>SCLI03000106.1_pt1 | contig 12395 bp, 19 predicted proteins | sample 7268041 | NCBI WGS metagenome assembly SCLI03 (sample SAMN10721081, study PRJNA514188) | viral metagenome | isolation source: depth-stratified mine tailings core A | place: China: Fankou Pb/Zn Mine tailings | collected 2017-10 | reverse complement strand
TCGCGGGTGCCATAACGCCAGGCTTCGATAACCCCCTGCTGATTTGTAATCTGCGTACGTAGATAGGCCATCAGCAGGCCGCCAACGCTAATACCAACCATAATACCCAATACGTCGGCAGTATCTTTATCAGCCATTCGTCCACCGATCACATATTGACGCCCACGCTGTATACGGCGGTTTTTCTCTGATTTGAGATAAGCACCGCCGTTTGATGTGATCCTAACGGTTACACCGGGTTCGTCGCCGCTGTCGTCATACCGTACCGGCTCGCCCACGCCCTGCAACACGCTGACATAATCGTCATTTGGAAACAGGGAATACAGCTTGCTGACCTCCCTGTTGGCATTCATTTTGACGCCGAACGCCGGGTTAATGGCGCTTTCGACTTTGTTGTAAATCCCGTTATCGAGTAGCCATGTGATGCGGGCAAGACAGCCGGCCTCATCGGGAATGATCCCGCCATCGGCCAGCACTCGCGCCTTGTGCGTGTTGAAAATGGTCTGATCATCAAATACGTATGCAGACAGTTTGAGTGCAGGGCGGCCGCCGGCAGGGTACGGAATGCCGCTGTTAAATCCGAGTGTCATAATTACGCTCCAGTCAATGGCAGGCGATCGAGCGTCAGCCAGTTATACATTGGGAATTGTGCGCCGTTGCGCGTGATTTTCTTGCTAAGTACCGGCGATGAATCGCGTAGGCACGTCAACGGGTAAATCTGGCCGTTGGCATGTTCTTTGGTGTTGTTGAAACCGACCAGCAAATGATCTTCGGCAGACGGCGCTTTATCGCATGTGATGCGCAACGTCGTCCCGTCGATAACGTCAACGCTCATGATTTCCGCTGATTTCAGTTCGAGCGATAACCCGAGGTTCTCCACGTCTCCGATAAAGGTGTTATCGATCACAAGCGGCGGGTAAGGCATTTTGCAGCGCGCTTCGATGACACTGCCTGTCACAGTGACTGACTCGATCGTCGTGTCCGTCCATGTCCCTTTTTTCTGCTCATCGTACAGATGCCAGTAAATGGCCTGGGCCTGATACTCCCCCTGGAGAACTTTGCCGGCAGCATTGATATGGCTCAGTGAACCGTCACTAAACAGCCAGTTGAGGGGATATTTGGGGCCATAGCAGATGGCATTTTTATGACGACGCACATATTCACGCTGGTCGATGGCAGAAATAGAATACGGTTGGTATTAGCGTTGGCGGCCTGCTGATGGCCTATCTACGTACGCAGATTACAAATCAGCAGGGGGTTATCGAAGCCTGGCGTTATGGCACCCGCGACAGTACATGGACCGGGTCGGGGCCTGTGGGTAAAGCCGTCGGCGCGTTCAGAACGCCCTACGCTGACTATGTGCCATCAGCAGCACTGTTTGACGTCGATAACGGCGTTATTCGTGGCTATGAGTCTGGTGCGTTTAAAGCGATAGATAAATCAACAACAGGCAAGTTGTCCGATCTGGCCTCATTCCCTTCAATCATCTATGTCGGGCAAACATTCGTTAATGGCAATGTACAGCCGTGCTACGGCACATTGCGTGATGTTATTTTCCTGCACACCGCCGACGATAGCGACGCGCTGGCGCTCTCGCGCCTGGGCATGTAATAAGAGGGATAAATCATGCCGGAATTCTTCAGTATCCTGACCAATGCCGGCGCCGCAAAGTTGGCGCTGGCTGCGCAAATCGGCAAACCGATGGCGATAAGCTACATGGCCGTGGGTGATGGCGCCGGAGCCACGCCTACACCGTCTCCTGAGCAGACCGAGCTTGCTGGCGAACAGTACCGCGCCGATCTCAATTCGCTATCGATCGCCAGCGCAACAGCAAACGTGATCAGCGCGGAAATGATTATCCCACCTGAGTTCGGAGGGTTTTGGATAAGGGAGGTCGGTCTTTACTCTGATGATGGCGTGTTGATCGCCGTTGGCAGCCTGCCAGACACCTATAAACCGCGCCTTGTTGAGGGTTCCGGGCGTAACTCAGTGATCCGCGTAGAGTTGGCTGTTAGCAGCACGCAGGATGTGCAATTGCTGATCGACCCCACAGTGATCATCGCGACAGTTGATTACGTCGACACGAAATTCCGGGAAGCCAAGAACCGTGCGGATGACGCCTACGCGCTGGCAGAAAGCAAAGCCGCGTTTGACGATATTTACCCACCCGGGATCAGCATATTCTTTGCCACTAACCTTAACCCCAATGAGAAATGGCCGGGGACCACCTGGTATTACACCGGCGAAAATAAATCAATCCGCATCGCCAAAGAAGACGGCTCAGACGTCCTGACCACTGGGGGTAGCGATACTGCAACGCTGGGCGATGGCAGAAATAGAATACGGTTGGGTAATAACTGGCTCCCCTATAGGGTTGCCTTGTTCGTCCACTGATTGGGCTTTGCTGTTGACGCGGCTACCAACTTGGCCGATCACAATCACAATGTCCTCGGTCTGCCCTGTAATCGCTTTGTAGTCAGCGACACGGCGCGGGAAGTAGGCTTCTTCTTTTGCCAGGGTAGTCGCCAGGCAACCTGTTATCGCCATTGTCATTGTCTGTTTCTCCGTGCTCGATAATCAGCACGACAACCTTGTATTTTTTCCCTACCGCGCCAGCGATTTGCTTAGCACGCGTGACCATCTCGATACCGTTCTGATACGGCACAGTGCCAGGCCAGATTTGCGCGAACGAGCGACCGCCAGCCGCTGCCGGCGCGTGGAAGAATACCGGCCATTCTTTGCCCGCCTCAGCCAATTTATCTAACAAAAAGTAAGTGCGCGGCAGTGATTGCCCCTGCCGCCATCCTGCTGCGGGATACTGTAGGTCGTTGGCAGTGTCCTGGTCGTCGTCAGTCACTGCACGCAAACCGCCGCCCTCCGGTCTACCGTTCGCCAGCGCCAGTGCAAAGCCACGGTATCGCGGGTCATAATTCATGATGTTGATGTTAGCGCCGTTCGGACCGTCAAAAGACGCGGCCAGTGATTGGCCATCTTCGGCAGTGCCGTGCATCTCACCGCCCGGCACCATTTCGCGCTTCGATTTAATGAACATCACGGCATAACGCGGCACTGTTTCGCCGACTGGCAGGTAACTGAATAACACGGCGTCAGCGCCGAGGTTATTTGCCGACAGAACAGGGTGATCGTCCCAGAGCAACTGTTCACCGATATGCAGCGCCAGCTTGCCGTTAGCAGGGCGGATATTAGCCGAAATATAATCTTGCACCGCAGTAGTGCCTAGCCCTGCCAGTATTAGCCCGGCATCAGACGCGCGCAGGCCATAAATAATTCTTGGGTCGGTATCTTTCGAAACAAGCAATGAGTGCCAACCCTGGATACGGCGTGTGATTTTTGTCGACAGCAGGGCGTCTAGTCTTTCCTGCAAAATATCGTCCATCCAAGGTAAGCGCCACCCTCCGCTTTTCTCAACAATACCGTAGGCGTCGTCCCCATTTTCGGCGGCAAAGAATAAAGCAAGCCCAGGGTAACGATTGGTTTTATTTTTAGGCACAATGCCCGACAAATAATCCTGAACGGCCGCGTCTAGTCCGCCAAGCCACAACCCAGACTGATTATCAAATGCGCCGTAGCTTTCGTCCGGGCCACCTTCGGCGTGAAAAACGATGGGATAGGTGTCAGATTGGTATGTGCGGAGTGATTTAATCCGGTTTTCAAGCGTGCCGACAGTGAGCATCGTGGAAACCAGTTGCGTCAGGATTTCCGCCATGTAATTGCCTGAAGCCAGAAAACGCCCGGTAGGAGTGGCGAGTCCGTTAATGTTCTGGTATTCGTCCATCCAGTGTTTGTCGTCGGTCGCCCGAACGTTAAACAGGGCATCTGCGGGCAGTTTACCGTTGTCGATGTCGCGCTGAGCCTCTGGCAGGGTTTTATATAGCCCCTCGCCGAGATTGATCACAGCCAACAGAGAATCAAACAGATTGCGCAAATATCGGGTGCGGGCGGCTATTTGTGTTGCCTGAATATTTATCGGCCCACTTTCACCGCCTTTAACGCTATCACTGTCATCTATTTGATTTATTGATTCCCATTTTGACTGTTCGTTTAATTTACTCATTATTTGCGTTCCCGGTATAAAAATAGTGACCGTTGTGTTTGATCTTGCCGTCGTAATAAAGTGGGATTTGCGGTATTTGATCTGCTGGGTATACCGTCAAAATTTCTCCGCAATAACTGGCGACAGCACCATAAATTTTCCCGCGGGTTACCGTCCTAATATTCAATTGTGAAATGTGCCGACTCACAGGCTTGGTATCACCCACCAAGCGTTCCAGTTCATTAACGGTTTCGTCGGTGATCCCCACGTCGTTCACGTCGATCACAAGGCGGAACGTTCCTGCTGGATCTGCTACTTGCCACCATTCATCAATGCTCATCCAGTACCCCATGTTCTCGATGACACGGCGGATAGCGGCTACAGTTCCTTTCCGTCTGTGAATGTAAAAGGCATCTTTAACGGCCTTGCGCTTTTCTGCTGCCGGCCATTTTTCATCCCACCGATCGACAGAAAACGCCCAGGCAAGGTAGGGTAGAAAAACAACCGGGCATTTGTCCGGGTTCCATAGGTCGCGCAGAGGCACGTTAAGATCGCTAACGGCGGAACATGCCTCCGCTGCGCGGCGCTCAAGTGGTGAGGAGCCTGGCGGCAGCAGGCTATTCATCCGATCCCCCGATTGCAATGCGAGCATTTGTGCAGTTGGCGGCCTGGGTTTTATCCAGAACCACATCGGCAAGCGGGCTGCGCAGCTCTACACGTTGCACGCCCTGGGTGTGCAGCGCGGCATAGATTGCTGTTAAGCGAATGTCTCGACCAAGGCGCCGCTGCTCGTTGATGTATGCGTTCAGGCGTTTTTGTGCGTCGGCAAGGATTGGCTCTTGCGCCGGCCCCGGATAGACATAAAGCACCGCGTCAATCTCATAGTTGATGATGCTGGCAGATTGAACCGTGAGACGATCAGCTACAGGCCGCACTGCCTGATCGTTAAGTGCTGTGTCCACTTTCGCCAGCAGTTCAGGGGAGGCCGTTCCATCCCCTTCGCGAGAAAGAATAGTGACAGTGACCAGCGCTGGCGCAGGGCTAATTGCTGATGCGTCGGCAACCTTTCCATCTGCGCTCAGTGCATGGAACTCATAGGCGCCGGTTGGTCCGGCGACGCTCATTCCCTCAAACGCTGCCGGTATACGCTGGCGAAAATCTGCATCTGATTCCATTACCGCTTCAACTGGCGGAATGGCTTCGCTGTCAGCCGGGGTGATCATCAGCCGCGTCGTGTTGTTGTTGGCGCCAAGCTGGTCTAGGTCTCCACCGATGGCATACGCAACCATTACGGCTTTTGCAGCCTCGTTGATGCGCTGGCGCAATAGTACTTCTCTATAAGCATTTTCCTGCAGCAACATCACGATCGGCTCGGATTCCAGTTCCAAGGTGCGTGCTATAGCCTCGCGCTGATCGTCGGGATAGAGCTCAAGCAGGCGCGCCTTTCTCTCCTCAAGCAGGTCTTCAAAGCTCAGGGTTTCCACTACCTGGGGCGGCGGCAGCTGCGAAAGGTCGATCACGCTCATGATGCGCTCCCGTAAGGAATTGAAATATTGATGCTCGCCGTGGTGTCGTTCCTGCTGCCTGAGACATCTACGATCATTTGGCCGTCAATCTGCGTGGTCACAGTGACGGCCGTCAGTGATACGCGCGGCTCCCAGCGGTTGATAGCGCTGTATGCTGCGGCCATCAGCTGCAATCGGGTTGTGTCATTTTGAGGCTGGTCGATCAACTCGGACATCAGCGAGCCGAAGGGGCGCCGGGTTATCCTGCTGCCGATTGGGGTCAGCAAAATTTTGCTGATTGATTGACGAATGTGATTGATATCTTCGACGGCGCGGCCGCTACTGGTGTTCATGCCCTGGTACATCATTTCACCGGCCCTCCCGATTCTTCGTCGCCTTTCTTCACCCCGCTATGCGCATGGTCATCAACGATGACGCCATTGGATGTGAAGTGGCCGCCGCTGTGGGTGATGTCGCCTGTCATCGTCCCGCCATCAGTGACTGATAGTTGAGCTGTTTCCAGCAACTGAGTGCATGTGACTTTTGGTGTTTCCAACCTGATCTCTGTCGCCGCCTTAAACAGCGCTGTTTTCACACCCTCCACGGTCAGGGCGCCAGCTTCGGGGTCATAGCTGAACCTTGCACCGTCGGGGAACTCCGCAACCAAGGCACTCTCCGAATCCGAGGGGGCCGAGTGAGCGTCCGAAAAAATAGCCGGCAGAACAAAGGCTGTTGTCAGCTCGCCGGCCATACTCAAAATCAGCACCTGCTCCCCGACTGATGGCGCCCACCATGTGCGCGCACTGCCTGCGCGCATGGTCAGCCATTTGAGCGGCGTGGTTTCAAGCGCTCCGGTTTGCACACGGCATAGGCCGTTCACTGTATCGACCTCGGAAATGGTTCCGATTCGGATCAGATTTGTGAGCAGGCGTAGGAGTTCAGAAAGTTGTGTATTCATTGGCACAGCCTGCCATGCGCGTGGCGCGGGCTGCATGTTGCGGGCATTGTGTGGTGTCTGGCACAAGTGGCCGATATCGAGCAAAGCGATTTGTGTCTATGTCTGCCGGCATGGCCAGCACAGCCGAAAATGACTGTGATGCAGGTTATTTGCTGAGGTGGTCGATCAGGATGTCGCCGACGGCGGTGATGGCTGGATCATTCAGTCCAAATAATTGGCGGGCGTCGTATTTCACGGTTGGGCCGCGCTTACTCACTTTGTCACGGAGTCCGTAATGGTGCACGCGCGCAATGCGCATAACGCTGCCGGCAAAGTAAACGGCGGCTTCGTCGGCGGTAGTTGCCGTTTTCATAAAGCGAGTGGTCTGCAGCTTGCTGAACATTTTCCTGCGTATCCGCCCCTTTTTGCTGCGTCCTTGCGGTTTTCGCTCGGCGTAGAGGGCTCCGTCCGGGTTGCGCTGCTGGCTGATCTGCAGTCGCTGGCGGCGGCGCAATTCATTGGCCCACTGGCGAGTTAACTTCTTCCTCGCTGCTGGGCTTAGCTGTGAGGCGAGGGCGGCCAGCCAGTCTTCAATCTGAATAAAGTCACTCATTAGGCGCCCACTGATCGGCGTAAGGTGGTTCCGGCTCAGGGACGGCCTCTACAACCATTTGGCCGCCTGCCTCTTTCACGATCACGCGCTCTGTTAGCTTCAGGTTTATGCTGATGTCGCAGGTGGTGTTATTCAGAATATCCACTTCAAACATGAAGCCCTTATCTCTGCCGTCTGGGTTTGCCATGATGTCCGGCTGGTTGCGGCGAAGCCAATACAAAATCACTGCGTTCAGCAAGTTTTGGTCTGCTGAAAAGTCGGTTATTACCAGATTTAGGGTGTACTGGTATTCGAATGAAATGGTTGGCGCCAGGCTGGAAACAACAGCCCCCTCATCAACAAAGATATGCAGTTTGTCCGGGTTTTTCCCCAGATATTCGATCCCGTCAGAGAGGGCTTTTCTCAGTGATTCTGGTTTGTTCATCGCTCTTTTCCTGGCATTGAATAATGGTATCGACCTGATCGGCACACATCGCCCAGGCCGCCTCGACGCGGCTCTTTTGCTGTTCCAAATCCCCGTTGGTGAGCGGGTTACTGGCCGGCAACTGGCAGGCGATCAACATCGGACAGCCAGGCGCGATAAGCTGCACCCCCGGTGATTGCCGGGCGGGCGTGCAGGCGCACAACATCAGGAGGCAAGCGGCCATTAGCCCAGGCTTTAAGCTCTGCATTTTCACGGTACAACCCCGCAATCAGATTTTCACGTTGTGACAGAAGGGCGGCCGTGTTGGTCATCTGCTGACGCAACTCGGCCTGCGCCCGGTTGTTACTGCTGGCGATCAAGCCCAGGGTTATCATCTCGGCATTTTTAGCTGATAGCTGCGCCGCCATCCCTTCGATGGTTTTTCCCTGCGCCTTGATGGTTACTTGCTGATTGCTGACGGCTTTTTCATAGGTGCCCAATCGCAAAGTTTTCCACCCTAACGCCGCGGCGAGCGCCAGGATGATGGCGGCCACGATCAACCAACTGCGTGGAATGACGGCGGTCATGCCAGCACCCCGCCATAACTGACGTATTTTTTCAGCAGGGTTTCAAGCTTGTGCTCGGGCTGGCCATATCCGGCCCCCGGCAGACTCGCCCAGATATTGCGGCACTTTTTCAACGCCAACTCTATCCGGCCAGCGTTGATGTCAGCCAGAGCGCCGCGCTCGCGGATTAGTTGGATTGCCCACTTATCCTGTGATACCGGCCCAAAGTCTGGCAGCTTCAGCGCGGTGCGGTAATGGCCCCAGTCCTTGATCAAAAACTGGTAGCCGCCTGATGCCGTGCTGCGCTGCCCGCGACTGTTAAACACTTTGCCGGGACGGCCGCCAGCGAACGGGTGATCTCGGTAGCTGGAAAAGGTTTCTGCCTTGCCGTCGATGCCGGTAACGATCACGTTGTAGCCGTCGTCCGACCGGGCCAAAAGTGTGGCGCCAATTTCACTGAATCGCAGCGTGTCCAGATAGGCGTTAAGGTTAGGAGTGGTGACGATGCGGGCCATTTTTCCTCCGGGCTTTTTGCTTGGCTGGCGCCCGCTCTTTTGCCGCGGGCGGTGATGGGATGATCGCCATGATGTTCCCGCGGGAACGGGTTACTGCCATCAGGGTCATGAAACTGAAAAGGGCAGTTAGCGCCCCCGACTGCGGGAAACGGCCGAACGCGGAAAAAATTGGTACAGCGGCGCAAATCATTATCACGACGTATGCGACGCCGCTGGCCCACGGTTTATGCGTTGCTCCCCTGCGCTGGAAAGCCAGCAGGCGGCCGGCAATGAGCAAGCAGATGATCGACGTTATCCAGTGCATGGTTATTTCCCCCTGAATATGCGGAAAATCGGGCTATCCCCGTCAAGCTTCTGCAAGGCAACCAACAAGATTTTGATGGCCACACCCGCGGCGACAAATGCGCCAGCGCCCAGCTTCACTTCAACATCCAGCCCGGTGGCTTTCTTCAGCAGCGCGGCTGCCATCGGTGCGAACAGGCAACCGGCAATAAAGCTGCTTATCCATAGCGCGCCGCGTCGCTTCAGCGTCAGCTCCTGCGACGCCAACACAAACAATGAGGCGCCACCAAAGGCGCCGAGGACAATTGGCGCGGCGTCGCCGGATAAGACGGAGAGAAGCGTGATCCCGCCAAACGCGAATAAAGTGGTGCCGCTTGTTACTGGTTCGCCCATGACATCAATCCCAAAGTTGAATAATTTGCTGTGTGGGTGTCGGCGCAATATCCGGCATTTCTACCGGCGTGCCGTGCGGAATAAATGGCCCGATTTCTGCCAGGCCTGGATTGGCCAATAAGACGACTTCGGATAGCCCCGCAGTGCGGCCATAGTGGCGCCAGCACAGCTCATCAACGGTGTCGTTTTGGTGGGCTATCACTTTCATCAGATCAGCTCTACTGTCATGTGTTTTTCGCCTTGGATCAGCCGCATGGCCCAGCGAGCATCACGCCAGAGCTCATCAATGGATTCGTCCATTTCGTCGGCTCGCTTTCCGCCGGCCCCAGTTGCATCAAAATCGCGATATCGCTCGTTTAAATTGGCCTTTGTGATGCAGTACACCGCGCGGCTGTATTGCTGTAGCAAAACGCTTTCGTCGTCCAACTTTTCTGCCGGCACATTTTCCAGAGCGGTAAAACCGGCTGCCTGCTGCGACTGTCGCCACAAGGTCAATTCGCCATTCACTTCCGCAATGGCATTCAGCGCCGCATGACGCAGGCGTTGCGGGGTGATTGTTCCATCGGTCCTGATAGACTCTTGCAAATCGGACAGATCGACATCCGGCCAAAATTGCGTGTTCTTGATTACCTGCTTTCCCTCGCCGGTCTGGCCTGGCGCCACAAATTTCATGATCAAGGCTCTCAATGGGTGGGCGGTGGACGGGCGTATTGATGCGGTATAAAACCTGTCGCAACGCCCGTGCCGCCCCGCGCGTGGGCACGTTCGGTTTAGCCGTTCTCGGCCTTCTTCAACTCGCGTTCGAGTCGTTCAATGTCTTTTTTCACACCAACCCGCTCATGCAACTGGAAGGCGCGGTTTAACTGATTGAGCGCTAACTCAGGCTGTTCGTTATCGCGCAACCCGTACCCCATGACTTTGTGCAACTTAGCGCGCACTTCGTCAGGCATATCGTGGTCTTCGATCAGGCTCATGAGGCGCGTCCGGATAGAGAGATTTACCGGCTGCTTGGCGTCGTAGGCCTTCAGAGCGCTATCCGCGATCTCTTCAGCTACCGCGCAGGCGGTTTGGCGTGCATATCGGCTTGGCATGACCAGGCCATGCTTGAGCGCGTACTCTGCGATGTCGATGGCGCCGTTGTAGTCGCCGGCGTCGATGCGCCAGACCATCACATGCATGATGACGTCATCTTGCGCGCCCATACCGGTCTGCAGCACTCCGGCCACCCACGGGGAGTAATGGGGGAGAACTTCGCGCTTAACTTCGGCTTTTTTCTCCTGAGATTGCACCCGCTTCAGTCGGCGGCTGTCTTCTTCAATTTTCAGGAGCATCATTTCATAGCCATTGGCGTGGCGGCTTAGAGCGCCGCCCTGGCGGGCGGCCTCTTTTGCTTGCACATAGACCATATGGCGCTGCGCTGGGCTTAGGGCCATCAGTTAGCCCCTTATTCGCCCGCCGGCGCTTCCGGCGCTGGCGCCGCAAACTTACCGAGTTTGATGTTTTCGATCAGGCAACCGCAGCCGTAATCTTCAACAACATAGGCCTCGTTGACCGACTCGTAGTTTTCGATGCGATCGCGTTTCGGGTTGTCGATGATAGTGCGGCGGCGCGTTTCTTCCTGCCAGTAGATGGACAGGTTATCCAGGCGGGTAATCAGCATGGCATTAGCCGGGAAGAAGGGCGCGCGAACAGCTTGCAGGCCGCCCATGCGTTTCTGGCTGATAATCAGATCAGCGGCCAGCGCTTCGGTGTTTGGCTGCGACTGGTTCACCAACGGAAAGTATTTATCCGCCAGCAGGCCGCGGCCGCAAATTACCACCAAATCTGTATCGTCCTGGAACCACGGATCGATAAGGTTGTCCACGGCATCCATCACCACGGCATCCAAGTTGGCGAAGTCGCCGTTCTCACCCACGCGGATTACAGGCGAAACAACGGCCCCTTCGTCATCCACGATTTTATCCATCACGCGAGCCGGGGCGTCAGTCCGGTATTTCTGCAGCCAGCCGATGTTAACGTCCTGAAGCAATGGGTTAGCGGTTCGGTTCGATGTCTTTTCGCGCTTCATGCCGTTAAATCCGATCATGACACGGTCCAGTGCCTGGCGTAATACGATGGCGTTACGGATGCGCAGCTGGAAATCCTGGAACTTGGCCCACAGGTCCAATTTGTTATAGCCGATCGAGGTGTCGAAGTTGGTTTGTTCGCACTTGTACTCGATGGAGTCCAGGCCACTCGGATCCGTCGTCTCGCGTTCTTTGGTGGAAGTGTCCGTAGTGCCGGCGACAGTGGAGCCGGTGCTAAGGCCCAGACGTTGCCCGGATTGCTCAGGGACCGGGACGATATTGATATGCTGCAGGAATGCCGCGCTCTCCTGAATCTTGTCTTCCAGCTTTTGTGCTACGGACGGCTCTACCGCAAACTTGGCGCTGAGCTCGACGGCTACACCGTTCAGCTCGGCAAGCGTGGTCAGGTAGGCGTTAAATTTAAATCGCGTTTCATTGCGCATAATCGGTAACTCTCCGTAATAAGTTTTCTATGCCCTATGGGGTATGCCGTGGCACTGCGTTTAGCAGTCGGTTTTTTCTCCGTTGCTTTCACCGCCGCCGCCAGGTGTTATCGGGCGAAACTTCGGATTGCGGTCCTGCTTACTCAGGTTGGTCTGCAGGTCGTTAAGTTGCTTGCTCAGTGCGGTGATCTGGGTTTCCAGTGCAGGCACTTTTTCAGCAGTGGTGTTGAGCTTGGCGACGCTGTCTCCGAGGATCTGTACTTCGCCGGCGATCAGCTCCACAGCCTGATTCACGTCAGAAAAGCGGGCGTCGTCATTGGCGTTACGCTTGGCGAACATCGCTGTGATACGGGACAGCAGGCCGGGCTTTTGGTCTTCCTGCTCCACAAATTCGATCAGGGCTTCTTCTGCTGCAGTGAAGAGGTTGTCTTTATGCTGCTTGCGGTTAGCCAGTGGGTTTGCTGATGCGGACGCACTGAAGGCGAGGTATTCAGTACCCAGGCTGGCCGGGTCGTCGGTCACGGCCAGGCCGATCAGGTAGGCTTCGCCGGTATCGGCAAATTTCGGGTTTACCTCGATCGAGGTGTAAACCTTTTGCGCCTGCTTAACCATTTCGAC
>SCLI03000538.1_pt1 | contig 12497 bp, 7 predicted proteins | sample 7268041 | NCBI WGS metagenome assembly SCLI03 (sample SAMN10721081, study PRJNA514188) | viral metagenome | isolation source: depth-stratified mine tailings core A | place: China: Fankou Pb/Zn Mine tailings | collected 2017-10 | reverse complement strand
TGGGATAACGACAAGCCGCACGCCAGGGTGGGTGAATTGTTTGGCCGAGCCCTGGGTGAATTACGTGGCCGTCGACAAAACTGCGCGAACGCTGACAGAGAGTGCGCACCAAGCCCTGGGAGGTGATCCCGGAACCAGACCTTTAGTTGCAGACCCATTTGCCGGCGGAGGGGCTATTCCCCTGGAAGCTCTGAGAGTGGGAGCAGATGCGTTTGCGAGCGACTTGAATCCTGTATCAATACTGCTCAATAAGGTCATTTTGGAGTACATCCCCAAATACGGGGAACAGCTTCACCTAGAGGTCCGAAAGTGGGGAAGATGGATAGGCGATCAGGCTGAGAAGGCGCTCGTCAAGTATTATCCTCTAGACCCGGATGGTGCACGACCAATCGCCTATATCTGGAGCCGGACGATCACATGCGAGGGGCCAGGCTGTGGTGCTGAGGTCCCGCTATTGCGTTCGCTCTGGCTCAACAAAGGGGGACCCCAACCAACTGCCCTTAGAATTGTTCCCGACTTGGTCGGCAGGCGGGTAGGTTTCGAACTAGTCGAGAACGCGAATGGCAAACAGGTGGGGGCCGGAACTGTTCAGCGTGGCTCCGCAACGTGCCCGTGTTGTGGGTTTACCACACCAGTGTCATCGGTTCGTCGGCAGCTTAAGGTGCGACATGGCGGAACGGCCGACTCGCGCCTATTGTGTGTTGTGAAAACGCACCCCGGAAAGGTAGGAAGGTCTTACCGACTGGCAACCGAACGTGATCTGCGACTTGCTCAATCGGCGGCTGAAGAGCTGGCGCGGTTGGAAGAAGAAAACACGGGACAGATGTCGTTAGTCCCTAACGAGCCGCTTCCACCTCAGGGAACGTTGGGGTTCCGTATTCAGGGCTACGGCATGGAGCGATGGGGCGATCTCTACGGTCGGCGCCAAGCTTTAGCATTGGCAACGTTTGCTAGACTCGTTCGAGATGCAGGCGCACATGCCCACTCGGAGAACCAGACTGGGCTGGCTGAAGCAATTCAAGCAGTGTTGGCCTGTGCTGTCGATAGAGAGGCTGAGCATCTTTCGTCGCTGTGTCGCTGGAACTCATCCGGTCAGAAGATGCAGGCCACGTTTGGCCGTCAGGCCCTTCCGATGATGTGGGACTTCTGCGAAGCTAACCCTCTAGGAGGATCAGTTGGTTCTTGGGAGAGCATACTGGAGTGCGTGCTCATCCCATTCCAAACCGTCCTGTGTCTAGATCATGGCGGGCAGGCGATGAGCGCATCCGCTACTGCACACCCGTTGCCAGACGAAGCGGCTTCTGCGATCGTCACTGACCCGCCCTACTATGATGCGGTGCCCTACGCCGATCTCTCAGACTTCTTTTATGTCTGGCTTAAGCGCACGCTGCCCTCCACACTGTTAACTGACTTCTCGATGATGCTTACCCCAAAGGACGCTGAGTGCATAGTTGATGTAGCACGCGGGAAGAACCGCGAACATTACGAAACGACAATGGCTGCGGCTATGGGAGAGGCTTGCCGCATTCTTGAGCCAGACGGCATCGGGCTGGTCGTCTTTGCGCATAAATCTACCGGTGGCTGGGAATCGCAATTACAGGCAATGATAGGAGCCGGTTGGGCCATAACTGGTTCGTGGCCCATCGATACGGAGATGGGTACGCGACTTCGCGCTATGGATTCTGCGGCGTTGGCATCCTCGGTTCATCTTGTATGCCGTCGCCGTCGTGTTTCCAGAGGAGAGGTACAGGAAGAGTTCGTGGGCGACTGGCGAGACGTGCTGAGCGATCTACCCAACCGGATCAGGGGGTGGCTACCCCAGCTCGTGTCCGAGGGTATCGTTGGCGCAGATGCCATCTTTGCCTGTTTAGGACCAGCCTTGGAGATCTACTCGCGTTATGTGCGCGTGGAGAAAGCCTCAGGCGAGCAAGTAAACCTCGGTGAATACCTGGAGCACGTTTGGGCCGCGGTATCCCGCGAGGCTCTCTCGCTTCTCTTCCAAGACGCCGACGCGAGTGGGCTGGAGGCCGACGCGCGGCTTACGGCAATGTGGCTCTGGACCCTTTCCGCTGGCCAGAAAAACGGCACCAAAGACGAACCAGCCAGCGAAGAGCCCGATGAGGACGAGGGAAGTACGGCTCAGCCGACGAGCGGACGCTATGCGCTGGAGTTCGACGCGGCGCGCAAGATCGCCCAGGGTCTTGGCGCGCACCTGGACAGGCTGAAGCACGTGGTCGAGGTCAAAGGCGAGTCGGCGCGCCTGCTGACGGCGGGCGAGCGCGCCCGGTATCTATTCGAGACCGACGGGGCGAAAGCCATGGCACCAAAGCAGCCCGTACTTGGCCTGCAGGCGGATATGTTTACCGACCTGGCCGTGGCCGAGCGTGAACCGACCGGCAACGCCCTTGGCGCGCCCGCACCTGGCTCTACTACGCTGGACCGCGTGCACCAGGCGATGATCCTCTTCGGCGCCGGACGAGCGGAGGCGCTGAAGCGGTTCGTGAGCGAGGGCGGGGTGGGTAACGACCGCACCTTCTGGCAGCTGGCGCAGACCCTATCGGCCCTCTACCCCAGCGGCAGCGAAGAGAAACGCTGGGTCGACGGCGTCCTTGCCCGCAAGAAGAGTTTGGGGTTCTAGATTCCCCGTTCAGGGAGCTGATGATGGCCGAAGCGACCTATCCCAGACGCTTGATCGAGTCGGACCTGCCGATCAAGCGCATCTCGGCGCACGCGCGGCGCGAGAAGTACATCCATCACGGCCACATCTCCACCCTACACATCTGGTGGGCCCGGCGCCCCTTGGCCGCCTGCCGGGCAGTGCTTTGTGCGTCTCTGTGGCCAGACCCGGTGGACGTGAGCGAAGACGAGGTGCGGCAGGCAAGGGCCAGAGGCGTCGAGCTACGCGCCAACACCTGCCCTCCGTCGTTCAGTGAAGAGGCGCGACGCCTAATGCTGCGCTGGGCCACCACTTACGCGCACAAGGCGGGGCCCGAGTCGCTGAAGCGTCTGCTCGCGGTGCAGAAGGACGAGCGTCTGCTCGATAACGGCCTCGAGCTGCGGGACGCGCTGCTCGATTTCATCGCCGACTTCGCTCGCTGGGAGAACGCGGCCGACCCCGAGTACCTCTCCACCGCCCAGGAACTAACCGCGGCCGCCCACGAGGCGCTAGGGGGTGCAAAGGGTACTAGGCCGCTCGCCGTCGATCCGTTCGCCGGCGGCGGCTCGATCCCCCTCGAAGCCCTGCGGATAGGCGCGGATGCTTTCGCCAGCGATCTCAATCCAGTGGCCGTGCTACTGAACAAGGTGGCACAGGAGTACATCCCCCTGTACGGGGAGAAGCTGGCTGAAGCGGTCGACACGTGGGGACAGTGGATCGCGGCGCGGTTCGAGAAAGAGCTCGCCCCGTTCTATCATAGGGAGCCGGACGGCGCAGTGCCGCTAGCTTATCTTTGGGCGCGTACCGTCAAGTGCGAAGGGCCCGACTGCGGCGCCGATGTGCCCCTGATGCGTGGTCTGTGGCTCGGCCAGAAAGCGGGACGACCCCTCGCCTTGCGTCTGGTGCCGCTACCGGCCGAGAAGCGAGTGCGCATTGAGATCGTGCACGGCGCCCGAGCGCAGGACGTGCAGGCGGGCACCGTCCGCCGCGGCTCGGCCACCTGCCCATCATGCGGCTTTACTACGCCCGTTGCCTCCGTACGCAGGCAGCTGAAGGCGCGCCGCGGTGGAGCGGACGACGCCCGTCTGCTCTGTGTGGTCGAATCCCGCCCCGGAAATGGCGGACGCAGCTATCGCCCGCCGACCGAGCGCGACCTCGCCGCGATCGAGAAGGCAACGCACGAGCTGGACCGCAGGCGGCGAGCGCACGCCGAGCCTCTCTCCCTGGTCCCCGACGAGCCCACGCCCAAAGGCGGTGGCAGCGGCGCCGGCCGTGCCTTCTCCCAGCGCAACTATGGGATGGACACCTTCGCCGACCTCTTCACCGCCCGCCAAGCCTTAGGGCTGGTGACCCTCACTAGGCTCGTGCGCGAGGCGGGCGAGCGGGTGGCCAAGGAGATTGAGCCTGGACTGGGGACGGCGGTGCAGGTGTGTCTGGCCCTAGCCATAGACAAGGTGGCCAACACCTCCGCGTCGCTCTGTCGCTGGAACAGTAACGGCGAGAGCACGGTTGGCGTCTTTTCCCGCCAGGCGCTACCTATGGTGTGGGACTACGCCGAGACGAACGTTCTCGCGGGTGGGACCGGCGACCTGCGGGGCGCAATCGAGTGGATCGCTAGCGTGGTCCGCTCTGGCTTCAAGGGTATCACCCACCCTGGGCAAAGCCAGCAGTCGTCCGCCACCGATCATCCGCTGCCCGACGACGTGGCCGATGCCTTTGTCACCGATCCTCCCTACTACGATGCGGTGCCCTACTCGGACTTGTCCGACTTCTTCTACGTCTGGCTGAAGCGCGCGCTGCCCCGCTCCGTGGCGGACTCCTTCGTCAACCTACTCACGCCCAAGGACGAGGAATGCATTGTCGATGAGGTAAAGGGCAAAGACCGCGCCTTCTTCGAGCGCACGATGGCCCAGGCGATGGCCGAGGGGAGGCGCATACTCAAGCCGTCCGGCATCGGCCTTGTGGTCTTTGCCCACAAATCGACCGCCGGCTGGGAAGCGCAGCTCCAAGCGATGGTGGATGCCGGTTGGACGATCACCGGCTCGTGGCCAATCGACACCGAAATGGGCTCGAGACTGCGGGCGATGGACTCGGCGGCCTTGGCTTCTTCGATCCACCTTATCTGTCGCCCACGAGAGGATGGGGCGGGTCAGCTTGCAGACAACACGGTCGGCGACTGGCGTGACGTTCTGCAAGAGCTCCCCCGCCGCATCCACGACTGGATGCCGCGCCTCGCGGCCGAGGGGGTTGTTGGCGCCGATGCTATCTTCGCCTGCCTGGGACCGGCGCTCGAGGTCTTCTCGCGCTACCCGCGGGTCGAGAAGGCATCGGGCGAGCGGGTGCCACTGCAGGAGTACTTGGAGCACGTGTGGGGCGCCGTGGCTAAGGAAGCGTTGTCCATCGTCCTCAAGGATGCCGATACACTCAGTCTGGAGGAGGACGCGCGCCTAACGGCGATGTGGCTGTGGACCTTGTCCGCGGGCAGTGCGAATGGCAGTTCCGAAGCATCCGCTGCAGACGACGAAACGGCCACGGACGTGGAAGATCTGCCAACGGGTGGTAAGGTCGTGACCAGCGGTTATGTGCTGGAGTTTGATGCCGCGCGCAAGATCGCCCAGGGCCTGGGAGCGCACCTTGAGAGCCTAGGCCGTGTGATCGAGGTGCAAGGAGAGTTCGCCCGGCTCCTCTCGGTGAGCGAGCGGGCACCGTATCTCTTCGGAAAGGGTGAGAGCCAACAGGCGTTGCCCAAGAAGCGGAGCCAGGTCGTGCAAATGGACCTATTCGCTGACCTTCAGCAAGTAACAGAGGGCGCCATCGCTACGGTGGCGCCACCGCCTAAGCCAGGCAGCACGGTTCTGGACCGTATCCACCAAGCGATGATCCTGTTCGGCTCCGGTCGCGCGGAGGCGCTGAAGCGCTTCCTTGTCGAGGACGGTGCCGGCAACGATAGCGCCTTCTGGCGGCTGGCCCAATCACTCTCCGCGCTATACCCGAGTGGCAGTGACGAGAAGCGCTGGGTCGATGGTGTGCTCGTACGTAAGAAGAACCTCGGATTCTGAGCCTCGCTAAAGGGAAGCATACCAGGGGAGGGAAACTGGTAGTGGAAAGACAGCCCGTGATGTCGAGTGATCTAGCATCCGTTGGATACGATCTGCGGACGCAAACACTGGAGATTGAGTTCGTCAAGGGTGGGGTCTATCAGTACGACGGTGTTTCCGTTGACGTCTACGAGCGCCTCGTAACCGCGCCATCAGTGGGTAGGTATTTCCATTCAACTGTTCGGAATGCGTATCCGTATCGAAGAGTAGGCTAGGTGTGATCATCAAGCGCATCAAGGTGAAGAATTACCGCTGCTTGGAAGATTGCACGCTGGACTGCGAACCCCTAACTGCCCTAGTCGGAGCTAACGGTTGTGGAAAATCATCATTCCTTCGTGCGCTCGAGCTCTTCTACACTCCAAGCCCTCCGTTGTCCCCCGAGGATTTCTACAGCCGAGACACAAGCCGCAAGATTGAGGTGGAAGTCACTTTCATGGACCTCAGTCCAGAGGCTATACATCTCTTTGAGCCGTACGTACAGGAAGGCACTCTAACCGTAACTAGGGTTTTCGCTTTTCGCGACGGGAAGGTGTCTAGCACTTACCATGGAACGAAGCTGCGCAGCCCTGGCTTTGCCGACATTCGCTCGTCGGCCGCTACGGTAGCAAAGGCCAAGTACGCCGAGTTGCAGCGAGAAGCGAAGTACTCTAGCCTTCCGCCAGCCACAACTCGGGACGCCGTCTTGAACGCTCTGGACCAATGGGAAGAAGACCACCCAACTGAGCGCCGGCGAGAGCTGGATGATGGACAGTTCTTTGGCTTCACGGGCGTCGGGAATGGGTATCTCGGCAGGCACGTGAGATTCATTCTAATCCCTGCAGTGAGGGACGCAAGCGGCGACGCCACTGACAACAAGGGCTCACCAATTACGGAATTGATGGACCTGGTTGTACGCAATACCCTAGCACAACGGGCTGATGTTCAGCAATTCAAGAGCGACGTTCGCCAACGATATGCGGAGCTATTCGATCCCGAGAAGATGGTGCCCCTTCAAGAGCTGGCGGGGACGCTAACAACGACGCTGCAGACATACGTTCCAGATGCTGAAGTAAGGCTCTCGTGGTCAAGGCCCGGAGAGATGAACGTCCTGCTGCCTGTGGCTGACGTAACGCTAGTGGAAGACGGCTTCGGGGCCGCGGTAACGCGGACGGGGCACGGGCTTCAAAGGGCATTCATCCTCTCAATGTTGCAGAGGCTAACGGTAGTGCGTGCGTCGGCAGCACTATCCTCCTCGGTGCCGGCGGAGCAAGACGATCAAGATGGACAGTCCTCGGCAAAGCTTCCAGACCTGGTGCTAATTATCGAAGAGCCAGAACTGTATCAGCATCCAAACCGCCAACGTCACTTAGCGAGCATTCTGATGGGGCTGGCTCAGGGTGCAGTCCCTGGCGTATCCCAGCGTACACAGGTGGTCTACGCAACCCATTCTCCACTGTTCGTCGGGCTTGATCGTTTTGACCAAGTCAGGGTGCTGCGTAAGGCGGTAGGAGGCCACGACCTCCCCAAGGTTACCCGCGTTACTCACGTGACTGGGGATAGCGTAGCAAACGATCTATGGGACGCGTGTGAGGGCAAGGACGCTGCCGGCAGGCCCGTACCCACCTACACATGGGAGAGTCTTAGACCAAGGTTGCAGTCGATTATGACACCGCTTATGAACGAGGGATTCTTCGCGGATGTAGCCATCCTAGTTGAGGGTGGGGATGATCGGGCAGTGGTCCTGGGAACCGCCTGGTCCTTGGGCATCGACCTTGAGGCCGAAGGCATCTCGGTTTTGCCATGCTACGGCAAGTGCAATTTGGATCGGCCGCTCGTCGTCTTTCGACGGTTTGGGATTCCCACTTATGTCCTATGGGACGGAGACAAAGACAAGGCAACGAAACCTAAAGAATCACACCCTGAGGTCAATCGCCGTCTCTTACGGTTGTCGGGCGCAAATGCCGAAGATTGGCCTACTACTACCGTAGGGGATACCTATGCCTGCCTTGAGCATAATCTCGAGCGTACCTTGCAGGACGAACTGGGCCTTGAGTTCTACGAAAGCCAATTGGAGCGGTGCCGTGACGAAGTTGGAATAGGCACTCGTACCGACGCCATCAAGTGCCCTTCCGTCTTCCAGATGATAATTGAGGCTGCAGCGGCCGAAGGCAAGGTTCCACCTACACTCAAGCAAGTTATCGAAAGAGCCCGTAAGCTCCGAGGATCAGTTGTGTTGACTGACACAAAGACGGTGTCGGCCTGAAAAGGCGCACGGATAATGGGCTTGTAACAGAGCCCGAAAGAGGAGGCTCACGCATGCCGAAGCTGAAGCCTTGGTTCCACGTAATCCAACCGCGGGAGGACCTACGCAGCGGCAAGCCGCTGGATGCCTCCGAGTTCGCCGTGCACCTCGATCACGTCCGTGAGGGCCGAGCCCCGGTGGACTATCAGAAGCCAGAGCGCTTCTTCGAGCGCACTTACATGACCCATAACCTCAAAGACCTCGCGGCGCAGGCACTACGGCGTCTGTCGGGCGAGCAATTGGAAACCTCGGCTGTCTTCAACATGGCCACCCAGTTCGGCGGCGGCAAGACCCACGCTCTCACCCTCCTCTACCATCTGGCTAAGGCGGGGCCTGCGGCCAATCAGTGGCGCGGTGTATCCGGCATCCTCAGCCAAGCCCAGGTGAGCAGTGTGCCCAAGGCGGCCACCGCGGTCTTCGTGGGAACGGAGTTCGACTCCATAACCGGCCGTGGCGGCGACGACGGAACCCCGAGGCGCCTGACGCCATGGGGCGAGATCGCCTGGCAGCTCGGAGGCGAAGGGTCCTTCAAGGCGGTTGCCGCCCACGACCAGCAGGGCACAGCCCCTGGCGGCGACCAAATCAGGGCACTGCTCCCCAATGGCCCGGTGCTCATCCTGATGGACGAGCTGATGAACTACATCAGCCGCAACCGCAAGACCGGCCTCGCTGCACAGCTGTACAACTTTCTGCATAACCTCGCCGAGGAAGCGCGCGCCCGGGACAACATGGTGCTCGCCGTCTCCATCCCGGCGTCTGAACTGGAGATGAACGCCGAAGACCAGCGCGACTACGACTCGATCAAGAAGTTGCTGGATCGGGTCGGTAAGGCGATGGTGATGTCGGCCGAGTCCGAGACGGCTGAGATCATTAGGCGGCGCTTGTTCGAGTGGGGAGGGCTGCCGGAAGATGGCGTGCGCGCTGCCGCCGAGTACGCTGACTGGGCGATCGAGCACCGCCAGGTGCTGGCGGAGGTAGACGTCGACTCCATCCGTGACCGTTTCGGCGCCTCATATCCGTTCCACCCGGCAGTGCTCTCCGTCTTCGAGCGCAAGTGGCAGAGCCTCCCTCGTTTTCAGCGCACGCGTGGTGTGCTCCGGTTACTGGCCCTATGGGTCTCACGTTCCTACGAGGCCGGCTTTAAGGGCGCTAACCGCGACCCAATGATCACGCTAGGCACCGCACCGCTGGAAGATCCCTACTTCCGTGCCGCTCTTTTTGAGCAACTAGGCAGCGATCAGTTGGAGGTGCCCGTAACGACGGACATCGCCGGTCGGGTCCGCGACGCACACGCCCAACGGCTAGACCGTGAAGCGAACGAGGCGGTAAAGAAGGCCCGGCTACACCAGAAGGTCGCCACCACGATCTTTTTCGAGTCCAACGGCGGCATGTCCAAGGCCGAGGCCACGCTGGCCGAGATTCGTTTCGCCGTGGGCGAGCCCGACCTCGACATTGCCAACGTCGAGTCGACGCTGGACGCGCTGACCGATGGCTGTTACTACCTCTCCACGGAACGAAATCGCTTTCGCTATAGCCTCACCCCCAACCTCAACAAGGTTCTGACCGACCGCCGAGCGGCCATCGCGTCACCGGCGATCGAGGAGCGGATCAAGCAAGAGGTTCAGTCGGTGTTCAAGGCCGGTCCCGCTGGCCTCAGCCGCAGCTACTTCCCTGACAAGAGTAGCCAGATACCCGACCGCCCAGCACTGACGCTCATCGTGATGACCCCCGACCAAGGGTTGGCCGACCTGGGCACACGCAAGCTCATCGAAGGGTTGATTCGCGAGCACGGGCAAGCGGGCCGAACCTTCAAGAGCGCCCTCATCTTCTCGGTCGCCGAGTCCAGCCACGAGGCGCAGAGCAATGCGCGCAATCTGCTCGCGTGGGAAGACATCCAGACCGACAACGATACGCTGAAGCGTCTAGATGATAGCCAGATGCGCCAGCTCATCGAAGGGCAGAAGAAGGCGGCGCGCGACCTTAGAGAGGCAGTCTGGCGCAGCTACAAGTACATCGTTCTCTTGGCGAAGGACAACACGCTCAAGGAGATCGACTTGGGCCTCGTCCACTCCAGCATGGCCAACTCCGTGGCCGAGATGATCGTCAACCGCCTGCGCACCGAAGACGAGATCACCGATGCCGTCGGCGCTCACAAGCTGGTGCGCTACTGGCCCCCTGCGGTAACGGCTTGGTCGACGAAGTCGGCACGCGATGCCTTCTTCTCCTCGCCTGCCTTGCCCCGCCTCCTCGACCCTAACGCTATCCGGCGCACCATAGTCGACGGGGTGACTCAGAAGGTCCTTGCCTATGTCGGCAAGGATGGGAATGGCAAGTACGAGCCGTTCTACTTTGGCACCTCACTGACCGAGAATGACATCGAACTCTCAGAGGACATGTTCCTCCTCACCGCCGAGGAAGCGAGGAAACACATCGAGCCGCCCCGATTGACCAGGCTCGAAGTCTACCCCTCGTATCTGCAGCTGCAGCCCGGCGGTCAGGTACAGCTGGCGGCAAAGGGCTACGATCAGCACGGTCGCCCCTACACGCTGGAGGCAGTGGTGTGGTCGGCTACCGAGGGCACCATCGATGCGGCTGGCACGTACCTCGCGCCGGCAGCTCCCATCGCGTGCATAGTGACTGCAACTGCAGACGAGACCAGCGGCTCAGCGAAGGTACAAGTGCAGGAGAAGTCCAAACCAGGCGGCGGAGATGGTGGCAACGGCGGTGGTGGCGGGGGAGTGGAGACAAAGGTCCTCCGCTGGAAGGGCGATGTCCCCCCTCAGAAGTGGATGAACTTCTACACGAAGGTCCTCTCCCGTTTCGCTAAGGGCGCTGGCCTGACGCTAAAGGTCGAGTTCCAGGTCGATGGGGACGGGGACGTTACCGATGCCAAGGTAGAAGAGACACGCACCGCGTTGAGGGAATTGGGACTGAGTGAGAACCTAGAGGCGCGCTAGACTTCAGCAACGCGGAAGTGAGGCGTCCACGCCTCACTTCCGCGGCTCAAGAATCACCGTTGGTCGCTTTGGAGTCCGACCGCTAACTTGCCTTCGCCTTGCGGCCTTTCTCTGGCTTGCTCGTCCGAGCCAGCCGTTCCATGTAGGAGAACTGGCGGTGGCGGCGCATACGATTCTGATCGGCCAGGCTGGCATAGTAGTTGGTCATAGTCAGACTGGAGTGGCCGAGGTCGCGCATGATGTCGAGGGGACTTGCACCCAGTTCCAGGTTCTGCGTGGCGAAAGTCCGGCGGAACGTGTGACAGCTAAGGTTCTTCATGCCAACGCGCTTGCCCAGTCGCGACATGATGAGTTGGATAGCATTGGGGAGCAGTTGCTGGCCAGCTTCGCGGTCGATCCCGCGCACCTCGACCGTAAGGAATAGCGGTTCCTCCACTATCGATATTCCTCGGGCCTCGAGCTCGCGGGTGCGAGTGGGCGAGTAGCGCAACCACTCGGGTCGGAAGAACTCGACGTAGTGCTGGATGGCCCTACGGGCGGCCGGGCAGAGGCCGACGCGCCTCTCCTTGCGGTCCTTGCCGATAACCTGGACCCACGGCCCATCGTCTTGATCGCGTAGGTTGATGTTGGGCAGGGTAAGCGTTGCTAGTTCGGAGAGGCGGATGCCCGTATCGAGGAACAGCCAGAGGATCGCCTTGTCACGGGCGCCGATGTCGGTTTGGTCGTTCAGTTCGGTGAAGACGCGGTTGATTTCGTCTTCCGAGAGGACCTTCTTGCGAAGCTTGGGCGCGCTCGCCAACTCCAGCCCCTCAAAGGGGCTGGCCGCGAGCCACTTGTTCTTTACCAGCCAGCGCCCGAAGGCGCGCAGGCAGCGGATCTTGGAGTTCAGTGAGTGCTCGGACAGCCGGCCCGGCAACTCAACTTGGTAACTCTCCAGATTGCCCGTCTCACGATTGCGGCTGGCGCGCGTAGCGATGCGGTAGCGTCGGTTAGCCTCCGCCGCGAGGTAGGCCTGCACCGTCTCCGCGTTGATTCTTGATAACACGGTAGATTGCCCACCCTCGATCAGCCAGGCGCGAAAGGCCCCCACGTTGCCACGGTACCACTCAATGGTGCGTGGCGACTTGAGTGCCTTGGCCTGCTCGAGGGAATCGAGCGCGAGTAGAAGATCAGCCTTGCCTTTGTCCACGTCCTGCCACTTGATGCGATGATTTGCCCTCATGCTAGCGACCTCCTGTTGCCCGGGGTATTGCCTGCCAGGCAGGGAAAAATCAGGTTGTCGCGCCGATGGCCGTGGAACAAAAAGCAGGTTGTCGTGAAGATCTCTGGGGCTCAGCGGGGAACGAAAAAGCCCCGATTTATCGGGCAAATCGGGGCTTGGAGCGGGAGACGGGATTCGAACCCGCGACAGCCTGCTTGGAAGGCAGGTGCGCTACCACTGCGCTACTCCCGCACACGCAACTGCAATCTTAGCAAAGCCCACCCCTACCGGTCAAGCCAGACCG
>SCLI03000101.1_pt1 | contig 12631 bp, 10 predicted proteins | sample 7268041 | NCBI WGS metagenome assembly SCLI03 (sample SAMN10721081, study PRJNA514188) | viral metagenome | isolation source: depth-stratified mine tailings core A | place: China: Fankou Pb/Zn Mine tailings | collected 2017-10 | reverse complement strand
GATAGCCATCACCGGCGTCCTCAAGAACTTAGCACCTCCAACCGCTTCCTTCCGTGCCATAACGCCCCGGCAAAGGGGTCAACGGGTCCAATACCGTCCCTGCAGGAGAGCCGCACCCAAATCCAAAAGTAGTGACCTAAAATTTACGGGTACTTCCAAGAAGCTATTGATTTCCAAGCGGGGTTCCGGTATAATTAAGCTATGTTTATTCGCGAATATGTCACCCATAACAAGAAAACAAACACCAGGTACATTACGCACCGCTTAGTCGAAGCTATTCAAACTGAGAAGGGACCGCGGCAGAGAATTATCATGCATCTCGGTACGCTTTCCCTCCCGAAGTCTGAATGGCGTAAGCTGGCCAAAATCCTGGAGTCACGCTTGGCTGGCCAGTTGTCCTTAGTCGAAGAGGCATCCCCAACTATTGCCGAGGCTGCGGACAAGGCCTTTGACCATTATCGGTTCATCAAATCACAACGCGAAGAACGCGCTTCAGAAAAGGAAAACCGCGAGATTGTCCAGGTGGATGTAAACAGTATTACCACCGGGTATTCTCGCTCGCTGGGGCCTGAACTGGTGGCCAATTCTTACTGGGATCGTTTGAGTTTTGACAAAAGTCTTACCTCCAGTGGCCTTAATTTGAAGCAATTGTCCTTGGCCAAAGCCGTGGTCATCGGACGCCTGGTTGATCCGGGCAGCGATTATGCTACATGGCAGTGGCTCTCCCAAAGGACGGCACTAACCGAAATGTTACCGGTTGATTTGACAGCTACAGGAAAAGACGCTTTCTATGAGATAGCGGATGAGCTCTATCTTCGCAAGGATCTAATAGAAAAACGATTACGTGAACGTGAGATAACGCTTTTTTCGATAGACACCACCCTTTTTCTCTATGACCTGACCAACACCTATTTTGAAGGTACTTGCCAAAAGAATGAGCTGGCTAAGCGGGGCAAATCTAAAGAAAAGCGATCCGATTGTCCCTTGGTTACTCTGGCTTTGGTGGTTGACCAACTCGGTTTTCCAGTGTTTAGCCAGATCTATAGCGGAAATCAGTCAGAACCGAAAACCCTGGCAGACATTCTGGATGAACTCTATGAAGAAAAAGGACCTCTATTCAACAAGCATCGTCCTACCGTTGTAATGGATAGGGGAATCGCTACTAAATCCAACCTTGATTTGCTGACGGCCAAGGAGTATCCATACATAGTGATTGAACGGCGTGAAGTCGAAAAGGACTACATCAAAGAATTCGAAACCGTACGTGAGACTTTTGAACGGATTGATCCTTCTCGTAAAGAAATCGATTTAAGGTAAACCCAGGCGGTATACGTAAAGAAAGTTCCCCTTGAAGACGGTTGCCGTGTGCTTTGCTACAGTGAAGGCCGGGAACAAAAGGAACGGGCAATTAATGTTCTTCAGGAAAGTCGCTTTCTGGATGCTCTTGACAGGCTGCAAAAGTCAGTAGCCAAGGGTAGTGTTCGCCTGGTAGAAAAGGTTGCTGTACGGGTAGGCCGATTAGAGGAGCGATACCCTGCGGTTGCCAGCCGGTTTGATATAATTGCCCATACTGACGACACGGAGAAGAAGGTAGAAAGTCTGACCGTGGTCAAGAAGCCTGTTGAAAACGAACGCGTTACCTTAAACGGATGTTATGTGATCGAGACCAGTCACAAGGATATGACCGCAACAGAGATTTGGCGATCCTACATGACCCTCACCCAGGTGGAGGGAGCGTTCAGGTCGATCAAGACAGACCTCGGGATGCGGCCAGTTTATCACCAGATTGCTGAACGGACCAAATCCCATTTATTTATTTCGGTCCTGGCCTACCACCTGCTTGTCAGCATCGAACACAGCTTGCGTCTAAAGGGCGACCACCGGAGATGGTCCACGATTCGAGAACAGCTGTCAACGCACCAGCGGAACACAGTCATGTTCACTGACGCAGACGATAAAATCCATCACGTCCGAGTCTCCGGCATGCCGGAAAAAGAACACCTGGAAATCTACCGCTTGCTTGAGGTAAAAAATCCCTTGAAAAGGACGCACCGCCTGGCTGGGTCAAGGTTGTAGTGACCAAAAAAATCTAAGGAATCCAGGCGTGGCAAGACTTTTTTCGCACCTGAATCGAAACTTGGGCTAGGATTTCCTTGCGCCCCTCAGCATTGATGCCCAACGTGGTATAGGCGGCCTTATTGATAACACGGCTATCCTTTCGCACCTTGAAATAGATAGCATCCAAGTATACGATAGGGTATAACGGGTCTAAAGGCCTGGATTGCCATTCGGTGATTTGTGGCAGTATTCTGTCTGTTACTTTGCTAACCAAGGCCGGTGAAACATCAACCCCGTAGATATCCCGCATCTGGTCTTCAATATCCCGGGTTGATAGCCCCTTGGCATACATGGACACAATCCGGTCTTACAGGTCACTATCAGTCGTCTGATACTTGCGAATAATCTGCGGCTCAAATTCAGCATTTCGGTCTCTGGGGATCTGGACCTCCGTCTGACCCGACCGTGTTCTAACCGTTTTCTTACTGTGCCCGTTACGGCTGTCGCCTGAATTCCTACCTTCCGCGGAGTGCTTGTCATACCCCAGATGGTAGTCCATTTCGCCTTCCAGGGCTTGCTGGAGGGTCTCCTTGAAGAGTTCCTTGAGTCTGTCTTCGATATCACCGATGGTCTTGCATCCCTTGGCCAGTTCCTTGGCCACCTGCTGGCTCGCCGTGGTACCTTGCATAAATGGTCAACTCCTTTATTGGTAGTTATAACCATTTACACAAAACTGCTTACATTCTCATGAGCGCTGCGCAAAGCTTTTGTCATTTCACACCCGGTGACCTGCACAACCTCATGTCGGAAAGCGGCTACCGTGTTCCTTTATCCATGATCATCAATGTCCTGGCCGCCTTACTGGGATGACCACGGCCGCAGAGGGTCTGCTGCCCGGTGCTCTGTCTCTGAGACCACCGGGACCATTCAGAGGTGGAGTGCAAAGTGTCTGCTCAGATATGACAGGCCCTCGAATGGATTAGATTAATCCCTTCGGTTAACTGGACTTACCCGAACAAAACCGGCCTCCGCGGCCGGTTCACTTTTTTAGGAAGCCCGTCTTTGGCGGTTTTGCCATTTTACGGAGGGGGTGCTAACGGGTGAAAATTACTTCGGTTAATTCGGTGGACGATTTTTTGAGCGCCATCTATGCCGGTGGCGCCGGCCAGAAGACGGTCGACGCTTACCGGAAGGATTTGGTCGGCTTCGCCCGGTGGTTTGAGAGCTTAAGCAGCCGGGTCCTATGTCCGACCGAGGTGACCAGCGTGGACCTGCGCGAGTACCAGGGGTATTTGCAGACGGCTCGCGGTTTGAAGCCGGCTTCCGTAAACCGCTATCTCGCCGGGGTGAGAAGGTGGCTCCAGTGGGCCAAGGATGCCGGCGTCATAGACCGCACTCCGACCTTTTCCAAGCCGGTGGCGGTGCAGAAGGCGCCGCCCAAGGCCCTGAGCCGGGTTGAACAGAACCGACTTATCAGGGTTGTCGAGAAACATAAGTCCTTCCGGGATGCCGCCCTGGTCCGTCTGCTCATGTCCTGCGGACTTAGGGTGGGAGAGGCGGTGGCGCTGAAGGTCGATGATCCTGAAATCGGTGAGCGCCACGGTACCGTGACGATCAGGCATGGGAAGGCCAATAAGTGGCGGGAGGTGCCGATACCCCCGGGGCCAGGGAGTCCATCAGAGCGTGGCTTTACCAGCGAGAAGACACTGGGGTCGTCTGGTTGTTTCCGAACCGGAAGGGTGGTCCTATCTCGGTCAGATACGCAGAAAAGATCATCGAAGAGATCGCCCGGGCGGCCGGCATGGAGATCCATCCCCATGGCCTCCGGCACACGGCCGCTACAAACATGCTCAGGGCCGGAGTGGACCTGGCCACGGTGGCCCAGATCCTTGGACACGCCTCCCTGGATACCACGGCGACTTACACCAAGCCGGACGCGGCGGCCATGCAGAAGGCGGTGGACCAGGGAGAGGTGTGAGGGGGCAAATGCAGGGGGCGGGTTGACACAGAGCGGCGGTTATCCATGCCGCCCTGGCCTACGTCAGCTGGATCTTGACGTGGACCAGCCTGCACCGGTGCGTCATAAGAAATTATGTTTCCCGGTATGACCGGCTTCAACCTGAACATCTTCAGTATATTCGGCAGAAGCAAGTTCACAAGTGTCAAGCTCTGATCCGGTCTCTCGGCGGTTGTCGCGGTACAGACGGTTTTCCGGAGGTGGAGATCAATACGGCGCTCGAGCGCACCAACCAGGAGCTACGAGGAGCCGGCGGTAGGGACCGCTAAAAGACACCATTGAATGATGAGATTATTCCTACACCGGCCAGTGGTCATCAGCTTCCGCTGCCGGCCATTCATTCATTTTGGGCATTCCGTCCAACTGCAAACAAGTGCAGTAATTGGGCGCACCTACCGCACCAGAGTACAAAATCCATTTTCAACCCGCCCGAAAGCTACCTAATTATGAGGAGAGTATTTTCGCTCTGATGACACCTGGTGTCATCAGAGCACATGTGGGGAAATAGACAGCAGGAATTCCATTGGATTAATGAATACTATTGGGACAACGATAAGAAGATAGAAACAACATATGCGGTGATCTGTGAAGAGACATGGGAGGAAACCGACCGAGACGGGAACGTCGTACAACAGTGGTCACGACACGCTGGATTTGTGGAAAACCTCTCACCAAAAAGAATGTCCATTACCGTTGCAACAAAGTGGCACGCCATCGTTGGGCAATCGAGAACTGCATTTTAGTGAAAAAAACTATGGGAACTCCTGTGAACATGGCTTTGCCTTAGATTGGAATGCTATGAGGGGATTTCACTATCTGACGCGACTTGGCCATTTGATCAATGCGCTATCTTGAGATCAATCCCCAGATTTAGGAAAAGTCTCCAAATACGCTTTAACTTCGAATGATCCGCAAATAGCTTGCAATCCTACTATCGACTCTACGCTAAAGAAAGCTTTTAGCAAGGTGGGTCGAATAGTCATGCCCATTTTTTGCAACTGACCATTACCCCAAGCGACCTTTCACTCACCACAATCGGTTTAACCTTTTGACCAAAACCCATTTCCAGTCTGACCAGGATTTTCATGCCACCCGACTCCCCTTCGGAGCCGTCCCGGACTGCCCTGCCGGAATTTCATTCGTCAGGCCTGAAATTATCTTATCTCTATTGACATTAAAATGGGCTAGTGCTATATTATATTTTGGAAATATTTATACACGGGAGGCATATTTAATGAAAAAGATTACCTTAAAATGGAAAGTAAAGAATGTGAAAGACTCTTCTAGGGCAAGTGCAATGTATTGCTTTAAAAGCTGTGAGCAAAACCAAAATTAATATCCGTATAGTATATGATGCAATTGAGATGCGATTTATTTATCACTTGATGAAGGTAAATCGCATCTTATTTTATTGATTTTCTAAAGGGGTACCCAAATGATTACAAATGATCATGAGATGCAACTCGATATTACAAAAAGATATAATATGCCAAATAAAATGTCTCGCAAGTACTTGCCTGATGGCATTTTAATCATTGCTGTTGATTCGGCTAATTGGGTACTATTGCAAAATCACGAGCAGGAAAAGATATTTGATCTGCTAATGGTTTTTTCCGTTGAAGATGTTCTGTCCAAGCTTGAAGACTTCAACCTGAGTATGGATAACTTTTTATATGTACTAACTGAATTAGAAGCAAAGCAATTTGAGACCCAAAAACATAAAGTACGGGGATTAGAAAGCCTCAATCTATGCTTGACAAACAAATGCAATCTTCGTTGTAAACACTGCTATATGTTTTCTGGTGCACCTTTGGAAAATGAGTTACAAACAAGCGAAATACTTGACTTGCTAAGAGCATTTAGACGGCATGGCGGGTGTGCTCTCACTTTATCTGGCGGAGAAATTACAGAGCGTGAGGATTTGAAAGAAATTATAACCGCGGCAAACGAGCTCCACTTAACAACTACCTTGCTCACGAACGGAACTGCATGGACGGTCGATTTAGTTGAATATACATCCGATAAAATTGCCGAGGTTCAAGTAAGCATTGATGGCTATAACGAAGAGAGCAATTCAAAAATAAGAGGTATCGGAGGATTTAATCGCGCCCTCGATACAGTTCAACATTTCTATGATAAAAATGTTCGCGTCACAGTCACTGTTACTCCGATGTGCCCAATTGCTAAGCCTGAATATATAAGGTTTGGTAAATGGCTGATGAGTAAGTTCTGTGGTGATAATTTTAATTTGAAATTTTCTTATCAACTTTTGGACGGACGGGAGTATTCGGCAACTCATATTGACAATAAGGCATATCGAAAGACTATCGAGGACATTGTTGAATCGGTTTTTCCCGACAATAAATTAGCAAATTTTGCCGTCAATCACAAAAATAAGATGTTGTTTAGTTCCTGTGGATATGGAGCACTGACGGTTGCTGCTGATGGTGGTATATATTTTTGTAACAGGTTACCGGAATTGAAGTGCTACGGAAATATTCGAGATATTACTTTTGATAAAATTAAAAGAATTGTGGATAAAGTCTGTGACCTCTCAGACGTAGATAATTTAACACCTTGCAAGGACTGCGATATCAAATACATTTGTGGTGGCGGCTGCAGGATAGAATATGTGACGTCACTTTTACAAGTTGATCTGAATTCTGATCATGTATTTCAAAGAAACGGATGTTCGGAAGAAGATAAGATGAAATTGTATCAGAAGATGATAGCGGCAAACGACTTATTCTATTGGTGAGATATGGTAAGGTGAATTTACGGTGCCAGATTTAATTATTAAGTTAAACTTAAAAGCGTCCACAGAACAATACCTCCTTGTCGAGACATATCTCGGCCAGTTAAAGACCCTAAAAAAGAGAACATTTTCAGGACCTCTCAGACCAATTGATGTTCTTCAGGTTGACCATGTAGAAAATCTCTCTAACGTGTTGCTTGATAAAATTAAAAACTTTTTGCATAGTGAATCGCGCCAAATTAAAAAGTACAAATATTTACTTTCACTTTTTTCTTTCAAAAAGTTCCTTGCATTGCTATCCAGTGTAAAAGGAGTTTATTGCACATCCCATGATAGAGCCCTATATGAGTTGGATGGTATGTATACAGCCGAAATCAGGATAGCTGCCAGTAATGCTTCAAATTCAATAAAACGTTTTTTTCTTGATGTTAAAGACTTGGGAAGCATTTATCTCAACGAAAAAAGCCATTATCATAACATTGGCAGTAATACATTGGTTTTTGTCGGCAATCATCTCTATTTGATTAATCAGAGCATAGATAATCGCGCGCCAAAAGGGGTTCTTGAATCAAAACAAAGCGTCCTATCGATAGCCGACCCAGACCGTATTCCCCACAATGCCAAAGTGTCTAGAAATAGGCTAAAAGAAATCTTGAATCTGCATCCTGTTCCGGTGTTATATGTGATGTTTTGCGACGTGTCGATCTCCGGCAAACTTTTCTTTTCTTATAATGGGTACGAGGTGCCATGTAATTCATTGGAGGAGCGACTCCATGACGAACAAAACGGCGCTGTTTATTTGCGCAGCTTGATGGAGGAAAGTCGTGCTTTTTCGGAGATGACAACTGCTGAATGGAAACGATCGTCGGGTAATAGCTTTTTTTTACGGAATCCTGATCTTGCCGAGAAAAGCCTGTCCATGCTAATAGAAAATGGTTTCGAAATTTTTACGTTCGATCATAAGAAAATATCTTCGGCTAAAAACGCTAACTTTAACATTTCATATGGTGTGGATTGGTTTGAATTAACCGCTGCAGGAAAAGCCGACAAACATGACTTGACGCATCTTATCAATTTGAAATCACGCAAACGTTATATTGAACTGAATAATGAAATAATTCTTTTACCAGATATTATTTGGGAGAAAAGAAAGATATTTAAGCAAAGCTCCGGCAGAATAAAGGCCTCTAAAAATTACCTTGGTCATATTTTTGAACTTCTAGAACAGCCCGGTGTCTCTTCATCATTTTGTCCGGACGAAGTGATTGGTTATGGGCGCATTTGTTTGCAACTACCACCCAGGATTGATAACATTTTACGGCAATATCAAAAGGATGGAGCTAGATGGTTGGTATACCTGTATCAGAACAATCTTGGTGGATGTTTAGCTGATGACATGGGCTTGGGTAAAACAATTCAGGCTATCGCATTTATTTTATCACAATATTTTGCAGATAAGCAGTCTATTCGAATTCTCATTGTTGTTCCAAAGACGTTGATTGATAACTGGAGAGAGGAATTCAAAAAATTTGGAGAGGGCATTTGCATTAGTATTTATCAAGGTTCAAACAGGGATACCGCTTTGAAGGCATTTGACCAAAACGGGGGGGTATTGCTCACTACTTACGGCGTGCTTTTGAGCGATATCCATATTTTAACTGACATATTTTTTCATTGTATGTTCATTGATGAGGCTCAATATATAAAGAACTACAGGGCAAAGACATACGCCGCTGCTCATAAAATTAATGCGGGTTCAAAATTTATCTTATCAGGAACGCCATTTGAGAACAACATCAGGGAGTTATGGACATTGATGGATCTTATAAACCCGGGGTGTTTAGATAACCGCACTGCTTTTATGAGGAAATATGGTGATCTATCAAACCAGCAAATCGTTAGACGTCTGAATGCCAGAATTAAGCCTTTTATTTTAAGACGACTAAAAAAGGATGTATTAAAAGAATTACCGGCTAGAACAGAGATTAATATAATTTGTGATATGGGTGATACTCAACGTGAACTATATGATAGCATCCTTATATCCGTAAGAAGTGAGCTTGAGCGTGTGCCTAGTCGATTTGAAATTAAGGATGCATCAATCATTTTGGAGGGGTTGCTGTATCTAAGACAGGTTTGCTGTCATCCAGCGCTGTTAAAGAAAGCGCTTAATTGGAAGCATTGCTATGAATCAGGTAAATATGATTTGTTTAAATCAATAGTTGCAGAATTACAAGGTAGTAAAGAAAAAGTTATTGTATTTAGCCAGTTTACAACTATGCTCGGAATTATGAAAAAATGGGCAGAAAAGCAATCTTATGTTACATTTTATTTGGATGGAACCACAGAAAAGCGTCAGGAAGTCGTTGAAAGCTTCGAGCGGGCAGATACGGGGATCTTTTTTATTAGCCTAAAAGTGGGTGGCGTTGGGCTCAATATCGTATCATGCCAGTATGCGATTATATATGACCCTTGGTGGAATCCAGCCGTAGAAAATCAGGCAGCAGACAGAATATACCGTATAGGTCAGACAAAAAACGTGTTTATCTATCATTTAGTGACAGCCAACTCAATCGAGGAGAAAATTGAATACCTTAAAACAGAAAAGGGGGAGATTGCTGATAACATCTTAATAGGCACAGGCGAGTCTGGCATGTTATCAATCGAGGAGCTAAGAAGGCTAATAATTGAATGAGGTAGCCGGCTCCTTGAGTGTTTAACTATTGATTTATAAGGAAGTGAATCCACAATCACAGCTTGCTGGAGAAGTCTATGAAACAGCTTACCACGTATACTAGATGTTCTACGAGTGAATCGAAATGTATATTTGTCTGGTAATAACTCAAGTGATCGTGGATACCTGCGCCTTAATGTGTACCTAACAACCACCTCTTGAGCATAGCGGCAACTGTATGCCAATGTGGCAAGAGTTTCTGGCTAACGTCGTCCGTGCTGCGCGCTTACTCATGTTTATATCCCAAAGAATCCAGTCTTTTATAGCCACTCCACTCATCCGTGATAATTGCACTACCATGGTCAATATCGCTGTGTCCATGCGGTCCTGTCTTCCATATATTGGCTAGGACAACAGTGCGCATAACAGCGCAGTCATTACGGCCTTACCGCGTTTGCTGATATTATGTACGAATTCGAAGAAGCGCAAATAGATCGGGAGCGTTTCTTGAGATATGCCGCGATGGGGCCTCAACCATGAACTCAGCAAAGACCAGAATCCTTCGGCTGTATTGACATAGACTTCACATAAACCATCGCTATCCTCGTCTCGACCATACGCCCTATTGCCATGATTGACGGTAGGTAATTGCTCAATTGTGGCCTGTTTAACGTTTAGAAGCATTTGCACTACTACCGGCCCATTGTGGGTGGTGCGGACCAACCCGTTTACGATCAGGCTGACCTACACCACCCATTACACCCAGCCGGTCTCTCTCGGGATCAATGCCGGATACTCCATGGCAGGATTTTCGGCAGTATTTGCATGCAAGGAACTGATTGCTTGTGAGTGCAAGCTTCTGGAGGGACAAGTGGATCGTAACAAGGACCGGTCGAAGTACCGGCGGGAGCGCGGGGGGCCGGAAACGGTGCCGCGCTCCCCGGTTCGACAACCGCAGGAGGCTGGAAGGCTGGCTTGCGCCCAGTATCCAAAAGAAGCTTGACGCCCACGTCCGCCTGGTGAACTTCGCAAAGTCCATCCTGCCGGTAACCGACGTTATTGCCGAGGTGGCTAATTTGGGTATCCAGGCTATCAAGACACCCGGCATTGAGGGTACGGAATACCAGCAAGGCGAGCAGGCGGGTTTCTGGAACCTGCGGGAGTACATTCTCCACCGGGACGGGCACCAGAGGCAACTGGGTCTACGCGTCTCAACCCACGACAATGGCGGGGCAGTGTGGGGCTGGCATACAGTAATCGGCCCGCGATGTCCGTGGGATTTGGGATTTCACAGGAACGCTAATTGGGGTAAGACTTATTCGCACCGAAGCCACGTGGATAACTGGCCGCTTTACGGAAGATGCCAGCGGTATTGCTGGCATCTTCCCCTTCTGGTAAGCATGCTTTCTTCCGAACAAGTGTACTTGTTAATACAATTTTATAGTATGCGCGCAAATATTCCCTAAGGAAGCCTTCATAATCTGCGCCTTAGGCAGAAAGGTATTGTACGATGAACAGAACGTCCCCATTTTCTGCGGAGAACGAGTACGAGGCCCTTACAGTGTCCAGAAAACTTGCCATTATGCAATTGATGACTCCCAGAGAAAGCGTTTTCTGGGGCATCATCCAGTCCTGCGGTACGGTGGCTGGCTTCCAGGTGGAGCACCTGTGGCCGGCAGATGGTCGAAAGCAGCTCAAGAGAGCTGCCGCCAGGGGGATCATTGTCAGGCACCGCTTGGACGGCCGACGCAAGCTTAACGTCTATAGCCTCGACGTACGGTTCGACTTGGATCAGGCTTTGCGGCAAATGGCCTTCGCGCAACTATACCTACGGATAAGGGAAGTGACTCCCTGCTCGGCCGCGGTTGTCCCGGCTCCGTTGACGGGGGTATTGAAGTTCAACGGCAAGCTCTTTCCAGTGGTCGTCCTGCGCAAAAGGGACCGGACCCCGCTGTTGGCGAACCTTCCCAGGCTAATTGTCGTGTCGGAAAATCGTGACGTGTCCCTGCCCGATATTGATTACCGCCTGACCACAGATCTTGACCTGCTGTATAACCCGATGGTTAAGGCGTTCTACCGGCCGGACGGAACTTCCGACCCATTCATCTTGGTGGACGTGGCAGGGACGACCATGTGACGTAAGACCAAGTTCGACTTGGGCAAATGATCTTTGGTCTTAGGTAAAGGGGGCCAGCCCGATGGCCGATATAATAGGTAGCTGTTCGTGACTCGCCCTAGGCTGTGGGATCTTGGCACCGGCCTTCGACAAGGATGAATTAATGGTCCTTGGGGGTAGATCTAATCAGCATGTTGCATTGATCGCGTCGTCTATGGGATTTTGCCAGTGATGCATTACAGCCAAAATGATCGAGGAGCGTTGGAATAATGCCCATTACCGACAATTCTAAGGTGTGGCGGTATCTGAGTTTCCCAAAGTTCATTTCCCTGCTATACAAAGAGGCATTATGGTTTTCAGTGGCAGAAAGTTTCGATGACCCGTACGATGGGTCGTTCCTTGAGAAAGATCAAAAGAAAATTAGCGCCATTGAGCGTCTTGTTGACAGACTAGATGAGCGCGACGTGCAATATTTCTATAATGCACTTAGGGAATTGGGCGGAGATGAGGCGGTGGAAGATCATAAGAGATGGAGAAGTATTGTGCATAGTGTGGTAAATATTAATCAAAAGTTAAGAGCAGCTATTGGTCTCAACTGTTGGCATCGCAATCCAGGGGAATCTGCTACAATGTGGAAACTATATTCGGATATGCTTGATGGTGTTGTTGTACAGTCAACGTATGGAGCGCTACGTAAGGTCGCCGAGGAAAATGGTTTACTGCTCAAAGAGGTAAAGTATGATGACCAAGCTATTAAAGGTTTTAATATAGCTGATCTTAGTCTTGTTGATCACTTCTTTATAAAGCGGAGGGGGTTTCGCTGCGAAAGGGAGATTAGATTAGCATGTAGTCTGAGAGGTCCTATTAGTGTAAATGAGCTTTCGGGTACGGAACGTGTCAATAGGTTTGAGACATCTTTATCGTGAATTTAGTGTAGTGCCATTGAAGTATGGTAACAACTGTTAACCTTGTTAGGGCCCAACAGAGGGGACCAGCGGCCCTTTCGTCTTT
>SCLI03000100.1_pt1 | contig 12651 bp, 19 predicted proteins | sample 7268041 | NCBI WGS metagenome assembly SCLI03 (sample SAMN10721081, study PRJNA514188) | viral metagenome | isolation source: depth-stratified mine tailings core A | place: China: Fankou Pb/Zn Mine tailings | collected 2017-10 | reverse complement strand
GATCTCCCCTTGACCCATAGCAGAGTAGCGACCTACCTGCGATCTACGCTCTACGCTCACTACAGCGCGCTACAGCGCACTTCACAACGTTCAACCATAAGATTGCCTGTCACACACAGTCACTTGATAAAACGTACCAGTGAACTGGCAGAAACAATCAAGCAACACAATCAATCAATCCAAGCGATCAATCGCAGTGATCAATCAATCGCAGTGATCATTTAACATAACGCACACTGCAAGCATGCGCAGTGTCGCAATGCAGATACACGTCGCAATGTAGAGACACTGTGCACAGATACAGCGCTGTCTGCGCTTGGCGACACGTCGCCGCGTCGCGACACTGTACAGCTGTCCACTGGATACCCCCCTAGGGGTTACAAAAAGTGACTTTTGGCCTGAAGGGCACGGCCCACTTTCACCTCGCAAGACCCCCTTGTGCTCAAATCCGCCTCCGACTACACTCACCCCCGCTCGTTCAAGCGAGCGGCATTGACTCCCCTCACTGTGGGGCCTCCCCCGGCCCCACCTTTTTGAGCCGACCGGCACGGCGGCAGGACGGAGACGGCGCAAATGGGCGACACCCACGCACCCCCCACCGAGCACTCCCGTCGTCTCTACCCCCTCCATCACCTTCTCCTCGATCTGCTCCGCGCTCACCCGGACTGGACCCCCGCGCAGCTCGCCGCCGAGCTGGCGCTCAGCGAAACCTGGGTGGGCTTCATGATCAACACCGACGCCTTCCGGGCTGCCCTCTCGGCTCCGCCAGCTCCTGCGGAGTCGGCTCCATGACGCCGCCCGCCATCACCCCGACCCCACCCACTTCAACTCCCCAGTCCGGCCTTTGGGCCGGACCTGAAGACCTCCTGGAGCGCCTGCGCGCCCTGGCGGCCGGTGCCCACGACGACCTCTCGGTAGCCGACGAAGCCGCCGACTACATCGAGGAGCTGTGTCTGCACTACGCCGATCTGGAAATACAGTACAGCGCGCTCTATGAGGCCCTATCCGACGCACCCCTATGAAGATTTGCCCCACGCACTGGAACATGCTCAAGGACGCCTGCCGCGATCGGGGCATGTGGCACCTCGTCCACCAAAGCGGCGAGGCAGCCGCCGAAGCCCTCACCCACGAGCTGCAGTCCGGCGTTGCGGACGACGCCGACTTCGACCCACTCCTACACGCCAACATGATGATCTGGATACAGGCACTGGAGATGGGCGGGCTATATCTGGTGGACGCCCCCTCCGAAGGTGAGCACTACTGCCCCATCTGCGAGGTTATGAAGTACACCGAGCTTCCCCCGAGCGCCGTGAAGCGCTACGCGAGCGTCGAGGAGTTCTGGACGGCTGGCGTCATGGATGCGCTCCTCGACGCCGCCCGTGAGCGCGGTCTCGTGCCACGGCTGTCCTAACCCGTTCAACCCAAGATTTCCTGTTGCAGGAGCGGCGCAATGACTCAATACATCTTGGTCGGCCTGACGTGCATAGTGTTGTTTGTGTTATGGCGTTGGTGGATTACGGCCTACGACTTGAAGAAGATTCAAGAGCGCCTGAAGGCACTCGAAATTACCAAAACCGAGTTACAAGAGTCTACGCAGTGGGCAAAGCACACCATCGACATAGTGTGTAGTGAGGTTGAAGTGCTGCGTAGCGCTGTAAAGCGCCACCGCGAAGCGCTCGCCGAGCCAGCCGCGCGCGCAGCGCCGCAGCGCTCCGGCGCGCAGCCCATGCAGAGATTTTCGCCCGAGGCAGCCGCAGCCGTACGCAAACGCTCAACGCCGAGGAAGCCATCATGAGTCACGGATCGGCACTGTTGGGAGTCGAGAGCCCCTGCGATAGCTGCCAACTCAAATCGATATGCAGCCACGAACAATTAGCCTGTAGAGCCTATACGCTGTATTGCCAAGGAAAAAGGTGGGGGTCCGCAAGTCGCGTTCCAACACACACCATCTTCAAACGAATATACACTCCGCCTTCCCGTAAGGACTACGAGAAGCTGGAACGGCAGCTGCAAAAAATACGCGCCAAACGCGCGCTTGAAGAAACCCCGGCGCAATCAGTACACTGCGAAGCGTGAAGACCAAAGACTTCAACCAAGAAGAGCCTGTGCCGAACCCAGCGGATAGCCCGTTCGCGCGCTACAGCTTGGATGAGATTCGCGCCGGAGCAGCAAACCCCGAGTTGCGCAAGCGCAAGGCCGACAAAGCGATACAGGAGGCAGCCAAAGCCGCCGTCAAGGAAGAACTCCTGTCTATTGAGACGCGCAAGGAGCTGGCGCTCGCCGCAGGCGTTCCGGCCGAGATGCTGATACCGCCGGAGATGACCGCCGTTGAGTTTCAGCAGTGGAAAAGGACCGACCTGCGCAAGCGCGTTGCAGCCATCTCCCGGCAGGCTTCCGCGTACTACAAGGTGCTGCCTGCCGACAAGGCTGTTTTCGAGCACTTGGCGTACAGCGAATTTTTGCTGGAGCGCGTGCTGGAATCCATCATCCGCAAGGGGCTCTTGGACAAGCTCCTGCCGATTGGCGACGCCAAGCACAGCGAAGCGATGCTCATGTGGCAGCTGTACAGAGACCTCAGTCGCCAAGTCAAAGAGCAGCGCGAATCGGCCCTCATGACGCGCCGCAGCCGACAGCACCAGATCATCCACGATAACGCGCAGGACGCCTTCGCCCTCATGGCAAACGTTCGGCGCACGCTGCTACAGCGCACGCAGCAGACGGCCATCGAGGCCGAGGTAATAAGTGACCAAGCGTTACCGGCCGGGCCATAGCAAGGCACCTCAAGCGGTAGGTGGCCGCGCCCGCGCACGCAAGCTCTCGGCCGCCCAGCGGCACGAGATCGCCATGATGGGCGCACGGGCAGCAGCGCAGAAGGAAGGCCGGCCACTGATCGAGGACGAGATGCGTATCATCCCGCCCAGCGTTCGCAAGGAGATGTACAAGAACGCCGCCGAGCACAAGCTCATAGCGGAGCTGATGTTCGACCCGCCTGCGTGGATGCAGCACTTCCTCATCAACTACGAGAGCGGCGATCCCTTCGTTCTCTACCCGGCGCAGGAGACCTTCCTGCGCGAAGCGTTTTCGCCTAATCCCGAGACGATGAAGCTGAAGTACGACACGGTGATCTTTGCAGCGCCCAAAAAAAGCGGCAAGACTTCGATGGCAGCGATGTGTCTGCTGTACGTCATCGGGGTGCTGGGCGGAGAGCGTGCCGAAGGTTACATCGTCTCGAACTCCCGCGAGCAGGCATCTGATCGCGTCTTTGCGGATTGCTGCTCTATCTTGAGGGCCAGCCCGCAGTTGTCGGGCTTCGCCAACGTCACCAACGACGCCATAGAGTTCCCGGCAACCGACTCCTTCATCAAGACCGTGACGACCGAAGCGTCGTCTGCGGCCGGCTCACGCCCCACAATCGTCGTGGGGGACGAGATATGGGGGTTCAGCTCGGCGCGCTCAGTTCGCCTGTGGGACGAGCTGGCTCCTACCCCCACCGCCCTGGTCAGCGTGCGCCTGATTGTAACCTACGCCGGCTACACAGGTGAGTCCGAGCTGCTGGAGAAGTACTACCGGCGCATATTTGCGGAGGACGGTACGCTCAATCCGGGCGTCGTCCAGATCGCCACGGACCTCTACGCACAGGGCCGCACGCTGGTGTACTGGACGCACGAGATGCGTGCTCCGTGGCAAACGCCGGAGTGGGTCGAGACGATGCGCCGGGAGTACAGCCCGAACCAGTTCGCGCGCATCATGGAGAACCGATGGGTCAACTCGGAGTCGAGCTTCATCGAAGCTACCTCCTACGACCGTTGCGTCGATCGACAACTGCGGCCGGCGCAGGCCAACAAAGGCATGCGGGTATGGGTAGGACTGGACGCTTCGCTGCGCCGCGACTCCACGGCCATCGTGGCGGTGGCGCTCGACACCGCGCCCGAGGCCGAAACCGCCTCCCTCCTGCGCACTTTCAGGGAGCGTGAGGTGCTAGCCAATCCCATATTGGAGATTGCCGCCGCGCTGCCATGGGCTGAGGACTACGTGGCCAAAGAGAACCCCGTAACGCTCTCGACGCTGCGGTTGAAGCTCGTCTGGCACCGCATCTTCGTGCCCCAAGGCCGGACCATCAACTTCGCCAAGATCGAGGAGGCAATCCTCCTGCTGCACCGCTCCTTCGACCTCTCGGCCGTGGCCTACGATCCGACGCAGATGGTAGCCGTGGCGCAGGGCCTCACCCGCTTTGGCGTGAAGATGGTTGAGCTTCCGGCCACGCAGGCCAATTCGATGGCCTTCAGCTCCCTGCTGCGCGACCTCATTGAGCAGAACAGGCTCCGGGTATACCCAGCCGACGACCTGCGGCAGCACGTTCTGGCGGCCGCCAGCAAGGAAAGCCAGCGCGGCTGGCATATTGTGAAGCAATCAGGTGCAGTTAAGATTGACGCAGCCGTTGCATTGGCTGAAGCTTGCCACGTCGCGGCGCGCTACTGTGCGCCGAACGAGGTTTTCATGAGTTCTCCCAGCTTAATAGGCGACTCCCTCTATGGTATCTAATGCAAGAGCATCGACGGCCCCCACCGCTCAGGGCTACTCCTACAATCCCGCCGAGGGGCCGCTGGCGGCACTGAAGAAACTGCTGCTCGAAGTGGACCAGCAGAAGGAAGACGAAGTGATCGTGCAGCGCCGCGATCTGGTATCTGCACTCGAAGCTGCGCAGGAGCTGATCGAGCTGGGTGCGAAAGTGCAGCTGCAGCGCGACAAGTTCCGCACGGGTGGCGTCATGCCTGCGTTGATGAGTGCGCTTACCACGTACTGGACGCGCGTGGGGTCCAAGGTCTTTCGCCAGCCGATGTCGGCTGCCGGGCTGCAGGCGATGGCGACCGAAGCCGTTGCGCAGACCATCGCCCACCTCCCGCCATCCATGGCGCAGCCTCCGACAGTGCAACTCGAAGTGGCGATGATCGAGATTCTTCAACGCCTGTCTTCTATGGCCTGATCTGTGCTCAAGAACCTCTGGAACAGTTTTCCGTTTCCTGAGTGGGCGGACCAGCGCACGCGGCGTCTGATGTTCTTGGACGCCGCGCTCGACGGCAATCTCTACAACGCGCTGCCCGGCTCCTTCTACGACGATTTGCTTACCGGCGGCAGACGCCTGTTTCTACGCGACCGCCGCCCTTCAACTCCCTATAACCTGCCCCGCTACGTAGCTCGGCAATCGGCCCGCAAGCTGTTCGCCGGGCGGCATGCTCCGAAGTTCACGCACCCCGATGAGAAAGTGGCGGCTGCGGCCGAGGGCCTGATGCGAGAGGGCTTCCTGAAGTCGCGTATTTTGCAGGCAGCGGTGTGGGGTTCGGTAGGGTCCGTGGCTGTCACCTTCTGCATCCTGCCAGGAGGAGAAGGAATCCCCCGCATCGTCTTTGACGTGTGGCGTAGCGTGCAGTGCTGGCCGGTGTTGGATGAACTGGGAGAGTTGAAGAGTCTGCGGATCGCCTACCCGATCCTGGGCAAGCAAGTGCTCGGCCCTAAACTCAATTTCAGCCGTGATGCGGCAGGCGACCTTGTAGGCCCGCAGGACAAGTACTGGTTTGTTCGGGATTACCTGACGGGCCGAGAAATCACCTACGTACCGTGGAAGCTCGGAACGCGCCTGAAGGACGGCACCGAAGTCGATCGCGTTATTCTGCGGCTGCCGCCAGAAGAGATGGTGCAAGCGCCCAAGGGGCACGAACCGCCGCTGGACTACGCAGTTCTAGGCGATGTCCTACCAGCACATTGGTTCATCAATCTGGCTGGCGGTGAATACCCCGACGGGGCATCAACGTGGGAAGATGCCCTGCCGTTCGCCTGCGAAATCAGCTACACCATGTCCAACCTCGGGCGTGGCGTGCGCTACAACGGGACACCGCGTCTGGCTGTAGTCGGCCCGACCGTCTACGAAGTGGAGGACGTTGCGCGAAATCGGCAAATGACCTTCGACTTCGACTCCGGCTCCGTTCTGCGCTTGGCAGGCGGTGCTTCAACTGGAACAGGCCAGACGCGCGAGGCGGGCGACGCCAAACTGCTTGAGATGCGTGGCAACGGCATGAAGGCCGGCCTGGACTACATCGAGCGCGTTCGCAAGTACGGCTTGGAGATTGTAGGGGCTTCTCGCAAAGACCCCGATCGCAGCCACTGGCCCCAGTCCGGCAAAGCGATGGAGATGCTGGACGAGGACAACTGGGACTTGATAGCGGAGCTGCGCACTTCCTACGGCGACTACGGCCTTCTACCTCTAATCAAGAAGGCCATGACCGTTGCGGCGGCTGCCGGCCATCCGCTAATGAAGGGGGTTGAGCTGACGAAGCTCGATCAACTGGCGCTCGATTGGCCCGCACCGTACCTGCCGGGTGCACAGGAGTTCTACCAGTACGCGCAAGCGCTCAGTATCCTGGTTAAGGGTGGCCCGTCGCCGGGCGATCAGACACCCTCCGCTTCGTCCAAAGACACTGAGGGCGCGGAAGGCAAAGAGGGTGCTGAGGGCAAAAAGCCGCAGAACGCGCCTGCACCGGAAGGCATCCTTACCGTCGAGAAGGCTCGTAAGCTGCTCGATCTGTTCCTTGACATGCCCCCGGCGAGCCCGCCTGTGGCCGTTCAGCAGCGCGCTCGCGAGGGCGATGTCGGTACGGAGCCGCAGGCCAGCCGACCGGAGGAGAATCAGTCCGAGTCGGCAGGCAAGAGCCTTCTGACCAATCGCTACCCCAAGGCTGGCAGCGTTCCTGGGAAAGAGACCTCCCTCAACCCTCCACCCTATCGAGGCCAGTAATTTGAGTCCTTTGCTGGAAATCGTTACAGTCTGCGAATATTCTACGTATGGGTACGAGTAAAACATGCAGCCACCTGTCAAACTTTCATTGAGCGGAGCGGGGATCGCCTTTGCCCCCGCTGCGAACAGCATCGCGCAGCTGGATGCAGTGCTCGTGGTGCCCGACAACTCTGCCACTCCCGTGGCACTCGATGTGTCGCTGTACGCTTCGGCTAGCGCACCGCAGGGCGGGGTGCTCCCTGCCGAGGTGAGCTTGCTCGGCACCTTCACTTCATCGGCTGGTGAAGGGTCGTACATGGTCAGCTTTGCGCCCGACGGCATCGGCTTCGGGGGCTACATCATCGCCCAGTTCAACGATACGGGCGCGGCCCACGCACTGTTCTGCTACATGAAGTAAATGAGCGCTCTGCCAAAGTTTCTCGAAGAACTGGCGTATCCCTGGAAGCGTGAAATCCAAGAGCGCCCGAAGCCGGTGTGGGTCGATGTCGAACAGCCGGTCATGGGCGGCAAGTGCTTCACGGTTTTCACCAAGGGCATGTGGGTGCTCGAAGAAGGACCGGGGATGTTCCAAAGCTGGCTGTGCACGGCGGCGGGCAGCGGCGGCGTCGTCATTCGGGACGGCATTCCCGACAAGAACGGCATCTTCGAGGGCCTTGAGGAAGGCATGCGCGAGTTCATGCGCACGGGGAAGGCCGACTTCAACGGTAAACCCTTGTACATCGCGCATCCTGCTGTGATGCAGCCGTGGGCGCTGAATGGTGGATTCCATCGTGGACTGACGCTGGAACTTACTAACACCAACCCGCGAGTTCCTGATGGCGGCGCGGTGACGGTTGGTACGATCGTTTGGCACAAGCACGGCGCTCGAAAGCCGACGGCTGAAAAAAAAAGTTAGCTATTCCTGATTGGAAGCCAATTCCCGGTGTCAAAGAGTACTTCACCCCTCCCGCTCCCGGCTCGCTCATGCGAGCAGCTTTCGTTACCGACCCCGGCGTTCATCGCCTTTCAAGACGCCCATGCGAGCTATATTCGGTAGAGTTGATGATTCCGGGTGCGTGGCCGCGCGTATACTTGCGCGAAAGCACTGGAAAGATCGCTTGGTACGAACCCTCTGCCTTTACGGGCAGCTTCGTACACGGCGGTGGTATGAAAGACTTGGTGTTGGAGTTGCACAGCAACTCAAGCTGTCAGGCAACCATAAACTGGCGGGAACCGGATATGGAGATTGTCTGACAGAACTGTCGGAGGCCAGATGAATGAACCTAGACACATTGCGAAGCGAAGAGGACGTGGAGAAATATTGGCAGAATTTCTCTCCGCAGGACTTCAACATAGCCGCACTGGCGGTACAAGACTTTCTACAAAGGAACAAAGACCTTCGGGACATGGCGATCATGCGCCGAGGTATCATCGCCAAGGCCGCCGTGGCGGTAAATGAGCATCTGGTTCCTGTGCCCCTGACGCGCGAAGCGTGGGCTTCCCTGCATGGCTATGGAGTGGGCTACCCGTCAGCCTTTGAGAAGCAGCACGGTCTGCGCGGGTCCGAAGTATGACGCCTTTCGAGAGCCCGGTAGACGGCGATGTGACGGAGTGGATTGTTGACGACGGCACGATTGTAGAGAAAGATCAGCAGTTGATGCGCGTCGAAGTGATGAAGATTCTGTACGAAGTTCTAGCGCCCTGCGCTGGAAAAGTGAAGTTTGAAGCCGCGCCCGGCGACTTCGTTGGCCAAGGCCAGACGCTGGGACACATACTTGAGGACTATTGAAATGGCCGATTCTGACCCGAATGCCACCCCGCCTGCAGGCACGCCGCCTGCTACCCCTCCTGCTGCCACTCCACCCGCAGCAGGAACGCCCCCCACTTCAACTCCTCCTTCAGCCGACCTCGCTGCTTTGCAAGCGAAGCTCGACGCTGTTCAGGCCGAAGCTGCTCGTCTCAAGCCGCTGGCCGAGCAGGCAGCTGCGTTGAAGGCCAAAGCCGATGAGGCTGAGCAGAAGCGGATGGAAGAGCAGGGGCAGTTCAAGGAGCTGGCCGAGCGCCGGGCGGGAGAGCTGAACAAGACGCAGCAGCGTCTGATCAGGGCCGAAGTGCGGGCGGCTGCTATTCAGGAAGGGATCATTGACCGTGATTTGGTCCAGCTCATCCCGATCGACGACTCCATGCTCGTAAACGGAGAGCCGGATTTGGCCAAGATTTCCGCTGCTGTAAGCACGTGGAAGGCTGCCAAGCCGCAGCTTTTCCAATCGGCTTCCACCCCTCCAGCGGCACCGCCGCCCCGAACCAGCGCAGGGGCACCCCCACCGCCTGCTGCTCCTGATACCGGAGGACTCAATGTGAAGGATCGCGCTAAGTTCAAGCCGGAAGACGTAGAACGCGAGTACGCCAAGTTCCGGCAAACGCTGAGTTTGCGATGACAGAGCTTTCATGGCCCAAATGGGCGCAGTCCGTAGCGCCCCTATTCCAGCCGCTGCTGAGCCGGTTGGGGGGCAACTACCGAGTGCATATAGGTAGAACGGGAGATGAGCGTATCGAAATTTCGCTGACGCTCAGCCGTTCCGATTTGGTTGCGCTGACTGATATTGCTAAACGCTTTGGCTTGACGTAGCCTTCAGCGCGTACTTCCACAAGCGGGCGACCGTCGAAACGGCCCCAGGGTTAACCAGCCTTGGGGCCTTTTTATTGAGCCCTCGGGCGTTTCGAGGGCGATATGGCAGAGTACACTGGTTTTGGCACTACGCCTGAGACCCTGCTTGGCGATCTGCCTGCAGGCATCCTGAATCTGGCGCAGGCGGGGTTCCTTGAGCGGTTCTTGGAAATCGGCCTCAACTCGGTGCTTGGCTATCGACGCCTCGCGCAGAGAGAAGGTATCCCTGTCGGCATCGGCGAAACGCTGACCAAGAGCAAGTTTGGTCGTAAGCAGCCGGTAGTCCGCCCGATCAACCCCAGTCAGCTTTCAGCTCTCGACTCGGGTGTGATTCCGACCGACGCCCCGACCGAGCAGTACACCTTCACGCTGCAGTATTACTCCGATACTGTGGACGTGAACCTGCTGCAGGCCGAAGCGCTGATCGCAGATCAGCTGCGCCGCGTCAGCTTCAACAACGGCGTGCAGGCCGCGCAGTCGATGGACCGCATCGCCCGCGTGAAGCTCTTCGCGAAGTACGACACCGGCAACACGTTCGCCACTGCGGCCTACGCCTCTGGGGTCACGAGCATCCATCTGGATGACATTCGCGGCTTCCAGTACATCCTGAACAACGGCCGTCCGACGGGCATCTCGGGTGCCACGCCACTCACTGCCGTGCATTACAGCTCCGCAAACGGTGCCGTCGTACAGACGTTGACCATCACGGGTGCTACACCAGACCCGATCAACCTCTCGATCTACCCGGCGGCAGACGGCCAGAACTCCGACGGTATCAGCGGAACGCTGACCGTCAACGCTACGTCGAATGCCATTACGGCAGGCGATGCGATCGTGGCGGCGGGCTCCGCCAACATCCTGCGCCCGAATGCCAAGGTTACGACCGCCGCGCTTGCGCCAGCCGATCTGCTTTCGGCAGGCACCATTTTCGACGCGGTGACGGTGCTGCGCAACAACGCAGTGCCGATGATGCCCGATGGCACCTACTGGGCGACGCTCTCGAACACCAGCCTGCGCCAGCTGTGGGCCGATCAGGACTTCAAGGTGCTGTTCGCTGGCAACCAGCAGAGCATGGAATACCGCCGGTTCGACGTGACGCAGATTTTCGGCACGAGCTTCATCCCGACGACTGAAGCCTACGTTCAGGCGTCTGGGCTCACTGACGGCTCCGTCACGCTGAACACGCGCGTTGAGCGCCCGATCATCTGCGGCGACGGTGTGCTGCTCGAAGGCGATTTCGAGGGCATGGACAGCTTCATCAACCGCAAGGGCGTGCGCCCGATCGGTGATCTGATGATGGTCGATGGCGTGGCGCAGGTGATGCGTCCACCGCTGGGCCGCAACGGGACGGCGGTGTCACTGACGTGGTTCTGGGTTGGTGACTTCGCAGTGCCAACCGACTCCACGGCGACCACCCCCATCATCCCGACGGCTGACGGCGCGAACTGGAAGCGCGCAGTGTGCGTCGAGCATGCTTCAATTTAATTCGAGGTGACTTGACATGGCCGGAAGACGCGATCAGCGAAACGTGAGCCCCCTGCCTTCGACCGCTACGCGGCCGACGGGAACCGCGAATCCGTGGGTTCCGGGGGATCGGGACATCGTTCAGCAGCCTGGATTTGCCATGGAAGACAATGCCAGTGCCCGTGTGGCAGGTGAAGCCGTGGCTACGCAGTGGGGTGGTGCGCCCAAGAACAGCAGCCCGCAAGTGGGTAATCGGAAAGGCTAATGGCCCAGCACTACGCATCCGGCGTTCGACTTCCCAAGATTCCTGTGCGGACTCTGCGGGAAGCAGAGACCTATCGGGCTCGAAAAGAAGACGCACGGCTTGAGCTGTCTGAACTTGAAGAGCAGCGTGCGTGCATGTCGCCCGAGCATCGACCGGAGGTTGAAGGGGCTATGGACACGCACGGCTGGGACCGCTACGGCTACGCGGATGGTAGCGGGCGCACCAATCTCGGAGTCGGTAGAGCGACTGTGCCGCGCAATCGGACCAAGAAGCCCGATTGGCAGCGGAGGATGAAGTAATGCCCAACGTTCCACTGCCTTTTCTAAATCCGATGACCGGCGGCGGCACCCAGTCCCCGACGCTGATCCCGAACTTCTCCATTCCTGTTGGAAGCAACGGGCGTGGCTTGATGCAGCAGGGTCCGGCAGAGTATCTGGCGGCCAACCCGCGTGCAAACGCTACGGCCACCGTCACTGTGGGTGGCACTGTTACGGCTGGCGACACGGTTACTATCACGCTGACGAATGGCGTGCTCAGCAACACACAGATTGATGCGCCTAACGGTGCGGTTTCCGTTACCTACACAGTTCTGTCTACCGACACGCTGGATACGATTGCCGAAGCGCTGGCCGAACTGCTCAACGAGAACTCTCTGCTGCGCTACTACGCGCGCGGGGATGCAGCCGGCGCAGTGGTGACGATCAACTGGCCAGGCCCGGTCGGAAACCTGACGGCGCTTGCCGTCAGCACCTCCAGCGGCTCGACCGTGACGCTGACCGAGAGCGCTGCGTCGCTGTCCGGCGGTTCAGGCCCGGTCTACGTATGGGAGAACTTCAACTGGAGCCAGGGTGGCGGCGTCAAGAGCTTCTTCATCGGCAACTTCTACGACGTGAGCAGCATGCTGAGCCGGCTCGTGCAGTTCGGCATGCCCATTATCTGAGGCATGACAATGGCTAACATCGGTGAAACTACTTGGGATACTTCCGTCGCAATGCAGTTCGGCATGCCCATTATCTGAGGCATGACAATGGCTAACATCGGTGAAACTACTTGGGATACTTCCGTTGCAAAGGTCGGCCTCACGCCGTCGATCGGCGGTGCGGCGCTCACCGCTGGAGAGCGCGCTACGGGAAGCGTTGTCATTCCGGGCGCAAGTGCGCTGCTGAAGGCGAACCCCAGCTACAGAACGCAGGTCGGCGCGGCGGTGATGGCATCGCCTGCTTTCACGGGTGGGCCGGGTGCGGGCTTTACGGTCGATGCGTACCTGGACGACGCTACCGTGACCGATCAGGTGACGGTGGCCGTGACGGCTGTCGCTGCGGGTACGCCTACAGCTGGTGCGTACACGGTGCTCGTGATTCCGTTCTAAGGGCAAGCGCCGTTCTGAGCTAGAATGGCCTAATGGATGAAAAAGCACCATTCAAAGCCTCGGGCTCCAAAGCCTGCAAAGCCGGCTCCGGTACGAAAGCCAGCCGGCTTCGCCTC
>SCLI03000099.1_pt1 | contig 12651 bp, 18 predicted proteins | sample 7268041 | NCBI WGS metagenome assembly SCLI03 (sample SAMN10721081, study PRJNA514188) | viral metagenome | isolation source: depth-stratified mine tailings core A | place: China: Fankou Pb/Zn Mine tailings | collected 2017-10 | reverse complement strand
GCCCCACGTTCCATCGTTATCTCCCCAGGTATCCAGGGATGCTCCGGTCAAGGAGGTGGAAAAAGTAGTTCCATTGGCCTGGATAGCGGAAACAATAATAGAAGTTCCTATAAAAGTAACTGTGAGATTCTTGGCTCTTTTCAGGAGTCTGATATTTCCAAAATTCACATAATTAGGTGCTAGGTTACAAGCGATCTCAGTTCCTAGGTCATTAGTAAGTGACCAATCCCAATAGTCCATTTGACCTGAGGCATCTCCCAGGAAGCCTACCCATCCCAAGGCATTGGTATAAGCATACTGGGCCAAGGTAGCCGCGGGCATATTCCAACTGGCCCACCGGTAATTTTTAGAAGCCTGATCCGGAGGAGTGAGAACAATGGCTTGAGTAAGTTGATCTCCCTCGGTATTGATATACCAAACCACGAAATTGTTATTAAAATCGTAAATTCCATAAGAAAGCGAGGGATCTAAGATACTTTCAAAGGTATTGATAATGGGATCGGAAATTCTGGCTTGATCAATGAGGCCTGTCCAAGTTTGATTCAAGGAATAAATTCCATCTACAGACATGACATAAAGGTCATTGCCCACGTTTACAATGGAATGATGGAAGCCTGTGACATTTATTTTTCCTTGAACCAGGGCAAAATTATCATAAGAAGCTCCGGTGAGAATAAAATACTGAGGAACCGTAGGTCCTTTGAAAATATAAAGTTCATTTCGATAAGAAGCAAGACCTACGACGGGATCTTCTCCCTGGGCCGCAGCTACGCTACCGGCGTCTATTCCTCCCTGATTCCAATTGGTGGGATCTTCGTTGGCACAATAGAAGACCCAGGAATACTGGGGATTGGTTCCAGTCTTATTGCCGCTAGCAAAAATTCTATCCTGGTGCCGAGTGAAGTAGGCACAGGGGATAAGACCATTTCCACCAAAAGGTCCCGAGGGATCAATGTCTTGAAGATTAGTACCATCATAAATGTAATTATGGTTATACCCATTACCAAAGATCACGTACTGTTGGAGCACGGCAAAAGAGAATCTTTTTCCTACGAGAAAATTTGCAGAATTATCTACCGGAGGAAAATTTCCCGCTGGAGAAATACTTCCATTGTCCGTCCAAGTGGTAGATCCCGGAGGAAGGGTCACTAATTGCTGAAGGCTTCCTGAGATCCTACCATAGATCACGTATCCTTGAGTAGCCGCGGTCTGGTTACTCCAGGAGAGGATATTTTCTCCCGTGGCCGTGGTGGTAATAGTAACAACCGTGGGAGTGGTTTCCCCTTGATAATTTTTCGCCGTGATGTAATAAGTATAAGTTCCTGCTACTAGAGTTCCGGAGGCAGAACTAAAAGTAACTCCTGCATTCGTGGGGGGTAAAATAGAAAGAATTACCCAGGTATTAGTGTTCCAATTGTATTGATAAAGATTGCCATTAGAAATAGCCAGGGTATACTCAGAAACATCATTGATCCAAAAATTAAAAAATCCATCGGGTGCAACTCCCGGAGTTAAGGTTCCAGGGAGCACCTGAAAGCCAGGTCTCTGCTTGAAGCTTCGTTTCCGGGTAAAATACCCATTAGTAGCAGTAAGAAAACCCTCGGGAAATTCTGAAATTGAAGGGAGTCTTTGATCCAGGCCGAAGTCCCCACAATCCCAAATACCAACGGTAATTGGAGGAGTCCCAGATTGTTGTTCCTGTTTGCGAATTACTCCGCTCAAGGAAGACCTCCCCAAACCGTTCTAAGAACACTTCCTTCGTCTCCGGTAATAAGTTTTCTTTTCCTATAGGAATGAGGTACGAGCTGGGGATTATCATCCCAGAATCCATAGTCATATCTCATTTTGTCGGAGAGAATAATAGATTCCTTGTAAAGAACCTGCCAATTGGGATTGTTCAACGTATCTCGGAGGATATCACTCAAGACTCCATTAATAAGCGCATCTCGATAGGCATCTGGAATGAGCACGGGATCCGTAGGATTGACCAAGTCCTGGATCAAGGGAAAATAAGTAAAGGTAATACTATAAGACCCAAGGGCAAAAGGATAGAAGGCCATCTGAGGACCCGTAGGAGTCTGAAGAACCGTCCATATGGTAGGATAATCGAAATATGGGTAGGTCATGTACCTACGCCAGACTCTTTCTCCATAGAATTTCATCGGGGCATTGGTAAGAAAGTTATCCGTCTCCGAGGGCATACGAAAATTCGAAGGAAAGGGATAGGAGAGAGGGAAAATATAAAAATTCTGTCCCGTGAAAAAGGTTCCAGGGGCAACATATGTTTCCATGGTAACTGGGGGATTTACAGTGAGAACTTGATTAACCGTGTCGACCGCGGTGATGTTATAGATATCGTAAAAAGTTCCAATCTGAATCCACATGCCTACCATGTTAGAGGTAAAGGTAGTTCCAGCTCCTTGGACTTGGTTAGAGAGAAATTCTCCACTGACCACTCCAGGTCCGGTAATAGGACCCTGAGTAACAATGGTACCATATGTTTGCATAAAAGGCCAGGATTCTTCTCCTAGGATCCTCTTGTGCCAGGCATTAACTCTGTCGGCCACGATTGCAGAGGAAACGGGGTCTAGAGGATCGAGCATGGCCCGGGTATTAACCGCAAGCTGAGCTTCTTGAAAGGTAGCATACATTAGGTGTTGGTTCCCATGAGGTCGATGCCATTAAGAACAAAGGAATCCGTGGAAGCTCCAAAAGAGTAGGAAAAGAGTAAATAAGAAAGAGGCACGTTCACCCAGGTAATGGGGTAGTTAGTATCCGCGGCACTTACCGAAATTTTACCCACGAAACCTCCTGAGGTCCAATTGATTCCGTCAATGGAGGTATCGATGAGAATATTTCCGCCACCAGAGATCGCTCCGATCTTGGCAATGATCATAAGTTTTTCTGCCCCATAGAGAACGCCCCCAGGGACATTTCCAATCTGAGCAATTTCACCTGTAAGACTTGAGGCTCCGGAATAAGTCCCCGCCCCCAGGTTTGTTACAATTACATTATCTCCAAAACCCATTTTAAATCCCCTCTAGGAGAAAGTGAAGTGGGGAGATTTCTCTCCCCACGAAAATCTTACTTCTTCTTTGCTTTCTTGTCCTCGTAGCGGTCTTCTTTCTTTTCCACTTTCTTGGCCGAAAGCTTTTTGTTCTTGTCACGTTCAATGGTTGCGCCCATTTTCTTGCCCATAGATTCTTTAGCCATGCGAGTTCTCCTACTTGATTTTGCCTTCTTTAACGTTCTCCGCAAAGACGGCTTCTTTTTTAAGGGTTGGATTAGAGCTCTTTGCTGCCTTCTTTACCTTTTTCATAGGAATTTTCTCCCCCTGAGGAACTCCCAGTTTCTTATGAAGGAGTCCCTTGTGAGAGGCTTTAATGTGAATAGGGTCTTTCTTTTTCTTACCCTTGAGTTTGTCTACCATGTCATCGAGTTTAGACATTAGTAGGTCCCTCCTCCAATAAAGGTGAGGGTAATAGACCCGGGACCATTTACCGTGAGAAGGAAGTCACTGTAGCTAGTGGCAGCAATGACAGCATTCCCGGAAATAGTAACACCAGAGCCTCCGGTAAGTGTATCGGCAAATCCCGTGGTATTGATAAACCGGATCACCCTGGAAAGAACGTAATTGGGGCCACCTCCAGCCGGTGTACCGTTTGCCCCAAAAAGAGCATTGTAGATGTTTGCCGCGGTATCAGTTGTATCTCCAAAGGCCGCTGTAGTTGCTCCTTCTCGGAGAATAATACCTGCAGCAATGGAAGCCGCGGGAATAACAGAACCTGCAGCATTAGTAACAACATTAGCAGAAAGCCCGGCCTCAAACATGAGCCCGGGTTCCTGAGTGTCAATAGCCGCCCCGAAGGGGCTACTAGCCCCCGAGGCAATGATATTACCTTGAATATTCATACCCATAGCTGTCTCCTTTTAGTTAGAGCCAGCATAAAGGCCAAGATAGTGAGAAGCGCCTACGGCCTGATAGAACCGTCCAAACACCATGTTGTCCCCATTAAAAGGATCGGTCTCATGGCGAATCTTCAGTTTTTCAAACTCGTAGGAGAAAACATAGAAAGTGTCGCAAATAACGAACCACATGGTAGGCGAAGTCAGGAAGGGATAGACAAAGAGGTCCACACCCTTGAAGACATTCTTGAGTTCATTAGAAGCATTATTTGCAGTATCCGGACGACCTGCGGAATTGAGAATTTCGCGAGCCACCACTTCATTCTGAGGGTGAACCACCAGGGTTTTGGGAATCTGCATGATAAGGATTCCGCGTTCATCCACCGTGGTCTTAAGGTTGGCAAGAACCTGTTGATAGGCAGTGAAGCAAAGGCTTGCAGAGTTAGTGAGGCGATTGGAGAAGGATTGGCCACTACCAGGATAGCCAGGGTGAGCCGTGGAAAAGAGAGGCTGGCCATCGAAAGTGGCAGTCGAGGTATAGGCATTGTTATAAACGCTAGCTGCAATGGTTTCACGGGTGATCTGAGCTTTCTGTCCCAGGTCCTTAGCTCTCCGACCCATTTCAATATAGCGTTCGAAATTAATAAGGTCTTCCGAGACCCGGAAATACTTTGTGTACTTTACCTGGCGGAAACGAGTATAGAAGCCAGGGTACATATCGTCCTGGTTATAGGTTTCCTGGTCTCCAGTTTCAGCAAACAGACCGTACCCAACTTCCGAGAACTGTTCGTCGTACCAACGATCCGTGGATTCCACATTAAAAATTCGCGGATACATCTCAGGATAACGGTCCATCTCATCAAAGATCATTTTGGTTAATGCTGGATAGACGTCTTCAGCAAAACTAGAAATATTAGCCACTTAGAGCTCCTTCTTATTGAACAGCGCTGGCGAGGACTTCAACCAAGACGCGAGGGTTAGTATCGCCGACGGCTCCGAGGACCTGATCCTCTTCCTGGCCGAATTTGATAATTTCGAAATAGGGTTCCGAGGTATTAGTAGTGTCCACGGTGGCAATGCCTGCTGGGGTGATATAGATTCCGTATTTTCCTCCGAGCATGTTAGCCGCTCCGACGACATTAGCTCCTGCGGCCGTGAGATTGAGAACAAGGCGCTGACCTCCTTTGGCCCGGAAAGTAGGAACATTAGCAACGATGTCCCCACCAAAAGCTCCGATGCCAGCCCCAAGGCCTCCTGCATAGTTTCCAGGACCCAGGGCCACACCAGTCAAAAGACCTGCTGTAGTAACCTGAGCTCCGTTGGCTCCAATAGGATTGAGCTTGCCGGAGGTCAGTGTGCAAAGGGTTCCGAAAATGATAGTAGTACCCGAAGCCTGAGGGTACTGATTAACAGTAGAGGAAAAGTCCTCCTGAATCTGCGGCGTGGTAATTGCCCAAGTAGTAGCCATCTATTAACCTCTCTCTGGTCGACGAATTTTAGCCTGCGGAGGAAGACCTTCTTCATTGGAAATGGTCGTTCCCTCGATGTTGTTATGAGACTTCTTTGAAGCAATTGCCAGGTTCTGGAGTTCCGTGAGTCTCCCGCCCTGGTGTTCGTATTCAAATTTCTTGGCTACGTCCACGGGACATTCGACTAGATACATTTTTCCAGGAGAACCCATATTACCCACGGCATCTCCAAAGGAATTTTTGAACTTATCCCCTTCCTTGGTGGCAACCCTTGCCCAACCTCGGTCTAGGTAAAAGTCCATTTCATCTTCTCGAATCCAGCGGCGTCGATACTCTGGTCGAGTGGGTGCATCCAAGATACTTGTGGCCATTTTCATTTACTCCTTTTCTTAGAGAGTTTCGGTGGTTTAACTTTAGGTCCAGGTACCTTGGGTAACTTAGGAACGAAGTCTCCCAGGACCTTTCCTTCTTTCTTGTGTTCCGCCGCGATCTTTCGCATCAAAGACTTGTTGGATTTAATTTCCTCAGCCTTTGAGAGAGTATTTCGGGCGTCACGTATGATCCAAGAGTCATCTTCTCCGGGATTGGATAAAAGGCTCTTTTTTCGCATCTTAACCTCGCTTGTAGACTGCTTCACGCCCAGGTTGAATGGTACTATAAGCATTCTTGGCCCAGTTTTCATCTTTTCCAAGCTTCTTGGCAATTTCCATTTTAACCGAAGAGAGGTCCTGGGAAGATCCCTGGGGAACATTTCCACTGGGAGCAGATCCCCCGGAAGGAACAGGTTTTACAGGAGCCGCAGGAGCTTTGATACCTTTGACAATTTTCTTTCGGTCGAGGACATAGGCAATGTCTTCTACCATCTGCGGGGTGACCTGAATACCTTCCTTGCTTCGGCGAATCACTTCAGCGTCGACTTCTTTGTAAAAGGCACTATTAGAATCTGCGAGTTCAGGGAACTCTCTGATGATCCTGGCCCGAGCGGTGTCTACCTCGGATTGCTTTTTTATGGTAGATTGAACATCTTTTTGTATGTCCTGGCGGATGGATTCTTTTAGACGTCGCGCATATTCTTTAGGATCGGACCAAAGAAGATCTTCTTCGGGTTCTGGAACCTTAGTTTCTTCCTGAACCGGAGCTTGAGGCTGGGGAGCAGGAGTTCCGATTTTTTCTAGTTTCTCGGTAATGGTCTCGAGGACCCGAAGCATCTCGGGAGAGTCTGCTTGAGTTGAAGCCGGAGCCTGAGTCTCAGTGGGTTCTGTAGGAACCTGGGATGAAGCTTCAGGAACAATTGGTTCTTCCATTAGAGTTCTCCTTCATTAACAAGTTTTTTCCAAGACATGAGAAAGTCATCCTTAAGGGTAAGAAAATGATCCAAGGAATGAAGCCTTCCCACGTGAAAGTCATGTTTGTTTTGCCCACCGGCCACAAGTTCCTTGAGGACTTGAGACCGTTGAGTATCTATATATTTCACAAGGTATTCCCAGGCAGGACCGGTAAATACCTCATAAAGGGCTTCTGCTTCCTGACGAGATCGGATTGACATTTTTACCTCTTTTGATTATGTCGCCCACCATGAGGCTTAGGGTGGGGCCCGTCAGGAATTCCTTGTCCTCCCACGGCTTGAGGAGCAGGGGTTCCTGGACTTCCTGGAGCTTGTGGACCAGGAGTAGCTGTATTGGCCTGTGGGACTTGAGCCTTAAGTTTGATGGCGGCCATATGAGCTTTTTCATGTTGATCGAATAGAGGTTGGTTTTGAGGAGGAATGCCTCCGTATCTTTCGTTCATTTCAGCTTCAAAGGCCTTGAGGACTTGAATATGCTGAAGGTCATCGTCCGCAGGATGGATCTTGGCCTCTACTCCATGCATCATGATAGCGTTTTCTTTTTCCTGAGGAATACTTACAGACTTGGGAATGGTAATATACCGGGTGATATCTTTTACCTTAAGAGTGCGAAGATGATTAGCCACGGCCTTATAGATGTTTTCCGGAGTGATGAGGCCTATATTCGCGAGCCCAGGGTTCAAGGCAATTTGCATGATTTGCTGGCTTCGAGATTGTTGAAGTTGCTCATTCATGATGTCAGCATTGATATGCAGATGAAGGTCCAAGTCTGCATCGGGGAATTCAAGATGGACGGCTTCGCCCGTGGCATCTATGGTGTCTATTGGAGAGCCATATCGGCGGTAAAGGGAGGCAATGATTTTTATCATGCCCGCAAGTCCGCTCATGTCGGCAAAATTGCCAACTACTCTTCCTAGGAGAACGTTGAACCGAAGGTTCATCTGGTTCATGAGTTGCGTGGACTGAGTAGCGGTCTTGGGAAGTTTTCCTGGTGGCTGGGAATCTGTCATCCCGTCTACCGCTTGCATGATAGAGGTGATTCTATCCTGGAGCATGAACATGGGATTGAGATTTGTGGAGAACTGAGGAATCATGATTGAGGAAGCCAAGGAACCATCGGAAATGGGAATGGCGATTCCCTTGCCTGGGGCAAATTTCATGAGCTCGGGCTTGATAGGCACACTCTGGGGATAAAAGAAACATGGAATAGCCGCCATCGTGGCTGAATCCATAACCAGGTTATGAGTGGCTGTTTCTTCCTGGGCCAGTTGTTCGATCATGCCAGGGATTCCTATTCCCCAGGTATGAGCATCTGCATCGGGAATGGGTTGAAGGATAATAGAAGCATAAGGTCGATAGTCATAGCCATCTAAGGTGCGAAGAGCCTTGTGAACGACTCTTCCTAGGTTTTCGTAGATGACATAGAAGTTGTCCTCGAGAATGCCATCAGGTCCTTCTTCTAGGACAAAGGCCTCAAGGAAAACATAATAACCTTGAGATGTATCAGGAGTGACTCCGGAAGCTCTTTCTTTTAGGTTCTGGGTGAAGGAAGATCGGTATTGACGTCCTGGGGAGATTTCATCCCAGGTGATATCGGTATAGACTCCCGAGGATAGGCGGAATTTTACCTGGGCCTCGGTAAGCCAGACCCTGTGAATAATGTATCGGCAAGTTTGCAAGGGGCCTGCGGCCTTGACAAAGTCCTGAGGATCAACTTCCTGGACTCTTACTCCTTCGAAAGTTTTCTTAACAAAAGTCATTTCGGCCTGGAAACCTTGACCCTTGGGCTTGAGGGTAAGGGTCGCGGTTTTGATGTCATAATCCTCAAGGTAGAATACCTCGAAAAGAAAAGAATCCTTTTTCTCCTTGGTGGGAATTATCCCTAGGAGTTCGGTATTATTCCCAAGTTCTCTTTGAACATAGGTCTTGAGACTATCAAGGAGTTGGGGATTCTGAGATTGAGGTTGAGGTTGCATTTCCCCTGGAGGAGGATATTGCATTCCTTCTTGCCCTGGGGGAGGCTCTTGTCCCTGTCCTTGACCTTGAGGAGGCAATTGACTTTGACCCTGACCCAGAGGAGGAACTCCACCATTTCCCTGACCAAAGAAAGGAGTGTCTTGGGTTCCCGGTTGAAGAAGGTCATTTCCAGGGAGCTGAGGAGGCCCTTGAGGTTGAGGTTCCTCTGGGAGGGTAAAAGTCCAGCGAAAGCCAACTCGTTGTTTGTCTTCTTCCCAGCGGGCGGTATAGATACGAGTGCCGGAAATGGCCACGTTATGAAGCCAAAGGTCGATGACAGTATTAATGCCCACGTCGTTATTGAGTTTATGGGAAAGATATCTCGTGGCTTGATCCGCTTGCTCGGACTTGAGGCCTTGGAAAGAGAACCAGGGATCCGCGGTTTGAATGATGTTAAGCACCTTGGAATGAAAGCTTTCCACGTGGGCCATGGTAAGGAATCCACCCATATCTAGATTACTTGCCGTGGGCCAAAGGAGTCGATCCTCGGTTTTGATGTTCATGGAGAGATATTGAGCGATCCAATTCTTTTCTTTTTCCAGGCGATTAGACATCTTGGCCTTGCCTTCGGAGAACCAGCTTTTGATTCTCGTGGCAATATCTTCTGGGGAATCCGAGTTATTCATTTTAAGGGAAGGCCTTTTTTGGAGTGATTAAAATACGTGGGTTCTTCAACGTATTGAATGATTTTTCCAGGTTCTATCCAGGGTTTTTTGTTCATGATATAAAGGGCGCAATCGACTAAATGGTCCTCTTGTTTCTTGGCTGGAGCATCTGAGTCGTTTGCCTGGTAGTTGGAGAGTTGATAGATGAGATTTTTGCAAGTGGAAAAGAAATAAAGGAACGTGGGCCTTTTTCCTAGTTCTTGCTTGAAGTCAAGGAGGTGTTTGTTTTTATTGGCCTTGATAGCGTTTTCAAAGACCATGTTTTCGGACTCGATAACATCCCAAAGACTTTTGCCATCGTTTTTCTCATGGAGCACACCTGCAAGGGAGAAGTCAATGATTCGAATCGGAGGTTTGGCCCATCCTCTTTCGAAGGATTTCAGGTCCTCGAGGAATTCTTGGCTTTTTTGAAATTCCTTGCCCTTGACCTCGTGAAAAAAGAAAGTGGCTCCTCCTGGAGCTTGGGCAGCATAAAGGGCCCAAAAAGGTTTGGCTAAATGTGGGTCAAGGGCAAGATACTTTTGCCAATGGGAAGGAATAGGAAAGGGTTCGATGACATGAATATCTTTTTCGAACTCTGGGAAAATGGCACCTTCAACTGCAGCATTCCAGTCGCCATCGATATATTTTTTCACCCAACTTGCATCGAATCTGGTTTCCAAGTCCTTGATGTAGTTGGGCCTTTCTTTTAGGAGTGCGGTATTTTTCCTTGGGGAAAAATGAAGATACCAGTGATAAGGTTTTTTCTCATCTATCCAGGTAGACTTGACCCAGGTATTGCAAGGATTAGCTGCGCAGACCATGACATAAGGGGAATTTTTAGGCGCTTTCATCCAGGGTCGAAGACGTGAATAAATGGCAGAATAGACTTTTTCCTCGATTTCTTCTACCTGCTCAATGGCTACCATGTTAACCTCGAGGCCGAATTTACCTGAAAGGTCCTTGAGTTCTCGAAACATGATAAGGGACTTGTTAGTAAAAAGAATGTCATGAGCTGCTTCTACGCGATCCAGGAGATCACCTTTGGGCTTGGCAATGAGACTTGGGGGACAGATTTCGCAAAAATCCTTATAAATAGTATCCCGGAGGTCAATGAAATCCTTACGGCAAACGTAGATTCGACTCCCAGGGTAAAAGAGAGCCATGCCAATGATTGCGCCTACCAGGGCCTTGGTTTTACCTCCTCCAAGGGCTCCGCCCACGAGAATTGACATAACATGGTCGAGGACGGGATTTTGGAAAAGTAACTCAAAAAGTTGATTCTGGGTCTCCTGGGCCTGGAAGAAAGTGGTCTTTTTTCCATAAGTATCTTCGGCCGCTAGAGTGAATAAATTCAATTCTCAGCCTCGATAATAGGAGGGCCAAAGCCTACGGTCACGATTTTGGTCACGGGGCCAATTTCATCTTTGATGCCCCAGGCCATTCTTTCTCCTAGCTGAATGTCACGGAGTGCTGTGGTTAAGGCCTTGAGACCATAGGTTCGTTTATTGAATCTCGGGTTATTAGGATCTGAAAGGATCGCCATAGCCAGGTCCCGAGTTTTCCACATCATCTCCTGGTGCCTCTCCAGAACCTGATTCACATTCTCGGGCTTGGGAGAAGCTTCCAGCACTAGGGAAGAAATACTTTCGGATGCTTGAGATACTGGGTCGAAACAGGTGCGAATGGATGGAGCGTTTTCGATATTCAAGCTCTCGGGGGAGGCTTTGGGTATTTTGTTCCACATTGTGGCTCCGGCGGATGAAATTGATTTTGAAAACTGGGAGACTTTTTTCTTATGCCTATAGTATAATAGATAAAAAGGGAAATGGCAAGGAAGAGGTTAAGATCTTTTGATATTTTGGATTGAGATGAAGGAGCTTCTTTTGAAATTCTTTTGAGAAGCTTGCTGCAATTTATTGATTTGAATCATGTTTTTGCTATTTCAAATCAAATGACCTTAGTTCCTAATGCATTTATATTGAGGCTACTAGGTCATTTGATTCAATTCATGATATAACTACTCCCTCGCCCCTAGGTCCACATTTCCTCTTCCTCTTTCTCTCGGAGGGTGGCTCAGGATTTTTTATAGGTTTGAAAATTTGGAAACAAAGAATAGGGGAGAGGGTAGGGGTGCAGGGGGTGGGGGGGTAGGAGGTAAGGTAAGTAAAAGATAGATAGAAAGGAGGAAGTAAGTAAGGTGTAAGTAGGAAGTAAGTAAGATGTAAGTAGGGAAAGTAGGGTAAGTAAAAATTAAATAGGAGGTAAGGAAAATGTGGATTATGAATGAAGTATGGGATGCCAAGGATAAAAGATGGATTGTTTATCATGAGAGGTGGGAGGAAGTAGATGTGAATAGAGAAATAATAGAGGAAGTAGATGAAAGTGAGTTAACTGAGGAAGAAATTAGGAAATATTTAGAATAAGGAGGGGAAATGAAAATGTTATTGGTATTGAGTGTGGGTTGTATGTGGATTGGATTAGTTTGGGAATTAATGAATTTTATTAGGAAAGGAGAATGAAATGAATTTTATTGATTATGAGTTTTTTGGAATTGTTGAGTTGTTTGGGGTGTTTGGAGTATTTTTTATGGTAAAGTGGTTATTAGATGATGTAAGTGGATTAGAGAAAGGAGGTGAGTAGTAAGGTAAGAGGGTAATAAAGTAGGATAAATCTGATAATAGGAGGTGTAAGATGAAGATTTTGAGAGAAATGGAAGTAGGGAATGGTAAGATGATAGTGGTAGAGGTTAATGGGGAAATTGAATTAAGGGTGAGGAGAAGGAGGAAGAATATATGTTGTGGAAAGAAATTGGGAAAGGAGAAAGTATGTGAAGAGTGTAAGAAGAGGCTGGAAAGAAAGGTAAGTGGGGTAATGGTTGTTTTTGGAGATTGATAATAGGAGGTGTATGATGTTAATGATTGAATTGAAAGATTGGCCCGAGGAAAAAGAATATGATATGGAGGATTTAGGATTATATTTAGTAGTGAAAGGTAAGAGGAAAAAATTGGTATGTGCAAGAGATAAAGCAGATGCACTAAATTTTGTGAAGGGAGGTGAAAGAGTTGTGATGATAGGAAAAGCTGATGTGATATTAGAAAGAGGAGTTGTAATTAAGTAAATGGTAAGTGGGAGGGAATGGGATCGAAGTAGGTGGGGACTTCGATTATAATAATAAAGGAGGAAAGTCATGAATACCATGGAAAAATTGTTACTTGCGACAATTTTTGAAGCTGTTAGGGAATGGAAAAAGGCCAAGGAAATAGAAACT
>SCLI03000098.1_pt1 | contig 12658 bp, 14 predicted proteins | sample 7268041 | NCBI WGS metagenome assembly SCLI03 (sample SAMN10721081, study PRJNA514188) | viral metagenome | isolation source: depth-stratified mine tailings core A | place: China: Fankou Pb/Zn Mine tailings | collected 2017-10 | reverse complement strand
AACTCGGGCCGCAATATTATGATGAGAGGCATAAAGAAATTCTGTCCAGAATGGAAGCTTTTTATGCTGAAGGTATAACCATTAACCAAGCCTTTTGGGGTGAAGCAGACACAGATACACGGTTTTACATGGGCGACCAATCTATTTGGAATGATCTTTATGGGAACCTACCCGCCAATAGACGCCAACAGTTTTCTTTTAATCGACTCATGAGAATCATAAACATGATAGATGGATACCAACGTCGAAACAGAAAAAGCACGGTCGCAATAGGTATAGAAAATGCCGACAATAAAACCGCAGATCAACTTACAAAAGCCCTTATATGGGTAAATAAACAAAATGGTGTGTTAGAGACCATATCAGATTCATTCAGAGGTGCGCTGATCACTGGCATGAATCTGATGCAGGTCTGGGTTGATTATCGCTCAGATCCTATTTCGGGCAACATAAAAGTTGATAACTGCTCATATAATAGCTTTCTTATAGATCCATATTTCCGTAAACCAGACCTCTCAGATTGTAACGCTATATGGAAACGCTCTTTTTTAACTAAGCGCGATTGTATATCACTGTTGCCTGATTATGAAGACGAGATCATAGGGCTTGTTGGAAATGACTCAGGCACAGGTAGAGATGGCAAATTTCAATTTCTGCCTGAAAGTTATAATTACGGTATGAAAAATTTATTGACGTACGATGAATTTTACTACCGAGATTATCGCAAACAAAAAATGCTTGTTGATTCTAAAACGGGTGAATCAACTGAGTGGAAATCTAATGATGATGAAAAACTAAAAGAATTTTTAAGATTATATCCGCAAATTACGGTAATTGAATCAGATATCCCAACAGTTCGATGCGCCATAGTTGTACAAGGAAAAGTAATTTACGACGGTCCAAATCCGCTTGGGATCGATAAATATCCATTTGTTCCGGTATTTTCTTATTACACTCCTGAAAGCCCATATTTTCCTTGGCGCGTTCAAGGAGTTATCCGTGGATTAAGATCAGCCCAGTATCTTTATAATAGGCGGAAGGTGATAGAACTTGATATTTTGGAAAGCCAAATAAATTCAGGCTTCAAATATAAAGAATCTGCTTTGGTTAATCCCAAAGATGTCTTTATGTCAGGTCAGGGTAAAGGACTAGCGCTTAAAGATGAAGCACTTATGACCGATGTTGAACAAATTCAAGCTCCCACAATACAACCGGGCGTTATCCAACTTTCTGAGATTCTTGGTCGAGAAATACAAGAAATAGCTGGCGTTTCTGAAGAGTTGCTTGGCACGGCTACAGATGACACCGCAGGTGTGCTAAGTATGCTCAGACAGGGCGCTGGCCTTACAACCTTACAACATCTTTTTGACAGATTAGATCATTCTCAGAAGTTGCTTGGCGAAATTCAAATAGAACTTATTCAAAACAACTTTACACCCGGAAAGATGCAAAAGATACTCAGCGAGCAACCGACAGACCAGTTCTACAATAAGTATTTTGGTAAATATGGTGCAGTTGTTGAAGAAGGATTGAATACGGCTACTCAGAAAAATATGAACTTTGCACAGCTTTTACAATTAGTTGAGATGGGCATACAGATCCCTCAAGATGCATTGCTTGAAGCTTCGACTATTCAGGATAAAGATAAACTTATGGAAGCTATTCAGCGTCAAATGCAACAAGCTCAGAAAGCTCAAGAAGCTGATATGCAACTTAAGCAACAAGAGTTACAAGCTACCCTTGAAATGGCAAGAGCTAAATCGGCGGCCGACATGGGACTTAGCGCTGAGCGGTATAGCAGAATTGAAGAAAATAAATCGTTGGCTACTGAGCGTGAAGCCGAAGCTCGAAAGAATGATCAACAAGCATTGCTTAACTATGTAAAAACTATCAAAGAGATAGATGGCATAGACTTAGAGCATATACGGGTACTTGATGAAATTGCAGCCAATATAGAGGCTAGAGCGATAGGCAGAGAACCTATTAGTAACGAATTAAAATAATTCCTCTATGGTAGAGGTTCAACCTTGCAGCGCTTATGCGGTCTGCAGTACTAGGAGCAACAATGGCAAAAAGACATTATGATGATGCTTATTCAAACGAGCTCATGCGCAGAACAAAAGAAATGGAAGAAGCTGGCATGATCCAGAATGATAATTCTGCGATTGCTAATATGCCTCAGGGTGTTAAAATCCAAGCTTATTCTAAATCTGGTTCATATATGCCAGAAGATCTTGATGACACTATCAAAGGTGTTGATAAACAAATTGATATGGATGACAACAAAAGAAATTCACATTTCAAGCCTAAAAAAGTTTAAGGATTAATATGCCTTGCATGCCTAGACCAAAGGGAAAAGCTCGTAAGATCGCGTACCATATTCTGGGCGTGCCGGCTAACCTTAGAAAACAACATAAATCTCCTAAAGATAAAAAAATAGACGACCGTCTAGTCTTCGAGGAAACCCAAAGGGTGCGATAATGCTTTATAACGAAAAAAATTGGCTTGCTAAGACACTTAAGCAACGCATGATTTATATGAATACCGATCCGCGCCGCCGCCAAGAATTGAAAGATTCTAATATGGTAAGCGAAGATAAAGGCGCAATGGCTAATTTGCCAATGCAAGCTATTCATAGAGAATATAACAACAATACGTTTGATCAATGTTCAATGTTCGATGATGAGGTACCCTGGTAATGGCTAAGAAACTTAAAAAAGTGAAAAAAGTCTTGCACGAATACAAAGAAGGCAAGTTACATTCAGGTTCTAAAAAAGGACCTAAAGTTACTAACCCAAAACAAGCGGTAGCAATTGCACTTTCTGAAGCTCGCAAAGCTGGAGAAAAGGTAGAAGCTCCGAAAAAGGGTAAAAAGAAAACAACTAAATCTGAAAAAACATTACATCGTGAAGAAGAAAAACAGCACGAAAAAGCTGAAAAAGCTATGAAAGCTGATGAAAAGATTCACGAAAAAATTGAAAAGAAACACAAAAAGAAAAAATAAATAGATTTTTATGAATGTGTGGTCCAAGAGTAAAGTAAAATCTTACTCTTGGCTTCTAAATTAAGAGGTAGTAATGGAGAGAGATACAATAGGTAAAATATCGAGTGACTTACTGTTAAAAGCAGATGATAAACACACGGTAATTGACCAAACGAGAGAAAACCTTAAAGAGTTTGAAAAAGAATTTATGATCTGCCTAGAGAGAGGCAAAAAGCTATATTCCCACCAAAATCAGTTCTTTATAGAAGTTCAAATAAAAAAAGAAAAGCTCATGGAAAACGTGCAGCGTAACTATTTTATACCTAAGATTGCATGCCCAACGCCAACGTGGGATCAACATGTTTATCTGTACCGATTTATTGACGATTCTATTGAGTATATTTGGAGTGTCCCGGATAGAGATACATGCCAATACATGACTGACCATGCACTACAAATACCGCCAGAAGAACGCCAGTTACTCCAATTTGTTTTGGATTTCCGCGCTGGTGATTTAGATCAAAGAGCACGCGATCTTAATGGTGAAAATGGAATCTCAGCAATATTATTTAAACAAGCATAACTAAAGGAATAGTATGAATAGACCACAAAGCAGACCTATCAATACCAATACAAAAATTGAAATGCCACCTCTTGATCAAATTAATCAAATAACTGCATCTATTGAGGCCGAACGAGTGCCAGCAGTTCAACAATTTGTGCCAAGCATGACGCAACAACAGCAATATAGCACCGAACAAACTTTAGATTTTCCTGTAGTTGCTATGGACAATCTTCCTACTTATGAACCGGAATATAATCCGCAAGAAGTTGAGCTTCCTACAGAATTTGCATATGATCAACAACAACAATATACAGCTACTCAACAATTACAATCCCAACAACAATATCAACAGCCACAGCACATGCAGCAACAGCATCAAGAAGAATCGGTAGGCGCTAGAAACTTCCGTGAAATGCGTATGCAAATGGCGCAACGAGATCGTGAAATTGAAGAATTGCGTCAGCTGATTAATGCTCAAAAACAGGCAATGGTACAACAAAAAACTGAAGAAGAAGCTGAACTAGATATTAATTTTGATCCTGAAGATTTAGCAAACGGCGCTCATCTTAATACAATGTATAAAGAACTAAAGGCGGTTAAAAAACAACTTAAACAAACACAACAACAATCAGAAGAAGCTAAAAAACAAGCTTATAAAGCTGACGTTGAACAACACTTGCGCAGAATGTACCCAGATTTTGATAGCGTTTTAAGTCCAGAGAATGTAGAAAAGTTTGCACAACAATATGGCGCTTTAGCTAAATCTATTGCCAATGATCCTGATTATTTAAATCAATGTAGCGCTGCATATACAGCAATCAAGAACACTGGCATCGCTGCAGCAGCGACATATCAGCCACAAATTGATAAGATAAAACAAAATATGGCAAAACCTAGACCATTAACTTCTATAGCTCCACAACAAGCTGAAAGTCCTTTAGCAAGAGCCAATGCATTTGCTGAAGGATTAACTCCTGAGCTACAAAAATCACTTGTTGCAGAAATGAACCAAGCTCGACGTCGTATTTAGCCCTAGACGAAAGTCTACCCCCAAGTAGCGTTGGGGGACATATTTTAGGAGAGAAAATATGGAATATCCAAAAACGAATCATTTATGGCTAAAAAAGGGCCACAATCTACCCGATAAATTAAAAGCTATTATCAGAGAAGAAAATGGTGGAAAATTGCCTTTTACTCAAAATTACGGTGAAATCGATTATGGTCTTGTAGATATATGGAACGTTGAAGAAAAAATAGATGGTACAAATATACGTCTTATTATAAAAGAACATAAGCGCGGCTCATGTAGAGCATCTGAAAAATTTAAACTAACATTCGAAGGCCGAACTAAGCATTCTGAAATTCCACCACATCTTCTCGAATATCTTCAAGACACCTTTACCATCGATAAAATATTAGATTCAATTGCGGGAACTTGGATAATGATCGAGAGTACTTTACCCATGAGATCCGAAATTACTTTGTTTGGTGAAGGATATGGCGATAAGATTCAGGGTGATTATTATCAAATAGGCTCCCCAAGATTTGCATTATTTGATATATTGGGAACGGGTAGATGGGCAGGCAGAGATAAGGTACGTGAAGTTGCCGGCAGACTTGGCATATCTACAGCACCATATATTGGTGAAATGGATGAACAGCAAATTGTAGCGTTTGTTAAATCTAAACCTAAAAGCCTAATAAACCCAGAAGTTACCATGGAAGGCATTATTGCCCGTGGTGAAGCGTATACCAAAGGTGACGCACCAACATTTAAAGCAAACAAAAAATTCAAATTACGATGCGAAGACTTCTAAAATCTTGCATCTCTATAGTCCCCGGTTTCGATTCCTTCTTATCCGGGGATTTTTCTTTTCCAAAATTTGTATTTTCACTCTGCGATACCGTAACGTTATAAATAGCGTGATACAGAGAGTCGCACTCCCTAAAAATTCTTGCGTTATTGAGCATCGCTAACTCATTCTGACGTTTAAAGGTAAGTACTCGTCACACTTAAGAAGAACTAAAAATCCTACTTAGGGACCTCATATGGCTATTACAACTTCATCCATATTGCCGGCTCCGGTACAACAGTCATTTAGTTACAAATTATTGTCTGTACCAGTTCCAAATATGATTCATAAGATACCTGCTATGTTAAAGCAAATGCCTCGCAATGGTGGTACAACTTTACGTATGCGCAGATATAATCCACTAAATACAGCAATGGTTCCGCTAGGAAATTCAGGCGTTACGCCTCCAGCTCAGAACCTAACTGCAGTAGATATCGATGCAAAAATTTCTTTCTACGGTACATACATAATCCTCAATGAGCAGGTCACATTACAGAACCAAGATCCTGTATTAAACGAAGCAGCCGCACGTTTGGGAGTTTCACTTCGCCAAACAGAGGACCAGCTAACGCGTGACATGCTAGCATCAACAGCATCTTTCATTAACTGTACAGGTGGTGTAAACGGTGATAACCCAACAGAAATCACACGTTCTGATGTTAACTCAGTAGTACAAGCTCTTCTCAGCAATAATGCTTATACCATCATGGATAACATTGAAGGTGAAGATAAGTTCGGTAAAGTTTGTGCCGAATTAAAACCATGGGTAATTGACTTGAAACCCGAAGTAGCAGCATTTTGCTAACCGGCAACAAGGGGCAAGCGAAAGCAGCCTGAGAGACTAAATCCCAAGGCGCCGCAAGGCGATGCGATAGTCCGACCACTACGCGATAAGGTAGTGAGATAAGCAGAAATGACTTATCCCTCGCAAGAGAGTAACAAAAATGACAGCTCCAGTTCGTGATGCTTATTTTGCATTAACTTCAACTGATATGACTGGAACATTAGAAAACGTTAATGGATTCATCCAAAAGAACCAATATCCAGCTCCTATGAATGCATTGCGTTCTGAGTGGGGCGCTATTGGAAACCTTCGTTTCTTAGTGTCTTCAATTGGATCTGTAACCCCTAATGCATCTTCACTTGGCAGAAACGTTTATAACATCTTCTGCGTGGGCATGGAAGCTTATGCTTGTATTCAGCAAGATGGATATAGTGCGAGTTTTATTTATAGACCACCTGTATTCGATGGTCCATTAGCTTTAAATGCTTCAGTTGGCTATAAGTTTGCAGAAGTGCCGCGTATTACCAACGATCTATGGATCATTAATCTTCGTTCAACTCAAGCATCATAAGGAGTAAATATGGACGGAACAATTTTAGGACAAGGTACATTTACTGCGTCTTCTTATGCATTAACTAACCCCAACGCAGGTTTCGCAAGCGTTGGTACTGCAAACCCACAAGTTATTTTGGTACCATCAGGTGCTGACTGGGTAAAGGTATATAACTTTACACGTGCAGGAGCTAACGGTACTAATGCTGCTTACTTCTTAGGAACAAATAACGCTTTTGTCGGTACAGAATTCTACTGGCAAAGAGGAATGGCTCCAGGAACAGCATTTGTTAAATATAAAAGCAACGCAGCTTCTACATTAAACCAAGATACTTTAGTTACTGGCGGATTCACTATTTATGATCCATCAGCACAAACTCCAGGATCACAGCCTAGACTAGGACCTGCAGTTGCAACAACTGCATCTACTAATGTGACACGCCCTGTAGTTTCAACAGGTGATACAACTGGAATATCTGTAGGTACTGTGGTTCGCATGAGCAACACAGCTCAAACCGACGTTAATGGTATTGATATGGTTGTAGGAGCGGTAACTCTTAATACAAGTTTTACTTTACTTACAGCAACCAACGCATTGGCTACAGCTCCGGGCGCTATTGGCGGTGCTGGGTTCTATAGAATCGTTCGTTACGATGAAAAATTCTACCCAGATCACAGATATATAACCAATATCACTCAAGCAACCAATGCTCAGGTTAGCACTTCTATTGAACATAGCTTAACAGCTGGTCAAGCAATTAGATTTAATATTCCGGCAGCTTCTGGCATGACTCAACTAAACGGAACTCCTTCAAATAATTATTTCCCACAAGGTACAAGTAACTATGCGACTGTTGTTACGGTTGTTGATGCTTATAACTTCACAATTAATGTTGATACAACTGGCTATAGTGCTTTCACTTGGCCAACAATTGCTCAACAACCAACTGGCTTCCCTATCTTGATCCCAGTCGGTCAAAATACAGCAGCTACGTTGTTATCAACTCAACCACAAGTTCCTCTTTATCAAGGACAACAAGTATTCAACTCTAATAGCGGCATATTAGCTGATTCAACAGTCGATACAGACGCATTAGGTATGGTTCTTGGTTCTGGTGGTAACGGATTAGCCTTAACAACGCCAATTCTAGGGCCATCTGGTTCTATTAGTTGGAGTGCTGGCAACGTTGCAACAGGCGATACCATTTATTGGGTAGCCGGTAAATCAACTTTTGGCGGACTATAATTAGACAACAACCTGAGGGATGGCGCCATCCCTCAGGCACAAAGGAGTAATAATGGAAAATATTGAAGTAAAAACAGAGTCAATCAACCTAGCGCCATTAGAACAAGCGCCAAGAGATTTAACACCGAAAAAGATTAAAAAGATAACAACTCCAGCCGAAGATGCTACAGAAGCACTTCGTTTGAGAATGCGTCAAAAAGTACGTGGAATATTCCATTTTTATGAATGTCCACAGGGCTCAATGGAGTTTACTTATAAAGAATTTAAGAATGACCCTGTCGAAAAATATTCTATGATCGATGGACAAATATACGAAATACCACTGGGTGTTGCTCGCCATCTTAATAGAAGCGGCAAATATCCACTATATGGATATACCAAAGACGCTGAAGGAAGGACAACCATGCGTAAAGAAAAAATGGTTTCGCGTTTTGGTTTTGAAAGCTTAGAATTTAAAGAATTTGGCGAACTTGATAACAATTTAGTTTAAAGGATTGAGATGCCTGTATTAGCGTATAGTTTTCCCATTTTTCAGCCATCGATGCGTATTATTACTAATATTACGAATGGTTATCCTGCCGTTGTAACTACTAGTTTTGACCATCAATATGCAAATGGACTTACGATTAGACTAAACATCCCCCCGGGTTTTGGAATGGTACAGGCAAATCAACTCTTTGGAGATATAACGGTTTTAAGCTCAACTACCTTCAGTATTCCTATAGATACTACGTATTTTGATGCTTTTACTATACCAACTACCTTTCCGCTTGATGCACAATCAGCGCAGGCAGTTCCATTTGCAGAAGATAATGGCATATTGACCCAAGCAGTTCGTAACGTTCTGCCATATAGCGCAACTTAGGAGATAGTATGGCTAATCCACCTACTAGTACGTTGGAAACTATAAAAACTAAAGTTAGACGACTGACTCGTTCACCTTCCGTTAATTTATTAAGTGAAGAAGACTTAGAACAGTACATCAACACCTTTGTTGTATACGATTTTCCTGAAATTTTAAGGACATTTAACCTTAGAACTCAGTACACATTTTATACAAACCCTGGTCAAGACACATATCCAACTGACATTAAATCATTTGGTGGTGCTATACAGGCCGAAACAAACCCATTATATAACTTCCAAAATAGATATATAACGGTACATCCTCCAGTATACATTGCAGGATTTCCAGCTGTTTATCTTCAAAATAGACAACAATTCTTCGGTATATATCCAATAGTGAATAGCATTTCATCTATAGGTGTCACCGGTGATGGAGTCCAAACAAGATTCTCTGGCATTATCAATTCACAGCAGGCTAATATACCACCAGGATTAAACCAGCAAATATTCCTTCTGCAAAACGAAGTGCTATTTAGCTCAGTTGATATCAATGGAAATGGTTTAGCTATGGTTGATGTTCCATTGCTTGATTCAGTTTCGGGAAATCCAACAATATATGGGCAATTATATAGGCCAAATGATTTACCTGCAAATCCTATATTAATTAATGCGCCATATGTATTTGGTAACTTGCCTGGACAAATTAACCAATTTAATTACATCAATTATCAAACTGGTGCCTTTACGGTTACCTTCGACTATCCACCGCAAGTAGGCCAACTCATTAATAGCCAAACTGCGCCACAGGTACAAACCTTACCACAGACGCTTTTATATTATGCAAATCAGTTTGTAGTTAGACCCGTTCCAGATCAACCATATAGAGTTGATATAGAAGTTTATGCAAGGCCAACATACCTCATGGAAAATTCATCAACACCTGAGCTAGAAGAATATTGGCAATATATTGCTTATGGAGCCGCCATGAAAATATTCCAAGATAAACAAGATATTGAAAGCGTTAATCTCATAATGCCTGAATTTAAAAGACAAGAACAAATTTGTAATAGAAGAACATTAATACAATACACCAACGAACGCACAGCAACTATTTATACTCAGCAAACTGATATGACTAGTAATTTTGGCGGTGGATGGTGGGGAAGTGGGAGTTTCTAATGGCTTATTTAAACAATATACCTCAGCCAGCAGATAGGCTTAAAGACTCTCAACCAGAGATTTTAGAAAACTTCTCTCAGATATACAATCTTATTGGGGTTAATCATGCAAACTTCAATACAGCTAATGCTGGTAAGCATAATATAGTTACTATGCCTGTGCAAGGAGCCGATCCAGCTACTAACGCAACTGAAATGGCGGTATACACTAGAACAAGCGCACTAACAGGCGCACCTGAACTAGCAATTCGCAGAGCATCTAATGGTTCAATAACAGAAATGACAGCCGGACTTTTGGCGGCTAATGGTTGGTGCTATTTGCCCTCTGGAATCCTTATGAAATGGGGTAACGCAGCTCCAGGCGCATTTCCAGTTAACTTGAATGCCATAGGCCCAGCTTACGCAACATTATACAACGTACAATTAACTCCTCGTGGTGGCGCTGCAGCAAGTTACGCAATGGTACTTAATACAACTACTTCGGCGTCACTAACTGTCGCAACAAACGGCGCAATTACAGTTATTTATTGGGTTACTTTGGGGGTATAATGCCATACGATCGCTTCATGATTGCACCTTTAAATACAGGTCTACAAAATGATTTGAAACCATTCCTAATTCCAGACGATGCTTTTTCTATGCTTAACAATGCTTATGTATTTAGAGGCAGAGTTAGAAAGAGATTTGGAACCGAACTTATGAATGGTACGGTTGCAGATGCAGTTGCACAGTTAAGTTCTAGGGCTCGCGTGCAGGTTGGAACTATTGGAGTACCAGCAAGCCCTGTGCCAGGAACTCAATTCAAAATAGGGCAACTTTTTTCTGCTGGCGATCAGATATTCACGGTTTGGCAAACCGGTACTCCAGCGGCAATGTTATCTACTGGTCCAGGAACTGGAACTTTTAATACAACGACTGGGGCTTTTGCTTTAGCGGCTACCGGATTACCAGCTGGAACTCCTATATATTTCTATCCATCTACTCCCATTATGGGTTTATTAACATATGAAACCGGAGCGATAAATAACGAACTTACCATTGCATTTGATACACAATTTGCCTATCAGTTCGGTACTTCGTGGGATAGAATCTCAGCCGAGGCCACTCCAGGTGCGTCAGTATGGACTGGAACAGATTCGCAGTTTTTTTGGGGAACGACCTATAGAGGTGCTTCAGATTCTGATCAGTTATTTTTTGTAACTAATTTTAATGCAGCAGATGGATTCAGATATTATGATAATATACAGTGGGCAGTTCTTACACCAGTATTTAATGGAGTTGGAGATACTGTTAAAACTGCACGAATCATTGTTCCATTTAAAGATCGTTTGGTACTTCTAAATACAGTTGAAACAAATGGCGTTAGTTCATTTTCTTTTGTGAATCGAGCGAGATGGTCTCAAAATGGATCTCCATTCGATGCTAATGCTTGGAGAGAAGATATTCCGGGCAGGGGAGCTTATTTAGATAATGTAGAAACTACACAACAAATAGTAAGTGTTGGTTTTATTAAAGACCGCATGATTGTAGCCTATGAACGAAGTCATTGGGAGTTGGTTTATACGGGCAACGATTCAATACCGTTTAGATGGCAGCAACTTAATAGTGAACTCGGCGTAGAAAGTACTCATTCAATAATACAGTTTGATAAAGCGCTATTGGGAGTTGGAAACGTTGGTATTATGAGCTGTAATGGTTCTAACGTAGAACGTGTAGATGAAAAAATTCCCAACGAAGTATTCGATATACACAACAAAAATGAAGGAGTATATAGAGTTTATGGAATACGTGATTATTATCTTGAACTGGCTTATTGGACTTTCCCTAGTTCATCTGAAGCCGGAAGCGATGTTACTTCGACATACCCCAATAGAGTCATGGTGTATAATTATCGAACCGGATCTTGGGCATTCAACGATGATTCCTTTACCTGTTTTGGATATTTTCAGCGACAATCTGATGAAACATGGCAAGATTCAGAAACCACTTGGTTGGAATCTGTGCAACCCTGGAATAGTGCAATACTTCAAGCGCAATTTAGAGATATATTAACTGGCAATCAAGAAGGGTTTATAACCATTTTAAGACCAGATACTCCTAGAAACGCCCCGTCTCTTCAGATCACAGAGATACTTTATGTAGGGGTACTTGTAAGTTTAACTATTGTAAATCACAACCTAGATGCAGTTTCAGATAATATATCAGGTGATTTTATTATTATAGAAAACGCTCAAGGCATTAACGGGCTGAATGGAAATATTTATGAAGTCGCTATCGTAGTTGATAAAGACACTATTAATATCATTGTAGATAATCCTCCAACTGGTGTTTATACCGGTGGTGGAACAGTTGCACGTATTAGTAGAATTGATATATACACAAAACAATACAATTTCTATCTAAATCAAGGCCGAAATCTTTCAATAAATAAAGTAGATTTTTACGTTGATAAAACAGAAAACGGTGAAATCACAGTGGATTATTTCACGTCATCTTCTAATGAATCACAACTTAATCAACAACAAGCGACTAATTCGACTATTGCTAATGGAATATTGGAAACAAGACCTTATGAAATTAATGGCGTATTACAATATCCATATGAACAAACGCTAGAACGCTTATGGCATCCGATGTACGTTCAAGCAGAT
>SCLI03000097.1_pt1 | contig 12664 bp, 21 predicted proteins | sample 7268041 | NCBI WGS metagenome assembly SCLI03 (sample SAMN10721081, study PRJNA514188) | viral metagenome | isolation source: depth-stratified mine tailings core A | place: China: Fankou Pb/Zn Mine tailings | collected 2017-10 | reverse complement strand
TACCTACGCCAATGCCCTGTATAATATAACCATTGGAGGCGAGTGCTTTGGCAAAATCCCGCAATGACCGTTATCAGATTGTCTACAAAGGCAAGAACCGCCGAGTTATAGACACAGAGACCGGAAGGGAAATGTCCTACCGTCAATATATCAACATCAAGAAAGAAACCAACAACAAGCCGGAAGTCCCATACCTTGCCAGTTACGTAATCTTTGGGAATCCTGATGCATCCATCATTGATGATGTGGTTGAATTTATCGATGTGATGCGGACGCTATCCATCACGGAAATCCTATACGAGATACGGAATGCTGTGCGCCCGAAGTCAAGCGCGGCGCAATTCGTCTATCAAGGTCTGGAAGTCAATCACCGCATAGTGGCACGTCTGCCGAATGAACCGCCGCCACGGTTCGGGACGCCTTATGAACCGCTAGTTCAACAAAAGAAGCTATTCTATGGCGCACAACGTCCGCTAATCACAAACAAAGAGTTTCTGATTACGGTATACGTTCTCAAGGTCACATTACCAGTAGAACAAGGGCAATACGAAGCGTTCATTGAGACGGCTATAGCCATGGCACCGAAGGGGAAGAACCGCAAGTTCTTAGGGGGGGAATTATGAGAAGCTATCCATTTGTTATTGTTGAACCGCTTATCGAGAAGTCCAAAGAAAGCCGTGATTTTTACTCTCTTAATGGGACTTTTGCCACGACGTTACAAGATGAGCCGATGACTGTTAGGGAACTAATCAATGCCTTGAAAGATTCGGCAGAAGGCACTGTATTTTATACGCGGAATCTTGACTTGCTTATCCGCTCAATCAAGCAGTCCAAAGAGCGGACGCCAAAGATTGACTACGGCAAGCACGGTAACAAGCTGGCCACGGTCACGTCACCGTCTGGATTTTTTCGCGTGGTCTTTTCTAATATCCCGAATAAAGCTATTTGTTCGTTGAATCATTTAGCGCCGGATTACTTTTCTCCTATGGATTCTGTGCAGACATTACAGGAAGGACTGCAAGACATTTTTGAAGCGGTGCAATTGCCGCTTTCAACGTTTCTTAAGGCGTTCACACGGGCGAACGTGGGTATGCGCGTTATGAAATATCATTTTATCGAAGATTACCTGACAATGGTTGACGGCAAGCTAGGGCCGAATGGCGGCGTGATATCTTTCCCGATACCGGATATTGCAGACGATTTTATCCGGCAAGCGTATTATGGCGGACGTAACGAGACGTTTAAGGACTATTTTGAGGAAAGCATTGGCGTGCCGTTCTTGAATCACTATGACTTTAACGGCTTGCACACCGCCATCATGAAAGAAACTAGCTTTCCTACCGGACCTATGATTATGAACGTGGGGGATATGGCCGCCGATATTTGGAAAGAGTATGTCAAAGGTCAGAACCGAAAAGCCAAGAATAAGCCGAATCCCGATATGACGCCTTTGCACGTTTACGTTCTGGCCACGGTCCATATTCCCGCTTCGGACGTAGGGCCGTTACCTGTCCATGTCAACGTAGGAGAGAGACAGCGCCTAGTCTTTCCGGTAGACGGCGAGTTCACTGGTCATTGGTATGGGGAAGAACTCCTATATGCTGTGCAGAAGCGCGGCGTGACCGTCTCCAAAGTCCATCAAGTAGTATATTGGACAAAAGAAGCGCCGATATTTAGGAACGTGGCAAGTTTCTTCGCAGACGGCAAGGAACATTTTGCGAAGCCGCTTTCAAAGTTTTTTAAGGGCATGAGTAATACCATACCAGGAAAGACGGCGGCCAAGCGGTTTATCACGACCTTGTCAGAAGATACTCCAGAGAACCGCAAGCGCCTTGAAAAAGAAGGAACGGAGTACGAAGCTATCACTAGCGCCATGATGCGGGAAAAGTTCCTAGAACATGAAACGGAGTCTTTTTCTCCAGAGCACCGGATTCAATTTGGGGCGGCTATCTCGGCTAGGGCGAGAATCCGCTTGCAAGCGGCCATGATGCAAGCTAAGAACATTTACTATGTTGATACGGATAGCGTCATTACTCCGTCCACATTTCCCGCGTCTATGGTAGACCAGAAGGAAACGGGAAAACTCAAGTTGGAAATGCAGGTGACGAATCTCGTTATATTGGCGAACAAGGTATATGCCGAAGTTTCCACAACGGGGGAGATCTCCGTTAAGAGTTCGGGCATATCTTCTGAAGCGGATTTAAGTTTTATTGAAATGAGTGATATATACCAGAACCGTGAAGCCATAGGGCCGCAAGGTCTTTTGATACATTCCTCAAGGCGCTTTCCCACGTTTAGAGAAGTAGCTAGAAACGAGTATCTTGGAAGTGCTTACGTGCTGGAGGAATACCGATATCATTATCGTTCGTTTTCTAATCGCCGAAAGGATTACGAGACGGGCATTACATTCCCTTACACGTATGAAGAACTAAGGGCAGGCGTGGGATATTCCAACGAACCGCCGTATATTCCCTTGTTCGCAGATGTTCTTACAGCCATGTTGACGGATGTTCATTCTCCTAAGCGCAATCGCCTTTATGTCTCACTAGAACAATTAAAGAGTTTGCGGGAATGATTCCCTTCATTGTATAATGAGACAGAACCACCTATATCTAAAACATTGGAGGAAACGAAAACATGGGATACATTGCGCACGTAACGGGACTGGATCCTAAATACGGTCTCAAGAGAGAGTTCCTGAAATTTGGGCAGACATTGCTGGAGGGGGAAATATACGAAGTAGACAAGGGGACGGGATACCAGAACCGCCAATATGGAATAGGAACGGCGGACGGCAAGCTAGTCAATCTGCATATGACGGCGCAGGAAATTCGCGAATCCTTTGGCGAAAAGCATATAGACGCGGATAAAGTCCCGTCAAACGTGCATCCGTCATATAAGCACATGCCGAAAGGCGCACCGCGTCCGCTTCAATCAGAGAATCTGCTTTTTGAGTATCAAGTCAAGGGCGCTAAATGGTTACGGGATTCTCGCAATGCAATCTTGGCGGATGGCATGGGATTAGGCAAGACGCGGCAATCATTGGCGGCGGCGGTCTTGCCCTTGCTGGTTGTTTGTCCGGCTAGTGTGAAAACGTCTTGGCAAAGGGAAGCGTCCGCCATGTTTCCCGAAGCCGAAGTGCAGGTATGCAGTAGTACCACGCCATCACCGCTTGGCGCTGATATCACCATTATCAATTACGACATTCTAGGGCCGTGGGAAGATTCTTTGTCAGAAGTCCGCTTCGCTTCGGTAATCGTTGACGAATCCCATTACCTAAAGGATTACAAATCCCGCCGCTTCAAGGCCATGAAAAAGATTATTGATTCCGTAGGCAACAAGATTCCCATTCGTTACTTTTTGACAGGTACGCCTATGCCGAATCGTCCGGTGGAACTCTATCCTCAATTACAGCTTTCGGGATGCTTGAAGGCATTGCCGGAGCCGTACCGCACAGCAAAAGGATTCACAGCAAGATATTGTGATGCCTTCCAGTCACAATGGGGATGGGATGCGTCCGGCAGTTCTAACGAAGATGAACTGCAAGGATACCTAAAGAAATGCATGTTAGTGCGCACGAAAGAAGAAGTATTGAAGGACTTGCCGGACCGCATGGTATCGGAGCAATCTTTCGTGATTGATTCGTCCCGATACCGCAAAGCCGAACGAGACTTCATTAAATGGTATATGGATGAAACGGGCAAGAATTTAGCGGGAAACGAAGCCGAGTTCATGGTGAGAATGGGACAATTGAACAAGGTTTCGGAGTACGAAAAAGCTACGTTTACGGCAGTAAAAGAGTTTGTTAAGGACTTTGGCGGCAATGAACATGGCGTGGTCATTCTATATAAGTTCAAGGAAACCATGGAAGCATTGCAATCACTATTAGGAGACGACGCCTATTATTACGGCGGCGAGAATACCGACAAAGAAAAGCAGGAAGCCATTGACGGATTCCAAGCAGGTAACAAAAAGTTCTTTGTTGCACAAATGGATTCTGCCAAGGTGGGAATTACACTGACCTATGCTGATACCGTTATCTTTATGTCCTTGCCTTGGAATGATGCAGACTTTCAGCAAGCGCAAGACAGGATTTACCGCATCGGCCAAAAGAACGCCTGCCGGACTATATGGCTATCAAGTTTCAATGCAGATGCGGCTATGATGGATAGAATCGTAGCCAAGCGAGAGTTAGGCGTGAAGGTCATACCTAACATGATGAAAGAATTTGGATTATAAAAGTTATAGAAACCGTTACTGCCATTCCTTTGAGGAATGGCTTTAACTGTGTTATAATGAGTGTGTTAGGGGGGACTGCAATGAGAAGGGGAGCACCGAAAAAGTATCTTAATGAAATGATGGACGTTCAGTCTTTGATTAATCGGGGGGACGTGCATCTTACAGCTTACGAAGTAGATTTTGTCAGGGAGTATTTGGAGAACGACAGGCGCACAACGTGCCGCAAGTTAGATATAGCGGAACGCACTTACGCGGAATACGTCTACCGAATTTTGTCTAAATGTGGGATAGAAAATCCGGCGCTAAAATGGAACTCCAGAAAGTTCCTTAGAGACAGCCGTGAAAAATTCCTGATAGAGGAATCAAAGCGGGAAATGGCAAGGCGGCAGATGTTCGCAGACTTTGAAGCACTGGAGGAACAAGACCTTGAGTAAAAAAGCAAAGACCAGAAAGCCGCAAGACGTTTTTACCATTCCTGTTTGTATCCCGTCTAAAGACGGTACGGCAAGCATCAACACCATGCAGATGATTGCCACGATGCAATTTAAGTCTTTAGGGCACTTTAACTTTCCCGTCGTGTCGGGAATGCATTCTACCATTCCAAGGGCAAGAAACCTGTGTATGCAAGGCGCTAAAAAGCTGTTTCCCGAAGGGCAAAAAATGTTGCCGATTCTCTGGATTGATAACGATATGGAAATTCCTCCAGCGAAGGTGACGGACATGCTGGCCATAGCGGAATTTGTCAAAGGTATCGGTTCGGAGTCCAATTCCGTCATTACAGTCAATTACCGTACCACGGTAGGACCGAATACTTATCAGCTTCTGGCGTACAGAACGCTTGAAGAAAATAACGAATTGTTCATGCCGACAAACGTACAGCTTATTGAACGCATGGGCAAAAAAGGCGCTTCGGGATTCGGATGCTTGGCCGGAAATTTTCCAGCAGATTACGTTTTCAAGTCTAACGAACTTGGAGAAGATATCCTGTATTTCAATGAAGTCAATCCATACCTTTACGTCTATAACGGATTCATTGCTGGGCACCGCAAGAGCCTCATACTTCAATAGGGGGAATGCATCGTGAGGGAACCAACAGAAAAGAGCGTTAGGGAAGAACTGGAACAAGTCAAGGCGGATGCCTTGTCAGACATATCGAAGTTCCTTGACTGGTTGACCACGCCGGAAAAGACGGCGCTACGCCGCGCTATTGATAAGGCACAGACAGAACCGTATTCTGCCGCCGCCACGTATGACACAAACGGAAGTTTTCAAGTAGCGCAATCAGAAGTAATCGTGGGACTTAGGGCATGGACTAATACCGGAAGCGCCACCATTTCACCGAATAACGTATTACCGTTTCCCGTAACCACGACGCCTATAAACATCCCATGGGGGACGATAAATTCCGTAGGCATTACGGTAGATACAGGAACAACGCTTTATGTTCAGTTCTACAATGAACCGTTGGGGAGAATGGTATAATGGATGCGTTCCTTGCATTCTCGGCTTCGATGGTGTTTATAGAGATCGTTAGGATTTTGCAGGAAAGAAAGGGCGGTAGACATGGCGGATGAACCGAAGGTGGAAGTCAGTGTTGAAGTGCCTAAAGCGGAAGGCGTACAAAATGTTCCTGCGGCTACTACTCAAGTATCTACTTCGGAAGCGCAGATGGTGGATATTTTGAACCGTCTGCATGAACTGGAAAATGCCTTTCACGCCTTGGAAATTACGGCGGAACGTGAAGCCGCGTGGGATGCTATGGCGGATTCCGGCAGGTGGGAAGAAATGTCTATGCTAAGGGAACGAATCGAAGCACTGGAAATCGCCAGTGCGGACGAAGCGGACGAAGATGCGGACGAAGATACGGACGAAGTTATCATTGAGAACGTGCCGGAGATTCCGCCGCCCGTAAAGGAAAAGAAGTCATGGGACTTTTTCAATAACCGAAAAGGGGATGAATAATCATGGGATGGGACTTTTTCAAAAATAAGATGGATGAGGAAAAAGCCAAGAAAGACGCGGCGGCGGCGGCATTAGACGCTACTAAACTGGAGAAGGGCGGGAAGAAAGATGGAATCAAAGGAAAAGGAAAAGGAACTCCAAATGCCACAAACGGCGGAAATGACGGAACCGCAAGCACCGCCAAAAATAGCGGAACCGAAAGCGCCGAAAGCGCCAAGAAAGAAAAGGGAGCCGAAGGCACCGTCACAACAAGCTAATGCCAGTGAAGTGAAGGGCACTCCAGAGACGCCGAAGAAACCTGCCAAGCGTAGGAAAAAGAAGGAAATTACCATAGAGTCTCTGGAAATGAACGTCAAGGGTATGCATGCTTTAGTGGCCATCTATGCGCCTAAAGCCATGATATCAGATGTCAACGCCAAGGCGGAAGCCACGGCCATCAAAGGCGTCATTGACGAATATGACTTAGAGTTCCTTTCGCATTGGATGCCTTTGGTCACATTGGCCGGAACGCTTGCGGTATGCGAGATTCCCACGGCTATGGCGATTCGTGATGAACATGCCGCACGAAAGGCGCAGGGGAATAAACTGCCGGATGCGCCAAAGAGTACGCCAACGCAATTTGTCGTACCGATAAGGGGGGATAACAATGATTAGTGCAAAAGATGGAAAGAAACTTAAGGCGGCCATGGTGGAAGCGGTGAATGACATGCTTGACAGCAATCCCATGATTCGTCCCATGATTGCCATGAAAGCGCCGGATTTTGATTTTACCATTCTCGGCGTCGTCATGGACGAATTAGTCCAAAGGGCCATAGAGAAGGTGAACTAATGAAGTATGATTTTTACAACATGTTGCCGAAGCCATCAGAACAGGTTGACGTAATCGGACAGAACGGTTCTGGCAAGTCCGCATGGATGAAACACTTGCTTACTCCATATATTGGAATCCGGCAGATAGTCTTGCTGGATTCCAAGCATGACGACATATGGGACGGCTTCGGAGATATCTATTATTCGCCGGACAAGCTAATGAGGATAAAATGGCCGGAAATCAAGGTCGCCATTTATCGGCCAGAGGGGGACTTGGGGAACGATTATGACGCCTATGACGCTATCTTTGAATGGGTTTATGAGCGTGGCAATACGGTTCTGGCGGTAGACGAAACCGGAAAGGTCGTAAAGAATGCCAATACCATCAAGAAAGGATTGGACGACGTGACGACCCGTGGGCGCAAGCGGGAAATCCTGCGGATGTTCGGGATGCAAAGACCGTCCGGAATGCCGCGCGTGATTTATAGTGAGACTTCGCGGTTCTATGTGAAATATGTGCTGGATTCCAGAGACAGAGACACGATTGCCGAGTTCGCCGGACCTTACGTCAAAGAGGAAATTCCTGACCAGTTCGGGATGAAATACATTAACATCAAGACGCGGGAAAAGATGTATTTCCCGAATCCGCCAGAGTAGGATATAATGAAGATACGCCGACACGCCGCGTGCGTTGAAGTTGCGTGTGAACCGTGGCCATCCAATGGATGGCCGTTTCTTTATTCTTTTCCATTCCCGAAAGTAATACAAACTATCATTTAGTATTCTCGTATGTTATAATGGTAGTGGGTTAAAATTCGATAAAGAAGGGGAAAAGATATGGGGCCGTTAATCTTTTCAGGCGCTTTAATCGGCGCTATCATGGCTATCTTCCTGATTTTGTGGGATAGTTTTGTTCCCGCGCAAGCAAAAGGCGGTGCGGCATAATGGCAACAGTATGGGTTGCACTGGTAGCATTGATTGTCATGATGCTAATGATTTTCGGATATAAGGCACTCACTGGGAAAGCGGTGACAATCTAATGGCATTGAACGGCACGGCGCAAGCGATATTAATGAATTATGACGGGCTGTCTACTGAACGTTCTGTAGTCATTCCTTCCAAGACTTACGGTAGCGGCGGCGCTAATGTTGATATGCCACATGCTGGCATTCCTACTCATGTAGTGGTTTCCTTTGCTGGCACTTTGTCCGTCAAAAACGGAACGACCGTTGGAACCGTGACAGCTAATCCAACGTGGCCGCATGGGATAATGGGACCGTCAACGTATATGGACTATCAGGGGAATACTCGTATCTATGCAGGTGGCCGCTCTCTTTATCTTAGAGATCTTGTCATTGGTCAGGGTATGGACCCGAAGTCTCCATACGCTTCGGAAGCCTATGGCGCTTCTATCTATTCTGCCTCCATTCCTGCCGGAGTAGCAAGTAGCACCGTCACGTCTCCAGTAAACTTTTCCGTAACGTTGCCTATTGCCCTAAAGTCCGGTACGGCGCTCGGAAGCTATGATGCCACGGTGCCGAAGGGCACAGCGCAGTTCCAGCTTAAAGAAGCGGCTTTGACTGGTCCTTACGTGAACTCGCCTCTTACGACCACGGGAAGCGCCTCTGTGTCTTTGACTGGTCAATGGACGTTTGTTTACTACTACTTGGATGCGCCTTCTAGCGTTCCTGTTCCCGTAGACGCCTTAAGTCAGTTTCATGAGTTCTACGAACAGAACGGCGCTACTGACCAAATTGTAGCAGGCGGCACTCCCGAACAGCTTCTGTTGACTGGCCGCGAATACTACAGAGTATTTACGGAACTGGTCGCTAACAACCAGTTTATGATGATGCAGTCAACGCCTCCTATTGCTTCGGTCTCGTTCCTTGTGGACAGTTCTACGCCAACACTGGACCAGACTTTGCAAGGATATCTGTACACAACGCGGCGCAAGTTCAACCGTGACTTGCCGTTCATCTTGTATGACTTTATGAACAAGCCGTGGTCACCTAATGCTTATGGTTCTTTGACCACAAAGCAGACGTTGACGAACTCCGTTACGGCGGGAAGCTATTCGCAGTTAATCACGACGCGCGAATGCCTGTTCGTGCCTAGCGGAAACCTTATTAAGGCAGGTGGATAATCTTGAAAAACAGCAACCTTGGCGACAAGCTGGTATTTTTAGGTGCTACCATTGCAGGATTAGCGTTTGTCATGTTCGCTAATCCCACGGGCACTGACAATATCGTGGCCGTCGTGGTAATCGTGGGCGGACTGTTCGGGATGTTAGGAGCACAGGCAAGTTCGGGTTTTTTGAACTTACTGGAAAAAGGTTACATTGCTTCTCAAAATCCCGCCGCCAAGGAATCCAGCACGACACAAACCAAATCGCTATAAGCATAGCGGCGGCGTTTATATGGCATTGGATATCTGCACACCTTAGGAAGGGGGGATAAGAATGAGCGGTGCCGGATGGATTATGGTTGTCCTTCTCATTCTTATCCTTTACTTGCTTCTGTCCGGCAAGCTAACTGCCGTGGCAAAAGCAATTAAGGGGTAATCACATGGCGAACAATACATTAGTAGCGCCAGAGAAGTTCGCAAGGTATAGCATCATTTATGTAGCCGTTTTTATTGTGATTCTGATTTTCGCATGGCGTTCCAAATATAGAACCGTCGTACTGGCGATTTTTGCCATTGCTACCGTAGGTCTAGTCTTGAGATTTTGGGGCGAGATATCCAGTCAGATAGCGTCAACGGCGAACATTTTGACAAGTGCAACCACGGCCAAAAAAGTAGCCGTGAATCAACCCGCCGCCAACAAGCTGGCTGTTAGAAACGCGAATCCTAACGTGAACGGCAGTGTGGCACAACAAACAATTCTTGACGGCGGTAATCCTATGGTGCCGTAAACGCAAGAAGGGGGAGAACAGAACGTGGGTAAAGATGCAGTGGCCGCTATCGCCATCATTACCACGGCGATTATTGTTGGACTGGTCATGAGATTCGGCGCTACCAGTGTACCGATTGCCGGAGATATTCAAAAGACAACCACGACCGGACTGGCGGACCTGACGTTACAGGGAAATGGCTATCCGTACTATGGACCAGGGGAGACGCCGCAAGCCGGATAATGGGAGGTGATAAAATGGGACGCACAAGCGGCAGTCAGAATATCGGACCGACACGGCCACGATTCCGCACAGAAGTTTTTGAGGATAGCGTGAGAGTTCCTCCAGAACGCTACGTTCCTGCCGGAGTTCAAGCCGTCCCGTCCCGAACAATGGATGGACTTAGGGCACAAGGCGAGCTCGTAAAGATAACGAATGCGCAAGGGCAGGTACAATGGGTTATTGTCTACCGAATGGCGAATGGGCAGGTGAAAACGGGGCCATGAACGATATTGAAAACTTCTGGAAAAGCATTCCGACATGGGGAAAAGTTGCCATGGGGCTTGTGGTCGTGGGGATTATTCTTTTCATATGGGCACCTTGGAAAAGTTCCGGCAGTTCTGGAGAAACTAGTACGGTAGTCCCGAACGGCACAACGCCGAACGGGACTTCGGAGTACGGAATGCCGATTACTGGAACCATTAACGGAAGTTCTCCGTCCGCAATTAGCACTACGTCAATAGTCAATGCTGTAACTAAGGCAATTAAATCTGCTATGGCTTCACAGCAGACGGCTTCACAGGCTTCACAACAGACGGCTTCACAGGCTTCATCGCAGACGGCTTCACAGGCTTCATCGCAGACGGCTTCACAGGCTTCATCGCAGACGGCTTCATCGCAGACGGCTTCACAGCAGACGGCTTCACAGCAGACGGCTTCACAGCAGACGGCTTCACAGCAGACAGCAAAGCTAAGTTCAATAAAGGTGCAAAGGTCTATGCCTAAAATAAGCACGTCAAGTGGAGGTCAGATAGATAATTACGCATATCCAGTTAGCAACAGTGGCAACACAAGCACTTATAAAGCGTCTAACGGCCAGACGGTACAAGTTCAAAACGTAGCCGCAGACGGGACGGCAGTTACCAAAGTTCCCCAGTTCATGATTGACCAATTCGCCGCCATCCAAGCTAAACAAGCGAGTCAATCACCATCCAATTCTGCGGCGGCGGCGGCGGCTTACGCTAAACAAGCAATGGCTCCGGTGGAAAACTTGCCAGCATCAGGATACAAAAAAACTAGTTACGGCGGATTTTCTTATAACAATACGCTTTACAGGCAAGAAGGAAATAGTCTTGTTTCACTGAAAACTGGTCAGGTCGTGGCGACAAAATAGGAGATGATAAGATGGACGTAGAAACGTGGGTATATGTCGGCGTCGTGGGTTTCTGCCTTCTGGCGGCGGTCATTGTTTCCCTGTTGGATATGCATGAAAGGATAGTCAATAGCATGCTGGAATCAAGACTAGCCAAAGAAGCATTGGACTTTAGACTGGCATTGGAGGCGCAGAAGTAATGAACAAGGCGGCCATAGCCAAGGCGCAGGAAATCGCTAGAAAAATTCTGGAGACATTGGAAATATCACAGACAGCATTTAATGCGATTGCGGCACAACTTATTCAAGAAAAGGGGTGGCCGTACTGGAGCGATTACCCAAATGTCACGGATTTTAATTTTGGCAATGTGCAGGCGGACGTGAACGGCCATCCATTGCCGGAGATTACGAGTCAAGCGGCGGGAATTGTGGCGTATTGCTTCGTCTTGCTGGTTACGAATCCATCCGGATATGCGAACTATTTCAAGGCGCTAGAATCCGGAGAAGCAGACGCGGCAGTCAAGGCATTGGCCGTGTCACCGTGGGCGAGTCCGCCCTATGGAAAGGATCTTTTGGCTCTGTATGACCAAATGCTCGGAATCGTAGCGGCACCGGAAGTAAAGTCCTACCAGACCTATACCGTCAAGGCGGGGGATGATTTATGGGCAATTGCTTCACAGCATGGCGTCACGGTGCAAGACCTTTTGCGAATCAATCCGTCTATCAGGAATCCTAACCTTATCGACGTAGGGCAGATTATCAACATTTAGGAAGCAGGCGGAATCTATGGCACTCTCTCTTTCGGGAATTTCACAGATAGACAGAATCAACGCCACAACGGGATTTAATCCTACTTCCAGCACGTCAAGCTATGTCTCACCGGAACAAGCCGTAGCTAATATTTTCGCCAAGAACGGCGTTCCGGCGTGGGCATGGATTCCTATTATGCTCGGCGAGTCTGGAGGAAATCCGAATGCCGTTTCTAATGGCGTAAACCATTCTTTGGGATTGTTCCAATTAAATCCCGTGGGCGGCCAAGGCGTGGGATACAGCAAGAGCTATCTGTTGAATCCGGTCAACAATGCTTCTATTGCCGTGAAGTATATTGCGCCAGCATACAAAAAGTGTATGTTGCAAGCCAATGCGTCCGGCGCACTGGATAGAAAAAGCATCATGCTTTGTACGGCGGCGAACTCCGGCCATTTGGGTTTAGTGGCACCGTACAGCAATGCGGCGGCAGATGCCTATGATTCCCTAACATCCGGCAAGACGGTCAATGGATGGGGATTAAATGGGCAGGTAGGCGAGTTCCAAGGTCAGTCAGTGCAGAATACTTCTGGAGGCGGGGGAAGCGCCACGGCTACGAATCCGAATAGCGGTAGCGGCATTCT
>SCLI03000095.1_pt1 | contig 12692 bp, 18 predicted proteins | sample 7268041 | NCBI WGS metagenome assembly SCLI03 (sample SAMN10721081, study PRJNA514188) | viral metagenome | isolation source: depth-stratified mine tailings core A | place: China: Fankou Pb/Zn Mine tailings | collected 2017-10 | reverse complement strand
GACGCTAGTGCCGTTGTCCACGGCGGCTGAAAGGCCAGTACTGCCATTCTCAGAAAAGTCGGTTTCATACGGGTTGTCAGTCGTCACGATGTCGAAAACATCGCCAGTCCTGCGACCAAAGGCAGTTGGAATATTAAAAGAAGTGTCGTCCTGCTCATTTACCAAGGACAATGCCCGTGGGGAGAGCTTGATATAGCCTTCCTCGTCAAAGCTCATGTTTTTGACATAGTGGATATTGCCAGACCTGTCCGAATTGTTCGGTAGTGAAAAGCGTCCTTCTTGCGGGATTTTAATTGCCATAGTAGGGAATATGAACGCCTGGCGATAATAATTTGAAACCGGTAGGGGCTTTTAGAACACTATATGTAGAAGTCCCCGCTTCATTTACAGCCTGATTTTCAGACGTGGGTGTCTTAGTAGACGGCTGGAAAGAACCAAGACGAAGTTTGAAAGCCTCAGCCACATCAAAAGGGATAGTCGGGTTAGCTTTAAGGCTATTCATAAAGTCATACACTTCGTCTAGTTTTCTTGATTGCTCAGGGGTCATGATTTATCGGGGTTAGTTATCGCCCCTGCGCTAGACTTGTCCGTGTTTACCCACTTAGCCGCACTAGCGGCGGCGGTCGGGTCTTGGGCTGTGGCCGTCATTGAGGCCGCATCAAGGGTAGTGCTTGCTCCACCAGTAAGGGAAGCAAAGTCTCTCGGTGTGGCTGTCATGGAGGCTACGTCAAGCGTTACAGCGGCGTTGCCAGAGTCATAAATAGAAAGTAGAAAACCACCCGCCTGGCTGTTAATCGTAGAGGTTACTAAGTATGCGCCAGTCGTAGTTGCCACTGTGTATGTTGCTGAAGCTACTATGAAGCTAACCGCACTAGCCGCCCCAGAGTCCTGAATAGTCCAAGTAGCTGGATTATTGTTTGTAACAGCTGGAGCGGAAAGTGTGACTGATTGAGCTGTCGAGTTTTGGATTGCACCAAGTATCAACAGAGAGTTAGCGAAGTTTGGTGTAACGCCACCGGGGAAAGATGTTGGAGTAGCTCCAGTTGCGTCGCTATCAAAATCTGAGACAATCAACGATGCAATCGTCCCAGAGAAGATGCCTCCTGACGTAATTCTAAAGAGTTGTGTCTTATGTGCTGTTGGGCCAGTGAAGGTGAAATCGGTAGCACTAACATCTGACGCTTCCGCTATCTTTGCTTGTACGGAAACCCTTGCTAGTCCGTTCTCAATGCTGTCTTGTGCCGTACCTACAGCCGTCCAACCCAATAAAGTGTTCCATGTGGTACTGGTGGCCGTAAAAAGAACCGCAACCATCAAATCGCCAACAGCCAAGCCCGACGGTTTAGTCAAAGTACCTGTACTTGATGTTGACGATGATGCAATTGCGACTGCCATACTATGCGAGAGTTAGGAGACCGGAAGCGTTAATGGTAATGGCAAATGTCCCTGATGTTGAATTAATGGTCGAGCCAAGGTCATAGATAGCCACAATCGGTGAACTTGCAGGCGTACCAGTGTCCTTGTACAAAACTGCGTAGCGAGCGGCGATAGTTGCCGACGTAACAGACACATCGGTTGCGTCGAGCACACCTTTGTCATTTGTGTCATCAGTAGAGGAAGTGAGCGTGAGTGCTATCCCACCGGCCGCGTAAGTGCCGGAAGCGGCCACTTCATTAGCCGAAACGTCGCTAATGAAAACCTGGGTGTCAATGTTTGTCGTATGTGAGGCTGATAAGAGCATCAGCTTAAACGTATCTGCGGCGAAGTTTATGGGCGTTGATATTTGCGCCGCGTCTCCCATTAAGCGTCCTTTGAAACTGTTTACAACTAATGTGGCCATATTATATAAAGAGTATCTTCTTAGGTTTGATAATCGTCCTTTCGTCACGGCTTCGGCGGTTGTAGTACCTCTCGATAGAGCCAATGATGCCTTGCTCCTCATCTCCCTCAAACTCCACAACCGCGTCTCTTAGGGTATTGAAGTTGGCAAGATTGTTACGCCTCGCGTACTCGTAGGCGGGCTTAATAGCAAAGTAGTCGTGATGAATGCCTGGGCAACCTGGCTTCTTGGTGGTGTCTGTATAGACAAAATACCCAGGCTCGCGGTTGATGTAGACCTTTAGGCCGTTAGTCGCATTGTATGAAGGAATAGGACTGAGGAAGAAGCCGTTAGCGGTCTTGTCATAACTGTCTGGTACTCCTTGGGCGGTTTCCTCGGCTAAGATCGGCCCGCCCGATTGCTGATCGACAGGAGTGATATCCTCGTACTCAGTAGCGGTAGCAGACGGCAGAACGGCAACCTTATAAATGTCCAATATCAAGTTACCGCTTTCATCAAGTGAGAAAGTGTAGTCTCTTTGACCTTGAACGAGGTTGGTCTTGATAATCGGATAGTCAGTCTGGTTGCTGTCGTCAAATTGCCACTTGCCAGAGGCTTTTAGCGCCAAATAGACGTATGTATCCCACGCTGAACGGGTGGCCGATGTGAACTGCTTTAAGCGGACGGTGTTGCCTGAAATAAACCCTGGGTCAGCTCCAATCTCCTGCTCATATTTCTGAACAAGTCCGTCTAATGTTGATGTTGCGTTAAATGTTCTGCTCATAACCCAATCCCTATTATTACCCCCAGCGCTGGATATAAGTCTTCAAACGATGGCAATTTGCACATAGAGTCTGAAGATTATCCGGGGTGTTATTAATGTGATTCCCATCTATGTGATCAACATCTAGCTGACACATATTGGTCGGAACAAATCCACACATCTCGCAGTAGTCCTTACGATGATTAAGATAGGGCTTATCATAGACTTCCTTCTTACATCTCCTGCAGAATTTGAGGGTGTACTCCTTAATAAGCGTATTAGGATTTGCAGAGTTTTGCGGAAGTTTGACGACAAGTCTCGGTCTTTTGTTACATCGTGGACACATACGTAAAGGGACTGGATATAAGCACAACTAAGCCACGTTGATATCGAATACCAATCCCGCCTGTGAGGTAGGAGTAAGGTGTCCGATGTCCACGCGAGAGTAGTAAGACCGACCTGAAAGGTAGGTGTTAGTGTCTCCCGCTGGGAAGTCGATAGTGTGCGCTCGTCCGTAAGTACCGCGAAGGATACCTAGCATTTGCACCTTTCGCACGCCTGCAAAGACGTGACCAGCGGTGTGGTCGTTAGACCAGTAGTGATAGGCGTCCAAGTACTTAAAGCCTTCGACTGTGCCTTCCTTAAGAGCCTGGTCAGCGGTTTGGAAACCGTTTGCCTGAACGAAAGCCTCTAGGATTTCAAAGTCAGCGGCACGCCAGACGAAACCAACGCCGTTCTGCGCCATAAGACGCTGACCGTTAGCTTCGCGGATTTCGCGCTTCACACCACGAATGATGTCGTCGATGTTCGAGGCAGAAACAGTGATGTTTCCGGCCGCGCCGCCGATTGAAGCGTTGTCAAAGTCCGTCCAACTAGCGTGTTGAGCCAAGACTGCGCTCTCGATGTACTCGTTTAGAAGCGCACCAATGCGGTCAAATAGCTCGGCTGGTTTAGTCCAAGGTGACTGGGCAAGATCGCCCCAGTCTACGAATAGACCCAAGTCGCGGCCGGTTGAGATCGTAAGAGTCTCAGCGGTTTCGGCGAAGGTCTGCATTGAGTGTCCAGTACCACGGGTTACAGTTTGCACTGAAGGCGTGGTGGACATATACGAGGTAGAGAAGACACGGGTGTCTGTAATCATCACATCGCACATTTCCTTCCATGTTTGCGGATGATCGAGACGGTCTTGCAACACATCATCGTATATTGTCTCGTAAGTAATGGTATTAGCAACCGACATTTATAACAGTGTTAAATCTGGTAAGTACCAGATGACACCGCTTTAGTCGTTGTAGAAGGTCTTAGAGCTTTTTTGAGAAGCCATCATCTCTCGAATGATCTTGGCTCTAGTTTTACGATCCGGTACTTGGTCGCTAGTAGGCGGTTTGCCTTGCGCTATCCAATAAGCGGAAGTTTCCTTAGCCTGGCCCTTGCCCTTGTCTCCCTTAACTCCGGTAGTAGCTACCTCGTTAGAGCGAGCTGTCCGTTGTCGATCTAGCTTGGCCTTAAAGTCCTCGTCCTCGACTACCTCGTCTATTTCCATGCCCCACTTTTTAGCGAGGGACTTAGCTAGAGCGATATCGTCTTCGTGAGTGACTTGGGCCGCTTTGAGCGCCTGGCGGTCAAGACGTTCCTGCAACTTGGCAGTGGTGTCGTCTGGTTGTTCTTTTGGAGACGACGGGGCTTCTTCTTTGGGCTTTTTCAAGTCCTTTAGCTCCCGTTTAAGCGAACCTACTAGGGCTTTAGTCCCTACGAGTTCATCGTACTCAGCCTTTGTGAGTTTGATTTCCTCTAGTGTGGTTGGCTCTCCTTCGCCTGCTTCGGGCGTGGCGACTACCCCTTGATTGTTGTCTTCAGTATTCATAACTGTTATGGGTCATTTATTAAACGATAATGATAAACGCATTTCACTTTAAGGATCAGTGAGAACCGTATTGTTAATCGGCGTGTACGTTCTCGTCAGATAGGATACCAGTGATATCACCATCGTACTGACGGCAAGCGGTCAGCCAAGAGGATTCTAGGCCGTCGATTACGTCGTCAGCAGTGCTCGGGGCCATCAAGTCCCAACCTGTGCCAGCGGCAATCGTGGTGGTGGTTGCGGCGGCGTGTAGGTTGTTAATCAGCCAAGAGCGACAAGTTCCCGCGTCTACCATGAACGTTGTGATGGTCGATGTGGCAGGAAGGGTCAAAGTCTGAGCGACTGTATCGACTGAAACCATGTCAATTTGATTGTTGTCCCTAAGTTGGGCGGCCGTCAAAGTGAAACCTGCCTCCGTCGAAGTGGCAGTGAAGCGCAAGACGCCACCGCCAAACTCAAACTCGTTAGCGAAAAGTCCGTCAAGGAACTCCCACTTTTCAGTCTGAGTAGTGCCTGCTCCTCCTACCCCTGGCAAAGTCACTACCCTGTCGCTACCGCCGAATAGGGCAACGCCTACTGCCACTAATGCGATTGCTATTGCTAAATAATCTTTCATTTTATGTTGATAAGTTAATAATTAACGCCAAGTGATGACGTAGTTGCCATTAAACCCCGCACCCACGTCAATGATGAGCTTAGGGGCAAATCCAACGTCATAGGTGTATGTTCCCTCGTCCGTGTTCGGGTCGATGGTGAACAAGAGGTCGGCACTAGATGTCGCTGTGGTCGATGTCGCGTAGAACGATAACGTGCCAGTAGGCGTGCTACTAGAAATAACTACTGAACCGATAGTACCGGCTAGGGTCTTGACGGACGATGACCCTACATCGGAAGATGTGACGTGTGTGAAGCTGTATTCGCTCCCAAACTCCACGCTACCGAGAGCTAGGTTGGTTGGGAAATACCCCGCCAACACGAAGCCAATGCAAAGGGCGATGAGGGTTAGTGCTGATCCTAATAATAAGTGTGTTCTCATATTATTTCTTGGTCTTAGTCGGCTTCTTGGGCTTCTCCTCGGCCTGCGCTAAGTGTTTGTCTTTTAGCGATGGCATTTTGTGTTGATATACGCTCATAGTAACTATTATAACTTATAATCCTGCGTTCAACCCCGCTTTAGGCGGTGGCTTGTCCACACTCTTGTAATGGTCAAGCTCTTTCCACGCCTCTTTAAGCAGATCAATCGCTATTCGAGAAGCGGCGAGGAAGTGGATATCTTTGCTATCCGATTGCTTTATGAAGGATTCCATTATCTCGGTGAAAACCACTTCCCGCATAAATGGATCGGTGGCAAATCTCCTTAGTTTTTCCTCTCTAGCGTCCATCATGCTTCTACTGGTTGACGATTAAGGGTCATAGGGTCGGTTGGTTGGCCTTCCTGGGGCAACGGCTGGGCTGGCGGGGTCAATAGGGAGATAAAGTCGGTCTGGTTAAGGCCAGAGAACTCAAGAATATCTTGGAAGCTCTTAGCCAGTGCGGGTATCTGCATGGCGGTTTGGAAACCTGTCGGGTTAGCGAATACGAATTGGAATATAGAAAGCAGTTTGTCTGATAGGTTTACCAAGTCCTTTTGCTTGCCCGCCACGTTAATGCCCATCTTGATTTCAATGTCGTCAAACTCGCCCTCTAGGATTTCAAGAATGCGCTTATTGCCTCCCTTAATGAAGTTTTCCTTGAATGTGCGAGTGATTTGATCCTGCTCCTCTTTGGAGAGGACCTTACCCTCCTCAATCATCGCCTTCTTGATCTTGTCGTTGGCGTGATTGGTGGCGAGCTGATCGACCACCCATGTCAGCTCCTCGGCTGATAAGGTGGCTAGGAACTTCTTTCCTTTGGTGATCTCCTTAGCGATCTTTGGAATGATGAGCTGACGATAAACAAGCTCGATGAACTTGGCGCGTTGGCCACGGCGGCGATCGTGCCAGCCTCGGCCCTGGGCCACAGTGCGCTCCTGGCCTTTGAAAGTCGTGCCTGAAGCCGCTTCCTTGCCCATAATCGGGTCAAAGGCGGCGGTATCGAGCTGGGCCGCCTCGAACCACTCATTGACTGCATTTGATATGACGGCGATGTTGTCTCCGCCGACTGTTGGCACGAAGTCAAACTTGCGGCCTTCGGCGACCTTCAGCACCTCTAGGTTTTCCACATCTGAGAGGTTGTTCTTGCCGCCAAAGCCCTCGTCGTCGGTGTAGACCACGTTCTTAGAAGCGGCTTCTAACAGACCTGTCTTGTGGATAGTGAGGAAGTTTGTCCACACCTGGGGCTGTATCAACATCTCTCCGTCTGAGAAGCCTAAGGCTCGGCCGTGGATTTTCTCGGAAGTGTGGAACATTAAGTTCCCTTCGTCCTCCTTCTTGCGATAAAGGGTGACACCAACCTTCTTTTTGTTCTTGTCGGTATAGAAAGCGATGATCTGAAGCTGGTTGTACCACTCCTCGTAGTTGTCGTTATCCTCTAGGTAGGCTTCGGGCAAGTTGCCTCTAACGATGTAAACCTCTATCACCTTACCTGGGACTTGGTTGGTTTTGGTGTTGCCCATTGTATCAGGGGCTTTGTTGTCGTCGGCTAGGACAATCAGCTCGTCAATGGAGATGGTTGCGCCGTTGCTCTCCTCGCCCCAGCCCATAGCGGACATCTTGCGTAAAGCGTCTGGTGAGAATGTGTGTTTGAAGCCCACCGGCCCGCCTAAAGCGTCTGTCTGATCGCAGAACGCAATAGAGTTAAGCGACATTACCTCGGGACGGGCTTTGCTGGTCTTTTGCACCAACACTCCGCCGTAGTCGATGTCGCTCTCGGTGATCTCGTCAATGAAGGTGTCTAGGTCGTTCTCTCTGGCGTATACCTCGTCGTGATACTTCTTCACTAAGAACGATAGAACACGGCCGTTTTGTCCCTCGATAAAGAACACCACGTCCTTTAGCTCGATGTCCTCAGTCCAGTAGGAAAGGCGCAACAAAGGGCGCATAACCTGCTTAAAGGCCCTGAGAAAGTTGTTCTCGCCCGTGTAGAATACGCCGTTCTTTAGGTGGAAAATGAGCTGAACGTGGTCGCGGAAGTTCCAGTCCCAGTTGTCCCCAATGCGAATCTTATCCGACTCGAAGTTGGTTTCCTCTGCCTTTACATACGAATAGATGTCTTTAATCATAGACCTTGAAACATTGAGGCAATCTGCTTTTGGGCGACCTCCTGCGTCAATCCGTGGCCATTTAAGGCTCTGTCAGTAACGATAGCGTTTAGGATACGGGACTTCTCAACGCCATCTTTTGAGACTGTAAGTAAGACCCTACCCGCTACTTTGCCCACCTTTAAACCAGAAAAAGCCTGGACGATATCATTCGCCTCGGCTTTATACTCTTTCCCCAGGATTTTTAGGGTGACTTCGTACATTTAACGGAAGTAGCGATTAAATAGGGTCACGTCCTTGAACTCTAGGATTTCCCTGGCTCGGTTAGGGGCTAATGCTCTCTCAAATGCCTTATCCCCGATAGTGACTTGTACGTTTACCAACTGGTTCACTCCCTTCGGAAACTCTAGGTTATCTAGCAAGTCCTGGGGGTTAGTACCTTCGCTCTCGTATGTCATCACCACTTTTGCTCCGTCAGTCGGGTCAATGGCCCGCAACTTCGCCACAAGGGTATGCTTAACCGCTTTAGGCTTGGCTGGAGTGGTAACTTCTACCTCTACGTCGTTCTTAACCTCTGCTTTTGTGTTTTCTTTGGGCATATAACTATGTTAATTATAACCTGATCCTCATAAATCCATGTGCTTTCTCGGCCTCGTCATACTCTCTTAGAGCTGTTTTAACGGGCCTGCTCTTGGCTGTCCCCATCTTGGCGGTAATAGCCTCGGCGATGGCGTTCTTTTGCTCTAAACACTTAGGGCAATAGTAAGCGTCTTGGTCTTCGCTCTCGTACTCATCGTTGCACGTTGTCTTTATGCATCGGTGTTTCATAAATAATTATAACACGTTTAAAAAGTCAAATAACTTCTCTGCGCCTGGAATCAACCGATAATCCTCGGTGATCTCCTCGCCCGCTTTAATATCTCTCAATGCCTTATCCGCCTTAGCGTCATAGTTCGGGGTTTCACTATGGTTTAGATAGGCTGTCAGCTTAGTGACTGGATACATGAAGTGAGAGCCACCTAGAATCTGCGGGAAGTGTCCTAGTAGGATATCACGCACGTCCTTGTTGAGCTTATCAAACTTTTCATAAGGGACATCGAAGATGTGGGGAACTGCGTCTAGCTCAAGACACTCACCCTCTTTTACGTCCCTGATGGCAAACACCCCGACCCCGTGAATGGGTGAAGGGGCAATCCGCACGCTCACCACTCGATTAAGTAGCTCGATGGCTTGCTTGTGCTTTAAGTTTATGTGCGCCTTAGTGCCTATCTTCGGCGGGGCTTTATATTCCTTATTGCGCTTTTTCTTTTGTTTCATTGTCTATTTGTTTCATTATGCCCATCACCTGTTTCCACTTTAGATACTGGTGATAGTCCTTAAACCCTAAATCCTGCAAATACGTCCTGCGCTCGGCCATCTTAGGCTGACACTTCTTGCATTTCATAAATGCCCCGACCTTTGTGTGCTTATGATCGGCCTTCATAATCTCGGCCACTCTCCGTTCGATAGTCTCGTACTGATCTAGTTCTTTCAGCTCCTCTGGCAGGCCATCAAGGACGTTAGGTTGTGTCATAAGGCTATGTTACCTCGCTTTGGGATAGTTTTGCGATTAACGACGTGTGGACAACTGTCCAGCCCTTCCCGACAACACTCCGGTATGACCATTATAAACGGCTCTGCGTCCTCTTTAGTCTTTATGACTGGAATGTCGCTCATACGGCAATATTTGCCCTCTGGCGGGGCATTGTAGGCCTGATTATATCACTCTGCTTGTTATGGAGCGATGCGATGGCGTAGCTCACTGCGTCCATAGCGTGTGACCAAGTATGATCTGGCTCGCCTTTCGGATTGCCGTCCTTGTCCTCGGCCCACCTATAGTTCTCATAGCTCTCCCATACGTTCCTAGAACGCCTGGTGACGTATATCTTCTTTTGAGACACAACCTTAATGCGGAAGTTCACACTATCCTTTCCCTTCTCTGCACCCTGGACGTTGATGCCGTAGCGTCTTTGCTCGGCTATAGACTTAGGCTCGGCGCTGTCTGCGATGGTGATGGCGTTGCCGACGTGCTTGATCTGGTTGGCTAGATATTCGTTTGTCAGCTCTGTGCCGTAGGCCAGCTCGTCAATCACATACGCTCCGTTCCAATAGTAAACTGCCACGGCGCAAGCAGGATCGGGAAACCAGCCATAGTCCTCTCCGAAGCGCACCAAGCGAGCCTCGGCCGGAATAGCGTCGATCTGTTGCCAGCCTGTGTATATCTTGCCCCTGACTTCATCAGGTGAAAGCCCTTCAATGACCTGCCAATAGTAGCTAGGGTTAGTGAGTTTGTAGTGCTCGTATCGTTCGGCTGTGGCCTTATCAATGTTAGGGCTATTCTCTCGCCAAGTGCCAGGAATATACAAAGCGTCGTTTAGCTCTGGCTTGATTGATGGAATATAGAAGCCCTGGGCCTCTGGGTGAGGCGTGAGGTTAAACCAACGCCTAAGTATCCAGTGGTTCTTTGGCGGGGTGTTTAGAGTGAAGACGAGCTTGATGTCGCCTTTAACAGTACGAAGCGTGTCGTCTAGCTTCATAAACTCCGCTTCGCCAATCTCCTCGGCTTCCTCTATCCAGACAAAGTTATAGCCCGCTAGGGATTTGAGGCGAGCGGTAAGTGAGCCTGATGATGCCTTGAAGCCGTGCGCTCTTAGACTATTCTGGCCTCGCTCAATGTACATATCATTTTCGGTAATGCGAAACTCACTGGCTAACGCTTGCTCGTTTACCCTGTCCATAATCTCTGACCAGCACGAAGCTCTGATGTCAGAGTGAACACCGCGCATAATCGCGCCTCTAAAATAGTCTTTGCCTAGTAGCTTAGACGTAGCGTAGCGAGAGGCTGTGCCTGAACGTCCATTACCTCTACCTCCCATCAAGAACGCATAGCGCCAATTATCACGCTCCCATAATGGGATATGACTTTCATGAATTTCAAATTTAACTAGGCTCATTTACGAACTGATATTTCTACTCCTTGAATTAGGAATGGCTTGTCCTCATCGTTACCGATAGGCTGAACCGCTTTACCCATAAGTTGTTCGCCTACCATCTTAGCCAGCACGGGGTTCTCTTTATAAGCACCCTTAAGCCAAGTGAAATAGTCGCTTATATCATCTTGTGTCCAATAGTGGGTTAGCTTAGGTCGCACTGACCCTTCCTTATTCCCTGCTCCGTCTCTTTTGCCGCCGTGTGTCATATATTGATTAACTTGACTTCTACCAATATTTGTAGTCCCAAAAAGATGCTCCTTGCGAGCGTACTAACCGACCAAATCGAAAGTGTTTAAACCATTTAAGTCGCCTTCCTAGCCATACCTCACTACCATCTTCATGGATGGCGTTACCTGTATTAAACCATATCGTGCCTAGATATAGGCCATACCAGATTAAGCTGAGTTTGATTTGTATGTATCTGCAAGGGGGTGATTTGATTATTCTCATACTGTACCCGCCACTTCATCGAAGAAGTGCGCATCCTGTCCCCTACTAGGAGACCCTATAAAGGGGGAATGTTGATTATGAAATTGTAAGACAGGTGGAGCGCGGCGAACCTGCGCGGGTGTTTGGTGACGGGATTTTTGAATCCGATAACCCTCGAAAGGGTCATATGTGCCTTATTGTTTATTCGGCACTATCCAACCACCGTATTCTATAATATCACATTAAAGGCTGTTATGGCTTAGGGGTGTGGATAGTGAAGAAGACAGCCACGGTTAAGTGGCTGTGTATAAGTCAGACAGGTGTCTCGTTTGACTGAAAGAGCGTGTACTGCTCCATCGGAGGGACAGTGACCCATGCCTGGCCGTTGTGGACGGCGATGATCGTGATCTTCACGATGTCATACTGCTTGATGCCGTCGTTGGCCTTGATGACTTCCGTGTCCCTGATGTAGTAGACGGGGATTACACCGCAAGCGGTTTCCCCTGCTTCATCGTTGATCGCCTTGATGCGAGTGGCCGTGTCGCCCTTCTTGGTGAGGAAGGACTGCACCTGAGCCATCGTATTGCAGACGAGACCCGCCCCTTGCTCCTGGGCGAAGGAAGGAAGTGCCAGCATGGCGAACACCACGATCAGTACAGCGATGGGAACAAATCGCCAAACAGACTTTCGAGGTCGTTCGAAGGGAAGTTCGTACTGATATTCCTGGTAGCCCTCGGCTCGGTAAAAACGATCCATCTCACTCTCCTTTCGATGTATTTGATGGATTGATTCATCGTGCGCCTTTCACGGCGTATGCGTCTGCGTCGCCTCATCTTTTGTACTCCTGTTACTAGTATCAATTATAACATTGAGCAAAAAGAAACCCCGCAACTAGGCGGGGGTTTTTTATTCAGCGGCTAAGAGAGTAGGTTGAGGCGCAGGAGTATTTTCTATCCGCTCTTTTGCTATTTGGAAGTAGGTAGGGTCTAGCTCTATACCAATAAAGTTGCGGTTTAACAGCTTTGCCATTTTCCCTGTCGTACCGCTTCCCATAAATGGGTCGAGTACCGTATCTCCTTCGTTGGACCAAGAGAGGATGTGGTCGTGAGCGAGAGCTTCCGAAAATGGAGCTGGATGTAGTCTTTCGCTTTTCGCTTTAGCAGGGAAAATGTTCCATACATTATGCCTTCTACCATACTCGGCAATCGCCCTCTTACCATAGCCCGTAGTCTTTCTTACTGTTCCGTCAGTTTGTCGAATTGAGCCGTGTTGAAGCTCTCCTGCTCGCTTGTTTAGCTTGTCCCTGATGATATTAGTAGTTTTTGGGGCTTCCTTGCTCCAAACGAACATATATTCAAATGTATTTTCATACCTATTCATCGAACCAACACTACTACAATTTTGCTTATTCCAGATCATCGTATCGTGCAAATTAAACCCGCACTCCATCGCCCACAAAGCCTGTTTAAATGACGTACCAGTTTCGCTACCTTTAATCGTTGCGTCTCCTACTACCCAAACCACCACTCCTCCTTGTTTTGTCACTCGGAATAGGTCTTTAATGACAGCTTTCCAAACGTGTTCTCCCCAAAGGACGTTGTTACCATTGT
>SCLI03000094.1_pt1 | contig 12722 bp, 24 predicted proteins | sample 7268041 | NCBI WGS metagenome assembly SCLI03 (sample SAMN10721081, study PRJNA514188) | viral metagenome | isolation source: depth-stratified mine tailings core A | place: China: Fankou Pb/Zn Mine tailings | collected 2017-10 | reverse complement strand
TTAACCAGAACGCCACCAACAGTATTGGCAGCATCACTAACTGGACTGTCTGGCTTAAACCATCCGGTTTCTTTTTCCCATCAGCAGGACGCACTACCGAGACAAGGAATTGAGTCTCAGCTCTTTAACACTGATGGGGTTACTTCTCCCGCCCTTGTGGGAGACCAAAGGAAGTTGCTTTGGGGTGTGGCTGGGTGAGCCATACGAGATGCAAGCTAAACCACCTGAGTAGCGCTGTGAGTGCGCTTAACCAAGACGGATGCAAGCAAGACTCGCCAAGCTGCTTGAGCACAGAAAAGCAATAGCCCATCACACCACCAAAGCAACCACTGGAGGACATATGACCAAATTTATCGCAAGCAACAGCGTTACACGGCGTTATCTGAAGCGTGGCGAGCTGATGGCTAAACGACGCGCTGAGGCTGCTCAGAACGCGTTACAGGGAGTTAAGCATGATATGTCACGAGTAGACCGCGCCACTTCGCTCGGTAGTCTGCGTGACAGTAATACAGGCGGATCTGCATGTTTGCCGGATGTGGCGCTTTACGCCGCGGGTCATCGCAGCAGCAAATCGGTTACGGCGCGTTAATTAACTTATGAGGTGAGGGTATGTCTTCAACACGATTAACAAATGCTTTCCGGGAGCGCATTGCAAAGAACGCGCTAATCAAATCAGGTGTCATTGCAGAGCTTGAGACGCTACAGGTTAAGCGGCAAGAAATAGCTCGTGACGCTAGGGTATTTGCTCTCGGCGGGAAAGAGAAAGCTGAAAATCTTGATCGTCTGTACGAGAAATTCGAGCAAATTGAAAAGGAGTTAACTGATTCAGGAGTTTCTATCTACAGCCCCGGCGGAAAGCACCAGTCAATTTGCATCTCAATAGGCGGAAGGCGACTTGGATGGTGCTCATATGGCGAAGATAACGAAGGTAAAACCTTCGAGCTTCTCACCCCAGAAAGAGACCGATGCCTGTTTGCCGCAGATCATGAAATAACTACCCGTTTCGATGAGGTTTTTGCAGCGGAAGCGAAACTGGAAGACCGCAAAAAAGATATCGAAACCACTGTCTGGGCGGCGCTGAATTCAGTGACAACCATCAAGCGCCTGATTGAAGTGTGGCCTGAAAGCAAAGAGCTGATCCCCGACGGCGTGGATACCGCTAAGCAAACACTTCCAGCATTAAAGGTTGAAGACTTAAACCGGCTTATTGGACTTCCAACAGAACAGGTCGCTTAGGCGGCCTTTTTATTATCTCACGATACAAACAGAGGGTAAGGCGATGAAGCGTTATTCGGATTATGCACACACCATGCGAGACATACTCTCAACAAAAAGGGTTCCACACGCCAAGGAATGCATAGCTGGAAAGTGGGGAGAAATGAGTGTCAGAGAAATTAACTTCCTGACTCGTTACGTGAGGATTTTTGATAAAGCCGCCTAACAAGCGGCTTTTTTCATACCTCAGCGGCTTCTCAGAGGACGCTTAGTTATGAATGGCGGCTATCCACCGCTTACCAATACGACTGCAATTGTATTTTTTGCATGCAGAGGTCTTTAGCTCAGCGGCGCGGCTTAAGCGCGGAGATGATTATGAGTACAGGAATCGGTAATCACGAGTTCAGCACTAACTATCGAAACATCTACAAGCCTGACCTAGCAATCTGTCCATATTGTGGATATGACAGCTGCGAGGCTGACCACTGCGACGTTGGCATTGGCATGGTCCAGTGCGGTCCTTACTACTGCCCTCAGTGTCGCGCGTCTGAAATTAGCAGCCTGGATAAGCGAGAGCTTACTGAGCGGGAAAAAGAAACCGGATGGTTTAAGCCAGACAGTCCAGTTAGTGATGCTGCCAATACTGTTGGTGGCGTTCTGGTTAATCACAAGGAAGCGAAGGAGATGTATGACATTGGCTTGCTTGATGAAAAGAAGGTAACGCCATGACGATCACCCACAACGGTAAGCAGTACCGCGCATCAAAACTCAACGACAACGAGTGGCAGCTCTCATCAGTCGATAAACCTCGCGAGAAAATCACAATGAACCGCTGGCAGATGCACATTGATGGGTTATTGCAGCAGGTGGAGGGTAAATCATGATCGAACACTACGGAACGACACCAATGATTCGCCAGTGCGTGATGCCTGGAATGATGGCATTGCATCAGGGGCGAACTTATCGCGTCTCAGTAGTAATTCAGGAGCGCAAATGGGTGTACCTTCACACCGATGCAGAAATCATCCGGCTCACCGACTGCGTGATTGACGTCCTTCTCGACGGGCGTGGTAACCCTATCCAGCACTAATTTCAAACCCATTCCACCTACTCGTCCGGCTATCGCAGACGGGAAGCGCACAACCAAATTTCAGGAGTCAATCATGCCTCTCGCTAGAACAGTGAAAGAGAGTCAATTGCAGCGACGACTCAGCACACAGAAAGCTCTCTGGTATCGCCATAAAGGTGATCGCAATGGAATGAGAGCACATCTGAACTTGTCGAGAATCGAGGTTCTTAATCAGCGTTATTTCTTGGGCGGATGCCCGTTCTGAGGAAATTATGGAACAGAAAAAAGTTTATGCGGCAATCAGCGGAGTAGCTTCTGCGCTTGCTGAACAGGGGATCCGGAAGGAGAAAAAACAAGGCAGCCAGGTTAACTATGCGTTCCGTGGAATCGACGACATCTACAACGCACTGGCTCCTGAGCTGGTAAAGAATAAGCTCCTGATTCTCCCACGATATACCGAACGCACATGTGTAGAGCGAACCAGTAAAAGCGGTGGCGCTCTGTTTTATATCACGGTTCGTGGCGACTTCGATTTCGTCAGCACTGAAGACGGCAGCATTCATACCGTCACGACCTACGGCGAAGCGATGGACAGCGGAGACAAGGCCACCAACAAGGCTATGTCGATCGCCTACAAATACGCAGCATTTCAGGCGTTCTGCATCCCTACAGAAGAAACTGCGATTGATGCCGATGCAGAAGTTCACCACTTAAAACCAGCTGATGCAGACCAGATTCTGTCTGAATTTACGCAGTACGCCGGAGCAGAAAACGATAGCAAGAAACTTCAGGAACAGTACGCATCAACATGGCAACGACTTAACGGATGGCCTGACCACCAGGCTAAATGCAAAGACGTTACAGGCATTCGAATCAGAGAACTCAAACAGGCGGCATAAATGGCAATTAACACCATCATCGTTTCCGGCAACGTTGGTAAAGACGCGGTACTCCGCGTCACACCAAATGGGAAGCACATTGCATCATTCTCTATCCCGGCAAAAACTGGATTTGGTGAGAACGAAAAGACATCATGGCTGAACTGCAAAATGTTTGGCGCGATGGCTGAGAAGTTATCTGTGGCAGTAGTTAAAGGCGCAAAGGTCACTGTGTCAGGTGAGTTCGTCATTGAAGAATGGACTCGTCAGGATGGGACAGCAGCGCAGACACCTACAATTCTGGTGAGAGATATCGATCTTCCTCCGCGCAGTGGGCAGCAGCAGAGTGCAGCACAGCCACAACGTCATCAGCAATCATCGACACCACAACCTAGCGAACCTCCGATGAACTTTGACGATGAAATTCCCTTTGCACCGGTAACTCTTCCCTTCCCTCGCCACGCTATCCACGCCATTTAATCAGGAGCATCAAATGTCATCACCTCTTCATGGTGCGGGATATCTGCGCCCTCCAAAGCGATCCGGCACTAAAGAAGAGGTGCTGGCACGTTGCTTTTCAGCTATCGCTAATGACGATTTCCAGAATCCAACCATGGAAGACAGGCTTCTGGAGTTGCACGAAAAGGAAGTCTGGTACGCCAACTTAGAAGCGTCATTCAGGCCGGGATGGGTGGTAGTTGGACCTGTAGAGCCTGATTACGTTGATGACCGTATGCGGAAGTATCGCGGTCGTTACGGACTAGTAAGGAGCGACTGATGAAAGTCTGGAGCATAGAAGAACTATCAGCGCTTATGCGCTACACCAACGCAGAAGTAGCAGAGATTACAGGTCGGAGTATCGAAGAGGTCGGAGATAAGCGGCTGCAGGTAAATATTGAGCGGAATGGATGGGACGTGAGAAATCCTGAGCGGGAGGATTCATGACCGATTACACCGGCAGCAACACGCCAGCAGATCAGCGTGATTTGTGGCGCACACCACCTGCCCTGTTCGCGGCGCTTGATGCTGAATTCTTCTTTCAACTTGACGCGGCCGCCGCACCGCATAACGCGCTGTGCCGCAAGTTCATCACCGCCGAGCAGAACACGCTTGAAACGCCGTGGAGCGATTACCTCACCATTCCCGGTTATGCGTGGCTCAACCCACCCTATAGCGATATCACGCCATTCGTGAAGAAAGCTGCAGCGGAGAGCAAGAACCAGATCGGCGCCGTCATGCTGGTTCCTGCTGATACGTCCGTCGGCTGGTTTCGTGAGGCAATCCAGACAGCCAGCGAGGTGCGATTAATAACCGCTGGGCGGCTGGCTTTTATCAACCCGGTCACCGGTAAGCCAGTATCGGGAAATAACAAAGGGTCGATGCTCATCATCTGGCATCCGTACCCTCGCACACACTGCCACTTCGCAACTGTGGAGCGGGACGAACTAATGACTTTCGGAGCGAAACTTCTCGCTCGACGGGAGGCTGCATGAAGAAGATGACTATCGAACAGGAGAACGCATTGCGAGCTACCGCCAAGCGCTGCAACGACGAACTGAAAGCTGCGATGTCACAGAAGCCTAAGCCGAAATTTGACTCTGTCAGTCGACCACTTCTGGCGAAACACTACGAGAAGATAAAGGGACTTGGAGTCCCTTTTTTATTGTTCGTTTACACCATTGGGATGATCAACAAACAGTTTCGGGAGCACTGACCATGGCTGACATTATCGACAACGCATCAACGCTTGAAGATTTGCAGCGTGACGCGGCACTGAGCATGCACAGACTCAACCACTCAGCAGTATCAGCAACGCACTGTGAGGAATGCGGAGACAATTTGCCGGAGGCTCGCCGGAAAGCGTATCCCGGATGCACGATGTGTGTCAGTTGCCAGGGTGAGATGGAGTTGCGTAAGAAGATTAGGAGGATGTAATGGATTACAGCAAGCTGAGTGATGGGGAGATTAGCGTCAGGCTGGCATATTTCCTCAAGCCAAAATACAGCGCCACCATTCACCCGCATGAAACTACCGGCGCCAATCTGTCATGGAACTGGTTCAACACAGTACAGAACACCGGTTATTTCCCGCTGCGTCGTGCTGAAGAGCTTTTCCCGGTAATGAAGAAACACCGGATCGGACTTTCCCCATCAGGTAAGACGGTATGGCAGGCATCACACGAATCTGGAATTAGTGTCATCCATCGTAACCCACTTCGCGCCGTGGCAATCGTCTACCTCCTTTTGCAGGAATCAGCCAATGTTCAGGATAATCCAGCCTAATACCTGGTACGCAGATCCCCACGGGGCGCCCTGCAAAATCCTCCGCGCAACCCACGAAGTCATCCACTACATCAGAAACGGTCGAACCTGCATCGCCAGCATGGGCCGCTTTAATCAGGATTTCGAGCCGCTTACTAAAGCACAGGCCGAGCGGATTGCCGAAGAAATCGAAACAGCAGAACACTTAAAACGCCTCCGCGCTATGCGGGCGGCATGAGGAGGTTAAGCAATCATCCCGAAATGCCTCATGGCTCGTTCGATCAGCGGGACGAAATTATCAGGACACTCATACACCCTTGACTCAGGAGAGATGCGGTTAGGTGCCTGTTTCATCTGAAATCCATGCATATGCTTAACATGAGCAATATGACATGTCTTAACGCTAACGCCGTTCTGTGTTTTCACATATTCCTGAATCTGCTTATAGGTTGCCATGAATATCTCCTTTTCAACGCAACTAAATATACATGACACGTAGCGCAACTGATAGCCAGTTATGAGCTGGCTATTGGGTGCGAATGCACTGCCACGTTATCCCTTTTGCCCTCCATTGCGAGGGCATTCTTTTTGCCTGGAGATACCCATGAGCGAAATGACCTTAATCGTGCCCAACGACTGGGTAACCGAAGAAAAGCTCGTCGAGATTACCGGCCTTCGCCCGGGCACTATCGAGCGGGCCCGTAAAAATTGCTGGATGGTCGGACGGGAATACCTACACGTTTCCCCTGACGGAGTCCCTAAGAAAAACAGCGAATGCATGTACAACAGAAAGGCTGTTGACCAGTGGGTTGAGAGCATGTCAAAGAAACAGCCGGGTGCACACCAATGAAGATCCGTTTATGCTTAGCAGGCTCTTGGACGTCAGGAGGGAATAATGGCTAAGTCAGCATACCCAACAGGCGTGGAGAACCATGGCGGTACGCTCCGCATATGGTTCATCTATAAAGGCACCCGGGTGCGTGAAAGCCTCGGCGTGCCAGATACATCAAAAAACAGGAAGGTTGCAGGCGAATTGCGCGCGTCAGTTTGCTTTGCGATAAAGACTGGTAACTTCAATTATGCTGCGCAGTTCCCTGACTCACCGAACCTGAAGAAATTCGGAGTCGAGAATAAGGAAATCACTGTGCTCGAGTTGGCGAACAAGTGGCTTGAGTTGAAGCGGATGGAGATCAGCACCAACGCGATGTCACGCTATTCATCTATAGCGCGCAACATGATACCAAGAATTGGTGGGGACAAGCTGGTATCTGCGGTGACACAGGAAGACCTGCTTTTTATCAGGAAGGAGTTGTTAACCGGCTATCACGTATTGAAGACAGGACAAAAGACACCAGTGAAAGGAAGATCCGTCAGGACTGTCAACAACTACATGAGAACCATGTCAGGCATGTTTAACTTCGCTGCGGACAGTGGTTATGTTAAGGCGAATCCGTTTAACGGCATTTCCATGCTCAAACGGTCTCGTACTGAACCAGATCCGCTCACACGAGAGGAGTTTGTCAGGCTGATTAATGCATGTACTCATCAGCAATTGAAAAACATGTGGTCTCTGGCCGTGTACACAGGGGTGAGGCATGGAGAGCTGGTATCGCTGGCATGGGAAGATATCGACCTGAAAGCGGGGACGATGATAATCCGTCGCAACCACACTTTAACGAAGGAGTTCACTCTTCCTAAAACTGAGGCCGGAACGGATCGAATAATAAACCTTATTCAGCCAGCCATCGATGTGTTGAAGAATCAGGCTGAAATGACCAGGCTGGGCAAGCAGTATCAAGTTGAGGTTAAGCTTCGTGAATACGGTCGTACAGATGTGCATCCATGCACATTCGTGTTCAACCCGCAAATCGTATCGCGTAATGGCCGTGCAGGGCATCATTACGCTGTGGGGTCGATCAACCAATCGTGGGAGGCAGCAATGCGACGTGCAGGTATTCGCTATCGCAGAGCATACCAGTCAAGACACACGTATGCATGCTGGTCGTTGGCCGTCGGTGCCAACCCTAACTTCATCGCGAAGCAAATGGGCCACACCGACGCGCAAATGGTTTACCGGGTGTACGGATCCTGGATGGCAGAAAACAACAATGACCAGGTACTCATGCTCAACCAGAAATTGAGTGAGTTTGCCCCATCCATGCCCCATGCAGTAGGATCGGATGGATATTAACAATAAATATCATTAGGTTATGTAACCTAAACTTGCATGGACATCATATGACCATGTATTTTTCATAATCGACAAAGATCGTCCAAGAGCGCACCAAATAACAGAAGGTTAGAGTCGTCAAAAACATCAGTCGTCTAAGTTCACCTTAGAGCGAGTGATGTTTTATGCCCCATCCATGCCCCATCACACGTCCCATCTTCGAAAAACATGCAAAGCCTTGCAAACCAATGCAAAGCTTTGTGTGTCCCATTTTTGTCTCTCAAGCAAATTCTATCGGCTGATAAATTTATATGGCACACCGTGACGCATGCCGTCGGGAATGTGAAAAAACATGGGGCAGAGCTAATACAACCAATATGACTGCACGCGCCCATTCCATCAAAGGTTCCTATGCAGGATAAGCAGGCCACTCAACATCTGGCGCATTGCTTACATCCAGTCGGCGTAATTTAGTACGATATTCCCGCAACGCAGTGAGCTCTGCCAGTTCTGCATCGGCAATATCACCATCGTCCTGAGCCTCAACAAGATTATTGATCCGGAGTGTCGCCACGGACATTCTGCTGGTGCGTTCAGCTTCGGCGGTCGCAACATAATCAATCACAGGTTCTGACGCTACAGGATAGCCATTGTCATCAGGCTTAATGATTTTACCTTTACCCTGAGCATCAAAGAGTGCCTTATAATCAGAGTCAGTAACAGGAATTCCATCCTCAGGCCATCCCGCGCCAGATTCGTACTCACGCTTATCATCTACAGGGAAAAAACCCTGGCGCGAAGCGCTGTAATAATATCGCCACGACAATACCGGGTGCCCGGTATCATCGGGAATGATAATTTTCCCCGTTTCAACTCCCGCCTGCAAATGCTGATAATCCATATCAGTAACGGGTAAAACATCCACCGGCCATTCGGCAGGTATCTTATCTTCATCATCAGGAAGTGCAAAAAAAGCACGCCATGACGCGCTGTAATAATGTTGTGATTTCATATCAGTACCCGATTGCCAGATATTTACCGGAGCGAGGGTTATTATCACTCGCACCTTTTTGAAGCACCGCGCCAGAAGCTGAGTAACTCTGACTTCCTATTTGCTGTGAAGCGCCGCCATTGCCAGGGATGGGAATAACCATAAGGCACCCATTTTTAAACGCTTTGGGGAAAGTCACGCTAGTGCCTGCTCCTCCTGCAGCATCAGGTATGTTCCAGTCTCCAACACGGAACTGGAGCTGAGATGAAAAAGCATCCCACCACAACCCATTCCCGTCAGTAGACATGCCGTCTTTCATGAATGCATCCAGCCAGCCGCCCCATTTACTTCCTGTTAAATTACCGTCAGTAGCCAGAATGCAGGTGCTACCAACCTGGAGACTGGTTTCAGCTGTGAGCTTTCCTTTAAAGAAATTATTCCCCGGCGTCAGCGAGGCAATATCGTTGCCACCAACCTGAATAACCAGGTTATTTTCGCCGCCAACAAGATTTACATCGCCGTCACGCAATATGACCTTTGGTGCCTTAAGTGACTCAGCCGCGGCTACCTGTTTAACGTGATAAAAACTATCTGACGTCAGCGTCGCAACATCTTTACCGTCAACCTGCATGACAAGATTATTTGGACCTGAGTAGAAAATAATATCCCCATCCCTGAAGATGTATTTTGGTGACTGAAGAACCTCACCTGCAGAGATAATTTTTTTATGAAAGAAGCTGCCCGCTTTTATTTCTGCAACAGGCTCCCCACTCACGGTAAAGACTAATGTCGTACCATCTGTAGAAGAGGTGAGGCTTATCTTTCCATCCCGTAAAGTTATAGAGGGTGCCTTCAGGCCACCAAACTCTGGGGAGTCGGTCTTTCCCAGACCAAGCTTTGAGAGGACGCCAGCTGCGTCAGTTTTCGCCAGAATTTCGCGGGCGAAAGTGGTAAGCACAGTTAACGCTGCGGTGTCGTCGCCGGTGAAGTACGGCAGCTTATCAGCGGCACCGGTTAACGTAGCCAGAACCGTCAGCGTAGCGTCAAGAGGCTGGAAGTCTTTCCCAAAGGCCGCTGCCATTTTGGTAATGAACGCAGCCTGATCGCCATCATCCAGTACATCGTCACCAGTATTATCGGAAGTGTACTGCGCCAGCGCTGCCGCAATAAAGCTGGCCTGGCGAAGTGCTTTATTTATCTGCGCGCTTGACGCTTTGCCAGCCGTGAAACCAGAGAGCAAAGCCGGAAGCGCTTCCCAGTCAGCCTGGGCCGTTACGTTAGCATTTGCTGCTGTCGCGAACGGTTTAAAGTTGTTTGTTGCCATTAGAGTATTGTCCCCCATGCTCCTACATCGAACCCGCCGATGTATTCGTTATCCATATCAAACCCAAAGAATTTAGAACCTTCTGACGGTGTTTCTACCGCTGGAGTTTCAATATCACCGGCCCATACGCCAGCAGCTTTAACGGTGAGATAGCCCTGTTTGATAGCAGCTATCAGTTCGAGTGACACATCAGAAATATCAGTCTCGGGGAATACCCAGACCGATATCGTCATATCCTGGTTGTCGACGATCTGCATCTTCAGGCCTGAGCCTGCAGTCGCAGCGTCAAGGATGGGAGGCAGAGAATCGTTCCGGCCGTCCCAGTTGTTGATAGCGATTTTCGCTTTCAGAATGATGCGGTACGTCTCATCGCTTAGCGTCGTATAGCCAGAATCAGGATCATATGGCCCCTGCCAGATGCCCTGGTCATATCCAAGCCCGTCAGTGTCCCAGCTGAAATAAACGCCGCTAATTGGCTGGCTGACTATGCGACTGCGACCAATCCAGAGGCCGAGCATATCGAGCTGTACACCGACGGCTGTATCGACATCAAAAGCGCTCACCAGTCCCCTAGTAGCCGCAGTGATATCAATGAGTGGACGTGTACTCAGATCAACGTGATCAAAGAATCTGGGCTTAGTGGCGTGATAGTTGGTGATTAAGTCTGTGTACTTGCTCATGACGTCACCGTTAGAACAATATTTTCAGGCTTACAGGATGCTGACTCGTTGTATGCAATGTTGATATTTGCCGCCGCTACAGTTTCGGCTGATTTGCCAATTAGCAGCTCCTGAATATCGTAATAACGAGCACTACCACCACTGACCACGCCCAGGTTAGCCGGGGAGTAAATGCGGCTCAGCAGAACAGAATCACCGATCGTCAGCCCGTTGATGTAATCCGCGACGGCCTGCTGAATCTGTACGCCAATTTGCGACGTGTAGCCCGTAAAGGCTTTCAGTGTGATATGCCCGAAAATCGGGACATCAGTCGAGCGCGAAAAACTGATCACGTGTGGATTGCCGTAAATGTCCGGTACCGTGACAGAGGTCGTCCCGTAAGTCGCAGTTCCCTGCCCTTTGTTCCCCCGGATTGTCTGGGCTATCTCGGTAACATCACCTCCATCAACGATGGCGGAAATGGAGTGAGGCGGCAGCCCGTTGCTGTCGGTTGTGCCAGTATCATTCTCGTAGAGCTTGTGACGTGTCACGCCATCAATATTCGCGATTGCGCCGTCGACGCCTTCAAACGGTGTGATCGATGGTAGCGCGACGCTTTGCCCCTGCCTGATGCGCAGCTCTGCGTCGGTTTCGGCAGGTGAACCGACCGTAGCTGCTGCTGGGTTGGTTACCGACACCCAGCCGCGAGTCGGTGTGTTAATGGTGGTAATAGTCCCGGCCATCGCCGCAACCGAACCGCTATTCGCACATGTGGCCGTCACCAGCACAGTACCATCAACTCCGATAGCTACACTTGCGGGAAAATTCCAGATAATGCCGTTTTTATCCCGTGCGGAGCCATTCGTGATAGTCGTACCCGCCGTACCGGTTAACAGAAGGTCAGCAGTAGAGTTTGTTGCTACTTTTCGCGTGATCCCGTTAATTTTCACATTGCTGCTAAGCGCTGCTGCCTGCGCTGTCGTCGGTGAAAACGAGTTGTAGATCTCGATTGCAGTATTGTTAGCGTCATGCACGGCAAGAGCCACCAGCGCGACCATTTGCCCATCTTTGCTGTCTGGTTCGAGGTAGGCATCACTACCGTAAATCTGCCTGAAATAGCTGGTCAGTGTATCGAGGATTGTCTGGTAATCAGGCGCACTAATCCCCTGGGCGGTTACCGTTGCCGATAGCCCCAGCGTGTCGAGGTTCAAAGCCATTTATGCCTCGCTTGTTACAGTCGTCTGGCCGTAGATTGTGTCAATGGAGGAAGTGAAAGTGACGCGACGGCTGGTGCCGTCATAATTGGTATCGAAGGAAAGAATCGACAGAACGCCCGGCGTGTCCTGTATGCGTTCGCGTATAGCCAGGATGTAGACGTCTGATCGCTGTTTACCAAGCACCGACTGAACATACGGTGTTCCTTCCGTCAGGTCGAGAAACCACTGACCGCGCCACAGTTCGAAACGGGTTTTCACGGCCTGGGCGACACACTCCGGACTGTCGATAAGGAAGGTGTCGTCACCCTGCCCGAAAGTGTAATCGCCGTCAGCATCCTCTCGTCGGTATCGCATTATTGCGGCCCCCCGGTAGTTCCCCCGCCAGTCTGTACTCCGCCATGTTTGTGCGTGGCGACACTGATACCGGAAGCTTTTACGTCATTCGTTACCGTCACCGGTCCGAGCATCGTCGCAGTACCGCCGCTTTCACCCATTCCCTGAGACAGGTTGCCGTTAATCGTTACGTTGCCGTTCAGCGTGATAGTCGGGGATGTGATTGTCGTTCCACCTTCAGCCGTAGCTGTAAGTTGGCCCGGTGTTTTAATGGTGATGTTATGTCCTGCGGCGACCTCTACGAACGCCGCGCCATCATCGGTTCGCAGCTGCGCGGCGCTGGTACTGATACCGCTGATTTTCTGTGCTTGCGACTGCGGGCCAACGATGGCGAACGCATCAGATAAGTCATGCTGTCGAGGGTCGACTGTCTCCTGAATGCCGCCGCTCTGCCACCAGAAATCGATGCAGCGATCTGCAAAAATCAACAGGCATTCATCGCCCTCTTTGACCGGAAAAGTCAGCGTGCAACCGCCGCCGCGCGGAAAGATAACCGGCACATCCACCAGCGGCTTTAATTCGGTGGAGCCATCGCCAACAATACC
>SCLI03000403.1_pt1 | contig 12864 bp, 20 predicted proteins | sample 7268041 | NCBI WGS metagenome assembly SCLI03 (sample SAMN10721081, study PRJNA514188) | viral metagenome | isolation source: depth-stratified mine tailings core A | place: China: Fankou Pb/Zn Mine tailings | collected 2017-10 | reverse complement strand
AAATAGATTAGTCAAAAAGTCCTAGAAAAAGGATAGTCCCAAATAGTCCACTATGATTCTTTCAATTTCAGTTCATTTTCTCGTTGTTCTTGTTTGATCAATAACTGTTTATATGCTTCTATATCGTCTCTTTCCTGCTGATATTTCATATCAAACTTCTTCATCCATTCCGAAAATGTTTTAGTCATATTTTGAATTGCCCGGTCTCTTTGCGAAAGACGGTCTAACAATTCAACAATCCAACGATCTCTTTCCTCTAGAGCAATTTTTTGAGTTGTATAGAGTTTAATAACTTCTTCATTGGTTAGATGTTCAGGGGATAGAGCTTTGGACGCATAGTATTTATCAAAGCAGGATTTAGAAAATCCATCTCTTGTCAATTTAACTATAAGTTCTGAACCGGCTTCACGTTCACCACGAATAACTTTAGAGAGGACGCTTAGATTTACTTCAAGCCTTGCAGCTGCATGAGTAATATTCTTAAATCTTTTGTAGAGATATTCTTTTAGAGGAGTTGATACTATATCGAAGTAGAGTTGATTGCGTTTCATAAATTGGCTTTTTTATAGCAACAATCTAATCGTTTGATTATCTTTAGTCAAGTTATTTATAGAATCCGGGGGATTGAATGAGTAAATTAGATGGACACAAGTATAAAGAACATATTGAAGCAAAGTATACAGAATGGCTGGACAATACTGATCCGGCTCATTTAGGTATTATAACTTGGGGCAAGGAACTTTTGCCAGATTACACAAGTGATAACACCCCCGAATTTCACATCAAATTGTATCTTCTATACCTTTCTCTATATGATCCAAGTTTGGTTAATAAGTACGAACGGCTAAGAAATGTAATTATATTCAGAGAGGGAGCAAAGTCAACTGTAACCAACAAGCTGTTTGTGCCTTACATTATGGCAAATAACGGCAAGACAATAAAGGTAAGAAAAATTAAAGCAGTCTATGAGAAGGGAATCATAGTTGACCTAATTTATCTCGATGAAACTTTTGAAGTGCAAATCAATGAGAAATTAATTGCAATAGTTTCTGAGACAGCTACACCGGCAGAGGATACAGTTGCTGGTATTCGAAATGAGTTTACTGAAAATGCCAATCTGATTTATTATTACAATTTTGAAATTCAAGATGCTGTTGACGCTTTAACGGGTGAATGGACTAAGAAAGCTTTCAAGTTGAACGGGTGTTATTTAATAGGTTTAGGCAGCGGGCAGCAAGTAAGAGGTAAAATCAAAGGAGCTTCCAGACCTTCACTAATGATATTTGATGATATGTATTCGGAGAATAACACATCAGAGACAGGCAGAAGTAAAATCAAGAAATGGTTTTTCGATGCTGCCATTAACTCTATCGACAACAAATCGGGAAAGGGAATTGTAATCAATACAATCGTTCATGAAGATACTGTTCCAGTATTGTTAAAGAGCAACAAACTATGGAAGACCATTGAAATTCCAGTAATGCCATTGGACAACTTTCATAAATTCATACAAGAACATTTGAACAGCGACTACGATACTGGAGTATGCATGTTACCTTTTGATGATATTGAAGATGAAGACATCAGAAGAAGCAGGCAGCAGGAATACTTTACTAATCTAGAGAAGCTGGATTGGAAATTAGCCTGGAAAGAAAGAATCAATCTGTATCTACTTGCATTAAAATATCAAGATGCAGTTTCAGTTAGAAACATTTCTGGACTGTATCAAGAGTATTTTCATAAAGTAATGTCGCCTCAAGACAAGCAGTTCAAGAAAGAGTTTTTCCAATATATCAAGCAGTGGGAATTAAAACATGAGTTTGGTTACAATTGGATACGATTAAATAACGAAGAAACTTCAGACGGTCAACCGCATTGGAGGATTATTGCTATTGACTTTGGTATTGATTTATCGTCTGGAGAGGGTAAAGATGATGGAGTAATTATCCCGCAAGGTACATTAGCTGATGACCGTATAATTATCTTTCCGCCTGCAGTCGGGAAGTTTTCATACCGTGATGATTTTGTATGCAGCACAGGTGAAGACAGACGTTTAGATAAAGTGCTGTTGACCAGGGACGGAATAGCAAAAGCGGGAATTATTGACGAGGCATTTAGATTAGCATTAAGATATTACCCCGATCAGATTAAAATAGGAATTGCCGGAGAGGAAAAAGCTTTGTTAAAAGAGTTCAGACGAGTATTCGAAGCTAACAAATTATATACAATTAATATTGCAGGCAGACCTCAAACAGCTAGAGAAAAAGAGAAGGCAGAAAGAATCCGTACAACACTTTTATCATACTACCAGACTAGAATGGTTTATCATACTGATAACAGTTTAGAACTTGAATATCAATTAGAATATTTAGGTAAAGCATCGAAAGATGATATTGCTGATGCAGCGGAAGCTGCCTTTTGGAACAAGACAACTCCCAGTGATATAAGTTATGATTTCTTTGCTGATGCAAAAGCTCAATCTGGTATACCGGTTGAATTATCAGCTGTTGACTGGGATTTTAGAACTGCTTAATATAAAAATAAATAGTCTAGACTTATGTTCAAGTCATCTATTTTTCATTTTATTCTTTTGGTTAATTAACCATTTTGTATTTGTTTTGTTGTTCCTGCCAATGCTTTCTATCAGCATCTGGCAGTTGAATGTTATAACGTCTTATTTAGTTGGTAGTAATTTGATTTGATCGCATACTGATTTTACTTTGATGTCTGTTGTGGCAGCTGATTCCATAAGTCCACATTTGTGATGCTGTCCGTAGTGGTATTTTTGTACTATGTGAAATTGGCAGTTAGTACAACAGATACCTTTACTTTTGCTTTGATAGGTGTTATGTTTTTCGAAGTTTTGATATACACCGGGATTTTCACCGGGTTGATATTCTTGATATGTCTGCATTTCACCGAATAGATTTATTTCCATCATAATGTTTTCATGTCGAATTGATTTAGAAAATTAGTTTCTATATCGTAATCGTCAATGCGGACTTCTCTTGGGTCTGCTTTCTTTTTCTTCTTCCATTCAATCCAAAACTCGTTGACGTAAGACTTGACAGCTGCAAGATGTTTAATCTCCATAGTCCAGCCTTTGTAGAGAAATGACCAGGAACGTTCATCTTTATCCATAGCTTTAATCTTAGTATTTACAAACTTTGCTAATCCAGTTCCATAGTCTTTACCTTCAAATGATACAATGATATGAGCCCCGTGTTCACGAATATTCATTGTGGTTTGTCCTCTTTATTGTTAATAGATTTATTTTGTTAAGAATGATATTTCTGATCTTAAATGAAGAATTCAACATTTTCTTATTTCGATTTTTAGTATGAAAAATAATTTGAAGTTCTACATCTCTTAACAGATCATTTAATATTTGGCTTGTTTTTGTATAACTCGTATTATTCTTCCTTTATTAATAATGGCGGCTGTTCAACTTCACCGCTTGGTTTGTTGTCCTTCTTTTTTGGTTCAAGTATTGCTGATACAAATTTGATTGTCTCTCTTGCTTCTTTCAAAGGCAGCTGAGGAACAGCTAGAATCATATCTACTATTTTGTTCTCGAATATTTCAGCAACAGTTTGTCCGTTGTTTTTCTGTACCCGTGTACATATGTTATTCTGCATTTGAGTTAGTGCATCCATTAGAGCTCCCCGGTTTTTATTGATTACTTTATCCAATTGATGTTGAGTTGGATATCTGTTAAATGCTTTGTGATACGCTTCATATAAAGAGAATCCAGATTTGACATAGAGAATGAATAGTTTGTCTTGACCTTTGTATTCTCCGATTGACGAGCGGTCTTTTATCTGTGTTACTGCCGCATACATACAATGTACTTTGATGCCGCTTTTACCATGATAGTGTGTGAATGTGCCGATGCAAAATCTATAAGCAGCGGTAGGATAGTTCCATTTGTTGTTGAATTTTCGTTTGCCTAGACATTGGATTACATATCCATCGTCGGCAATAACCCAGTCATTTTTTTCAATGGCAGTATCACTCCACTTCTTTAGAATAAAATCAGAAGGGTGCTCAGTATAGAATTCACTGGGAGAATCATAAATTGTATGTTCTCCCATGAATAGACCTTTCCGAACAGTGAAGATTCTCATTTAATCTCCGGTAATAGTATGATTAGCTTTCCACATTTTAATACCTCTGTAACACATTAGAATGAAGAAGATAATTGAACATGCGAAAGCTGGAAGAGGTGAGATGCCTCTCATAACTGCATCGCAGCCTAAAAATATAAAAGATGATGTAAGCATGAATAGAAATACAATTGCATACATTATGATTTCTCCTTTTTTACTTCTCTCAATTGTAGAAATGCGTCTAAGTAACCTTTCAGTAAAAAAACTTCTGGAACTGATAGAGTGATACCTTTGAAACTACCTTTGATTCCATCTGCATTTGTGTTGAACGGTTCAGAGGCAGGAAAATGTCCTATTAGTATAGTAATGCTATTCAAGGGTTTTTCATTTGATACCTCTGTATCATTCCACACTTGCATTTTAGTGTAAGTTTTTTCTTTGTGAGGCGGAGTATAGTTGTCTTCTTTAAAGCTTATGGTTGGTAGTGCAATATCTTTCATTATTCAAACCTCCTTAATAGTTAGATCAGCTGTTTCTTTGATTCCTATGAACTTGTAATGTGAATATTCAATGGGTTCAAATTCCATAAGCTGTGCTTTAGCATCTTCTAAGTCTGCTGCCCACAATGAAACTTTAGCTGATGAGTTTTGAAATATGTAACGCCGCTTTTTCATCTCAACTCCTTGTTGTTTTTATACTCTTTTTATAAATTCAACTCCAATAAATTCAATACTTATCGGATTAATAAAAATGTTCCTTTGTATTTCATCATCCTGATAAATAAATCCGTAGGTATCACCAACAGCATAAGGTATTTTTATAACCTTACAATCTCCTAGTATGCAGTTGTTTTGCCAATCAAAAATATTTTTCCTTGCAAAAATCACGTCAACGATATCACCTGCCTCTATTTTATTTATACCGCTTTTAGTGGTTTGCATCTTGAATAATTTATAATTACCGGCATATTCAACCGGCTGAGTACATTCATTGCAAAATTTGTCCTGTATGCTGGTTAATTCATTGCAATGAGGACATACATATACTATTGCTGGCTTCCATTTCATTTTATACTCCAATTGAATTTGATTTAAATTAAATGGAGAAAGATTTTGGTATCTCTCTCCATAATCGGGCTGTTCGGTTGGTTAGGTGAAAGGAAAATTATTTAATAAACTTGTTAATACGTCCATTTTATTCGTCTCAGCACAACATCAGCCCGTTAGTTTAATTGTTTACTATGTAGAGTATGTCCGGATTAGTTTTGCATTTGTAAGCTGTAAATTCTGTTTCAGTAAATGCAATAAATAATCTATCGGAATACTGTAAAATAAAATCTATTGTTACTTTGTAGATAAGTTTAGGATACATATTGTTACCTTTTAATTATTAGAGAATGAGACACCGTTCAAAGTGTCTCATCCTTATTTCGTTTTACAAAGTGCTTCGAGAATATATATCAATCCCAGTTTGCTTATTAGTATCTCATAGTCTCACCTTGTTGTGAACGAATCGGTTGATTAGATGTTTATCAAGAAACGATATATCAACAGCTGATCCATGTCTAGGATTTTGATAACCGCAGTTGTAATAACCCGGTTGATTTAATTACTGTTGTATCGTTGGCGAATGCTTGATGTGCGGAAGGTTATAGATTTGAGCCCTAATTCGTAAATTAGACTGCCAACAATATGGAGTTATTATGACAATCTCTGTTATAGTTAACTAATGAACATTCGCAACATGCCGGGCATTTTGGATTAGAACAATAAGTATTGCTATCAAGTTTATTACTCTTACCTTTTTTAGTTGTATCAAAATCAATTTTATTGACAGCTTCGGATATGGTGTTGAAATAAGACTTAGTCTCAATACTACTGCCTATATAATATCTTATCTTAGTGTAACCAATCTTACTCTCTGCCCGTTTCATTCCAATTACATTATCCTTCTTTTCAATTTCACATGAGACTTTAATAATGTCTATACCTCTGTAAGACTGCGCACTAATGATGGTCTTTTTCATTTTGTGCCCTTTTGTTTATAATTGGCTGTTTTTGTTATATATCAATTATGATGCTTGCCGCTTTTTCATCTCAACTCCTTGTTGTTTTTATACTCTTTTTATAAATTCAACTCCAATAAATTCAATACTTATCGGATTAATAAAAATGTTCCTTTGTATTTCATCATCCTGATAAATAAATCCGTAGGTATCACCAACAGCATAAGGTATTTTTATAACCTTACAATCTCCTAGTATGCAGTTGTTTTGCCAATCAAAAATATTTTTCCTTGCAAAAATCACGTCAACGATATCACCTGCCTCTATTTTATTTATACCGCTTTTAGTGGTTTGCATCTTGAATAATTTATAATTACCGGCATATTCAACCGGCTGAGTACATTCATTGCAAAATTTGTCCTGTATGCTGGTTAATTCATTGCAATGAGGACATACATATACTATTGCTGGCTTCCATTTCATTTTATACTCCAATTGAATTTGATTTAAATTAAATGGAGAAAGATTTTGGTATCTCTCTCCATAATCGGGCTGTTCGGTTGGTTAGGTGAAAGGAAAATTATTTAATAAACTTGTTAATACGTCCATTTTATTCGTCTCAGCACAACATCAGCCCGTTAGTTTAATTGTTTACTATGTAGAGTATGTCCGGATTAGTTTTGCATTTGTAAGCTGTAAATTCTGTTTCAGTAAATGCAATAAATAATCTATCGGAATACTGTAAAATAAAATCTATTGTTACTTTGTAGATAAGTTTAGGATACATATTGTTACCTTTTAATTATTAGAGAATGAGACACCGTTCAAAGTGTCTCATCCTTATTTCGTTTTACAAAGTGCTTCGAGAATATATATCAATCCCAGTTTGCTTATTAGTATCTCATAGTCTCACCTTGTTGTGAACGAATCGGTTGATTAGATGTTTATCAAGAAACGATATATCAACAGCTGATCCATGTCTAGGATTTTGATAACCGCAGTTGTAATAACCCGGTTGATTTAATTACTGTTGTATCGTTGGCGAATGCTTGATGTGCGGAAGGTTATAGATTTGAGCCCTAATTCGTAAATTAGACTGCCAACAATATGGAGTTATTATGACAATCTCTGTTATAGTTAACTAATGAACATTCGCAACATGCCGGGCATTTTGGATTAGAACAATAAGTATTGCTATCAAGTTTATTACTCTTACCTTTTTTAGTTGTATCAAAATCAATTTTATTGACAGCTTCGGATATGGTGTTGAAATAAGACTTAGTCTCAATACTACTGCCTATATAATATCTTATCTTAGTGTAACCAATCTTACTCTCTGCCCGTTTCATTCCAATTACATTATCCTTCTTTTCAATTTCACATGAGACTTTAATAATGTCTATACCTCTGTAAGACTGCGCACTAATGATGGTCTTTTTCATTTTGTGCCCTTTTGTTTATAATTGGCTGTTTTTGTTATATATCAATTATGATGCTTGCCGCTGTAAAGTTAAGAGAAAATGAAAATCATTTGCTGCTTGTATCTAAGTTAAATGAAGTATGATATAAGACAGAATGAGCACGAATGCTCACTCTGTTGCCTAAATGCTCCTACGAAGGTATTTCATCTGCTGTAACTGGTGTTACTGCGAGATCTTCCCAAGCTGTAGTATTGAAAATAATTTTTCCTATATGCGTTTTAGGAATTAATAAAACGCTTGGTTCATAGCTGATAATTTCGCCGGTAGTTTTGTTAGTAATGGTTTTAGCATCAGAGACGCTTACGACAGCATAGACATCAGCTACTTCGAGGTAAGTTTCATTATTAGGTCTATCAGCTAAAGCGGTTTTGATGATATTAACAGCTATTTGAGGAATGCGCATGTTGACGCCATATCCAGCATACTTGCCGGATTTAGCAGTATTCAAACCATGTCCAAAAGCTAAACTTTCAAATAAATTTGTTAATTGAATAGAAACAGGTGATGTTTTGAATTGTGTCATGTTAAACTCCTAATTAATAAACACATTATTGTGTTCGTAAGAGGAGAAAGACAAAACCAAAGAACAGAACAAGTAATAAGCTGGTAATTCACTGCCAATAGAAAAATGAACGGGGGGTAGAGTAATTTATAATTGGAAAAAATGTAAGAAATATCCCCTCTACATTTCCGTAAAATTTCTGGAACTAATAGATTAAACTTGAAACAATCATTCTGCGGGTAAAACGATTACCAAACGTTTGGTTGTATGCAGCATTTCACAAAGCCACGAGTCAAATTTTCTTTGTTGTATTTCATCAGCAATTGGCGGTTGAGTAGTAATGATCAAGCTTAATTTAGTACCATTTGAGGACGGGCGCACGACAGCGCCCGGACGGACGTACTGGATAGAGTCTTTCAAAGTTCACCTTAAATAAGAATGGATAGAGTACACCATTAGGGGCATACGAGAGAAATAAATACAGCTGATTTAACCAATCTATCAGTAAGGTATCCTATTAAAAGGATTCAGTCCAAGTGGAAGAAGACAGCTCGCAGCAAGTACGATCAGAAGTTAGAAGATGCTGTTTCCACAGCCCTTGATATTGTGTGATTTCAACTATTAGCCGGGACTAATTACTACGAAGATAATACAAAGAACTTTAAAAAACAACTTGACATAATAGTATCTAACCTATTATGTTTTCAGTCATTAAATTAAATCATATAAATATTTCTTTAGAGGAGCATCTAAAACGGGACAATGTCATTCTGTTTGGTTTCTCCTCCGGGTCTGTCTTTCTTCTTTTGTGAACTCATTAATTAATAAAGAGAGGTAACATGCCTAAGTTTAAATTAAAGTGGATTGATCAGATAGTAGAAGTCTGGGAATCCATAGTTGAAGCACCAGACGAGGCGGCAGCACGGCAGTTATACGAAGACGGAAACGAAACCGTATACGACAATGCTTATCTGGATATGAATTACACTGATGAACCAACTGAAAGCAGGCTGGAAAGTATTAGGGAGGTGGAAGAATAATTAAAGGCTATTGGGTTATAAGTATCGGTTTTTGGGATACTGAGAAGGGAAATCAAAGAGTATTTAATTTGCAGAATTGGAGGAAAACAGTATGAAGAAAGCAAAGAAAATTCAACGGTTTAGAATTGGACAGACTATTAAAATTATGACTGGTGATAAAGTTCAAAGACGTTGGCATGGTTTCAAATTATACAGTTTAGCAAAAATTATTTATAATTCTCCGGAACAACACACTCTTGCAGTTTTTGGTAAGTATAGTTTTGATGGAAGCATGTTATATCAAATAATTCATTATTCACAAGCTAAAGTTGTAAAAAAACAGAGAGTTAAAATATGACAACACCCGAAAACATAAACGAATTTTTGAAAACAAAAGCTGATGAAATTGAACTTGCTTATGCCCGCAATTTCAAAGCGGTTCAGGCTAAAGAAGATTACTTTCAGATTCTAGTTGAAGTTTATATTCACGCCATGGACGATACAACCCGGATATTTATTGAAAAACTTAATGAAATTATTGACACACAACTTACAGCTAAGGAAGTTTCTAAATGAACAGCCATATTTGCGAACATCCCGATTGTACTAACTATGCTGTACATGGAATTTGCCAGCCTCATATTGATTTGATACAAATTAAGGTTACAGTGGTTGAACAATGTGCAGTATGCGGTTCCTTGGTTGCGGCATTTAATAAACCGGAAGGTATTAACCAGAAATATATTTGGTGTATAACATGCAGAAACTGCACCGGTGATAAAACAACAGAGCGTAAAACTTATTTAGACTATCCTCTCGACGGGAGAATAGTAGAAGGAGAAAAAACAACTTGACAATTAAACAAGAAACATCATTTCACCCAATATCTTTAACATTACAAACGAAAGATGAATTGAAATCATTCAAACGTATAATCAGTAAAAGTGTTGCAGTTCTTAACAAAAAAGAAGATGGTATTCAACCAATTCAATTAGCTGTTTCAATCGAACAAATATTGTTTGATATAGAAATAGAAGGAAATTAAAAGGAGGAAAATTTGACTGATATAATGGAAACAATTGACGCTTTAAGTAATTACGTCGAGAAATATGCAGATCCCAATACAGTTTATAAATGCAAAGAGTTTTACAATGCATTTGTAGAATGGAATTGTGCCAGGACAGCACATCAAAGCACAATACAAAAACTATGCGGGGAATTAACAACTAAGTATATACAAAAGGGCCCTTTCTAGCAGCCGGAAAATTATTAACGGTTAACAAAGAACCGTATTCATTTAAAATTAAAAAGGAGCAGTATGCCGGAAACAGTAGAAGTATTAATAAGTCATGTTAATCTCAGTGATATATTATTAACGGATAACATAAGAAAAGTAAAGATTGATGATTCATTAAAAGAACTTGCGCAGTCTATTAATGAGCAGGGATTGATTCAGTCTTTAGTTTTGAAAAACAGTAAAGAACATAATGGGAAATATGATTTAATATGCGGTCAAAGAAGACTGGCAGCAATCAATTTAAATCATAAAGTAAAACCGGATGAAGACCCATTGATCCCAGCAAGAGTATTAGAGTTTGCAGACAATGCAGAAATTACCGCAATGCAGTTATCAGAGAATACTCAAAGAGAAAATTTAACGCCTTTCGAAGAAGCGAAAGCATATAAAGCAATGCTTGACCAAACGGGAGATATCAATGTAACAGCCGGTAAAGCTGCAAGGAGCCGTGCGTATATACTCCGCAGATTATCTCTGCTGCAGTTAATCGCACCATTTAGAAAAGCTTTAGAGAATAATATAATCACAATTGGTCATGCACTTGCTATTGTTCCATTTACAAAAGAACAACAATTTCAATTACTCGATAATGAAAACTTTTGTGAAGTAAATGCTGAGAACAAAGAGATTACCGCATGCAATTGGCATGTGGAAAAATTAGAAAGCCAGCTTGGTAAAATATTTATACTAAGTTTAGATGCTGCTAACTTCAATGGAGATGACCCGAAGTTAGTAAAGAAAGCCGGTACGTGTTCAGTATGCCCGCACAATACTTTAAGGAATGAATTATTTTCAGACAATTTTGAAGGTGCCTTTTGTTCGAATCCTAAATGTTATTATTTGAAAACATTTGAGACTATTGTGCGCCGTGTTCGTCAGCTTCGACAAGACAACATTCCATTCAAACTTTTAACTGCAGGATTTGATTATTCAGAATCTCAAATTGAAGAAATAGAAGGAGTCAAAGTAGAAAAAATTGCAGATGTCCAGAAGAAATATCGTATACCGGAGGAAAACGAGAAAATCGATAAATTCATTATTGGCATTGTAGTTGATTCCCGTCATCAGAAAAGATTCATTGGTAATGAAGTAAAATTAATTGTTGGTGTGAATGAGAAAAGAGGAATCAAAGCAGAATACGACAATGAAACTAAATTAGAAAAGAGAAAGAGAATTTTAGAAAAACAATGGGAGAAAGCCCGCATTAAAGGATTCGGGACAGTCCGAAAAACCATTAGAGAAAAACTATTTAACACTACAGATATTAATATGTCTGAATGGAAATTAGTTTTTGAAACACTTCTAGACGGTTCATGGGCACAGCAGCGTATTGTAGTATGTAAAGCTTTAGGACTTCCATTAACGAAAGGAATGAAAGAGAAAGAGTTTGGCGGCACTAGAGATTTAATGACTAAAATACTTGCAAAGATTAAAACTACAGAAGATGCTGTTCATATATTTAAGATTCTCGTATACGGCAGTTTAGATTACAATGAGATTTACGGTTATGGAAGAGACCCGCTTAACGTAAATTCTGATTTAATCAAAGCAGCTAAGTCTTATGGCATTACCTGGGATAAAGATGTCAAACGTATCGAAAGCGAACTAGCGGTTAATAAACTTAACGATCTAAAACTGATTGCCGAGTTAAAAGCCAAAGAGAAAGCTGCAGTTAAAACATCTAAAATAGTTAAAGAAAATATATCCAAAGATTAAAGGTTAAACTGAAATAAGACTGTTTAATCCATTAATAATTTGAATTACAATTCACTAAGTCAAATAATAATTTAACAACCTTCTTAAAAGGGAGTATCGAAACATGGAGCTGCCAATAAGTGAAGTTATCAACAGTAAAATCTATACAAGAGAAAGTAAAGTATCATTTCAATCTCCAAAGGCATATATCCAGCCATTCTTAGACATTGTTAAGACCAACAAAATTACATGTAAAGTACAGAATCCAATAACCAATACGAATGAAGATGAAATGTATAAATACGGCATATCCCCGGGTAGTTATTGAAGCTCACACAGGACAACAGATCGAGGGATATGATAGTGTATTGGGAATGATCTTTGCACTTGACTTACAAAATCCAGTGATAAAGGTTTATACCGGACAGAATGCACATGCATGTACCAATCTTACAATCTTTCAAGCTGATCATGTCAGCGAACATTCCCTCATGAACAACTACTCAGACATCTACCAAAAAGTTGAATCTTACGTGCAGAACAAGGAACTTGAAATTGCTAAGTTCTTGGAAATACGTAAGAAACTTATCAATGAATTCTACAACGAAGAACAACTAAAGAATGAATTAGGAAGATTATTATTAGCAACAACGAAGAAGAACAGCAAGATCGGTTACGGTGCTATTGCCGGCGCTAGTAAGTTAATTCAAGAACCGGATTCCATTTACTACTTACGACCCGGAGAGAAGTTATCAA
>SCLI03000091.1_pt1 | contig 12865 bp, 10 predicted proteins | sample 7268041 | NCBI WGS metagenome assembly SCLI03 (sample SAMN10721081, study PRJNA514188) | viral metagenome | isolation source: depth-stratified mine tailings core A | place: China: Fankou Pb/Zn Mine tailings | collected 2017-10 | reverse complement strand
TCATTAAAAGCGGAACAACTTGTGGGATTAGTTTCTCTGCTTCTTCATTCCACCTCAGTGCCATTTGCTGTGCCCCCTGAAGGTCACCTGCTTCGACTAGCTTCTTCATTTGCAGGCGAGTGGTGTTGTAGCCTACCTCTGCTTCATATTTGATATCCCAGGCTCTACGTTGCTTCTCACCACCCTGAGTTCGATAGAAACGATCTATTGTCAGACCTAGAACATCTGCAGGGCTAAGAAGCTCTCTGGCCAAGCTGCCGGTTAATCCATAAACCGCGTGGGTCAACTTCATCGGACTTACTCCCAAGGCACGACCGATGGTGATTGCTAAATCAGGTGTTCTGCTATCGTATTGCTCTGATGGGGCGACTTTTTCTAGTTTTCTTGGAACCACTGGAAATCCGGTAAAGAAGTTTGTATTTGTCGCTATTTCCAAAGGAGTACGCATAATAGGCGGCAGGGCTCCGGAGAAGAATGCCTGGGCAGATAATTCGCCATCTCTTGTAAATGGAACCGGAGCTAACTGACTCATCCACTCCAGACCAAGCTTGAAGAGGTTTTGAGGTTCTTGCTTACGAACATACTCAAATGAGTACATAAGAGGGTTGAAGAAAATCGTTCCAACGTCACCTTTAGGGATCTGGATTACTTTCGGAACTTTATTACCATCCTCGTCTTTTTCTTCTCCGACAATAATGATGAAGTAGGTGTCTTTTGCCCACTGTGGAATATCGTCCCAGAGATCTTCATGATTCATGACGTTGTAAAAGTAAGTAGCAATTCCAGGAAGAACAGTCATGGCAAGAGCTCTGGCAGCAGTCCGGACAGGATTGTCCTTCATGACACGGGTGACATTTAGTAAGCCCTGCCATCGTGCATTTACAAACGGAACCCACATATTAATCAGTCGGGCTTCAACTCCTGCTTTGGCAAAATCGACTGTCACGTTTCGTGCTTCAAATGCTGCTTCCAAAGGACTGGCTCCTTTACTGAGAGCTTTTTTGTAGATTCCGAGTCGTGGAGCAAGTTCTATGGCTTCAGAGAAGTTTCCTATTAACTCAAAGGGATTAAGAACAGCTTTCGTTCTTTCCATCCATTTGGGTCGGAATAATTGATCAGAGGCAACTGACAAACCTTTGGTTGATTCAATGTAGCTCCCATAGCCACCTTGATTTCTCATAAATTCGTCATAGGCTTTGGATTCCCATTTAAACGCCGAGCGGAAGCCGTCTTTAAATCCTGATAGCCACACTGCAGGATTAAAGCCATATTTGGAAACCATCGTTGCGGTTTGATAATCACGAACTGCGTTGGAGAGCGTGAATGGAAAATAGAGCGTAGTGGTACCTGCTTTGAATGCTTTTGAGGACATCATTACCAGCTTACCCATCAGGCCTGATTCTGCAGGACTCATAGCATGCATGGCTTCAGACAATTCTTTTGGTACTGCCCAGCGAGTTACTTTACCGCCGATAAATACACTAATTGATTCCCAATCTTGCGGAGCATTTTCTTTGGTGGGTAAGAATCTAATCAATCCTTTGGTCGCATCAGGGTGAGTCTTGCGAAGTTCTACTAATTTCAGGGCAACTTTATTTCGTTCAACAAGACTGACTGCTTTTGTGAGGTTGTCTATTACAGAGATAAATGGATCTCGAATGACTTTGTCCGTTCCTTCAAGGGCACTTACAACACCTTGTTTACTCACTGAAAATGTTTCGGAACCTACCGCCATTTTGTCTGCTTCTTCCAGCGTAGGTATGTATTCCAAAACATGGAAGGGTAGCCAGTTTTTGTTTTTCTCTACAACAGCGTTGAAGGCATTATTACTTAAAATCCCAGAATCCCTCATGGGTTCGAGAATTGCTTTAACTGCCCAATTCTGCATTCCATTACCAACTTGCTCAAACGTTTTAAATGCTTTGTCACCAACTTTTGTTTTCAGTTCCTGGAGTGCCTTTTCTGCAGTCTCTTGGGTGACTTCAAGAGGATTTTCGACACCTCTAGCGGCTCTTTCTGCTGTTCTTTGGGCAAGTACATAGCGAGTAAAGTCTGCGCGCAATTTTCTGACAGGCTGAAGCGCAGTGTATAGATCTCGGAAACTTCCTTCTACGATGCCGAAGCGCCCAGCATACATACGTGCGCCAACATAAGGACTGGAATTAATATCGATAGGTTTGCCTTGCAGTTTACTTACCTTGTTTTCAAACTCCCGAATAGGAGCGAAGCGGTCAGTAAATAATCTGGGGAAAACCTGAATTGCTTTCTTTGCTTTGTCGAGAAGATTTGCGGCCGGTGAGAGTTTTCCTACCATCGCATCGATCTGGCTTAAAGCACTTCCTTCTGGAGGTGGTGAATCAGAGCCGATAGGTGTTTCCTGGGGAGGTCTAGGAGGACTACCAGGTGGTGGATCTTTCACCTCATCCGCTCGCGGTTGATCTGGTGCAACTATTTGACCTTGGCGCCGTTTTTGGATAAGAGTTGTCTGTGACACATCCTTATTGGTACGTTCAAGTTTATCTAGTTCCGTTTCGCCGGGGACTCGATATTTATCTCGTATTTCTGCAGCTTTGGCCGCTTTTTGATCTAAAACAGAGAAAGAGGTGTTCAGCGGAATAGAGGGTTTACCATCAACGATGGGTACTACATTTTGTGGGTCAAAAATGACCATTTGGTTTAGGCCTTTAACACCGTCGTACCCTTTCTTTTGCAAAACTTCGGTAATTTTTTCAGGGTCACCATACTTGGTCGCTTCTGAGTAGAGTTCCTCAATCTTGCCTGACCAGTTGAAAAGTTTTAATCCTTTTTTAATCTTTGTATCGATTACTGTTCCGTATAATTTTGCTCCTTCACCACCTGGGGTAAGATCCAAATAAACACCCTTACCCATCACTCCACCATAACCACTCGTCTTTCCAGATTCTGCCAGACTAAATCCTTCCTTTAAGATCTTCTCTGGGACAGGCGTGCCATGTTTATATATTTCTGCACTCAGCTCCGTTGCCTGAGAGGGACTTGGTTTTGAAGGAGTAACCGGTATCTTGTTTTCCATTGCCACAGTGACTAGGTCAGCATCGGTTAGTTCTGCAACGCGGCCGAGTCTGGTTTTTGCTTCTTGCCCTCCAAGAGCTGTGACAATTTCACTTCTCTGGACATCGTTGAGTGTGGCTCTGATTGAGAGTCCTGCAGGCATATTGCGAACTGCTCTGATGACCAGAGCTCTTTTGTCAGGAACATTTTCCCAAAGGTCGTAATATAGATCCTGAAACTCCAGTCTGAAGGACTTGCCGGTGTATCCAGTGGGGTTACTTACTTTTGCCAAAAACTCATAGGCTCTGTTAGCTGTATTCCAAGCTTGATTAAATTGACCCATCTCTTGTGGTGTTTGGTTAGCTTGAGCTGGGAATTGCTTAGTAATGCCGACCACTTTATTTTTCCATGCTTGCTTGACCTGTTCTGCAGTTGCAGTCTCATTTACTCCGAGATATTCGAGAGCTTGTTTCTTGGTAATTTTCAGTTGTTCACTGGCCGCTTTTTCTATCTGACTTTCTACCACAGACTTATTGGGTAAATACTTTGCTACGGCAAAGTTAAGAGAATGAAGCCCAATCATTGCTGCAGTGTTTTTGAGAGCATCTTCATTGGAATCACCTTTAATAAGTGAAGTAACGTAAGTCGCAGGCCCGATAATTGCAGAGGATTTAAGGAATGAAGGTTTCATTCCAGCAATAGAGAAAGCTCCACCCAGAGCAAAGTCACTTACAAAATCTTTGGCTCGATGTTGTGCATCTTTATAAGATTCTTCTTTCTGTAGTTGGGTCAGCCCTGCAAAAGTAAGTCCGTTCGAAAGTAGACTAAATGTTCTCGGAGCAACTGTGGCAACTCTGCCTAGAAGGGGAACACCTTTGAGTGCTCCTTGCACGAGACCTCCTCCGACCACAAAAGTTCCTATTGTTCCTAAAACATTAAACTCCACCTCCGTCATGTCACCGGCCATTTTTTCGATGTCATTGGCGTACTTTATTTCTGGATTCCACCAGCCAAAAGTTAATGCTTGGGCAAGACCATCTCCGGCACCTTTTAAGGCTCCGATTGTTGCACTTGGCAATCGCTCAAGTACATCGGTATCTCTGGCACCCAATCCAAGTGTTTGTGCTGCAGTTTCTACATACAGATTTTTGAATGGCTTATAGGAGCCGGTTGTAGGACCTGGAATGGCGATGTCGTATTGTTCAGGCTTTAGTTTTTCGAGTGGTTTTAGAATATCCTGAATTTTTTCAGAGCCAGAACGCAACAGAGAGGAAGCCGCTTGTTGTGATTTTCCAAAAATACCACCAAGAGTTTGGCTCGTATTTTGAATTGACGAAGTTATGTTTCTCTTAATTTGTGATAAAAAATTGTCCATATGCACTAAACTCCAGGCGTAAATAACCTTCTTAAAAAGCCCATCACACCTGGCTGATTTTTGAGTTGCCATTCTTCATCAATAATTTGAGTGGCGCTCTTTCCTTTATCTGTACTTACTCCTGATAGATTTGTTTTGAGCTGGTCAGCGTTATAGCCCTGTTTCCAGGCAGATCTAATTTCAGTTCTCAGGTCGCCTTCATTTACAGTGGTGGTTTGTGATTGACTCGATGGTTGCTCATAAAGGTTAGTCTTGCCTGAGGTTGGATCGAAGAAACCAACTACATTACCAAAGGAATCTTTAACCTGCTGTTTGGCGTAAGTTCCGCTACCGCCTTCGCCGGCTCTTAATCTGCTGGTTTGAGAGTCGTAGAGTTTGAGTTCAAATTCTCGCTCCCAGCGCTCATCTTCTTTTGCTGAGGAAAGTTCGGAAGATCGAATCTGGTTGTATGTATTGAGAAGTCCACCTAAAAATTGGAGGTCGTATCGGAGGTTGTTGAGCTTGGCTTCTTTACCTTGGGTTTCTGAAGTTACTTTACGAGTTATTTCTCCGAGCCGTGCGTTATAGTCTTCTGCTTTTGCATTGCGTTCTTCAATAAGATTGCCAATTTTTGCATTGGCGAGTCGTTGAACCTCTCCGGATTCGCCGGTTATAGTGGCTGCCGAATAGCCTGGGTTTTTGCGAATCTTGCTGACTGATTCGTCTCTGACATTTTTCTCTTGGGAAATACTAGTATCTAGAGAGCTAATAGTGTCTTTGAGTTTGCCAAGTTCAGCTTTGCCATATTCTTCGTCATAGCGTCTTGTTTGATAGGTTTCGAGGTCTGCGGATAAATCCTGAGCTTGTTTATAAGTATCCTGAAATTTGGTATTGAGTGTTCCTGCATCGAAACCCAAGATACTAGAACCACCAACTTGGGAGAGACCACTACTTAAGTTGCTTACAGATTGCTGTTTGCCTGGTTCATCGCCAGTTGTGTAAATATCTTTGCCAGAAGAATCAGTACCCCACCATCTGAGAGCTTTATTTTGATCCGGTTGCCAGTACCAGCCACCATATTGTTTTGCTGCCATTAGGATCCACCTCCTTTCTTGGGTTGAGTTACCGCACTAATTTGTCCTGTTAAAACATCAAAGTTGTATTCTTTCTGACTATCGAGGCCATATTTAAAAAACTTTCCAAGTAGCCACACCATAAGTTGAGAATCCAAAGCTTGGATTGTCAGCTGGTGTTGTTTGATCATTTGCTTTCTCAACTGCAATTCTTTGAGATCTGACTTATCAAGTTTTAATAATTTTTGTGACATAATCTTCAACCTCCTTTCTGCCAACTGTGGTAATAAATTCACTTTGCAGTTGATCAATTTGCTCCTGGACTTTGGGACCGCCTTTTTTGGTGATCTCGTTTATTCGGTGTTCCAGATAGCGTTGCTTGAAAGTTTCCTCATCTTCGTCATCACGTTTAATCGCAATGTCGCCTTCAGGTTCAAAATCAAAGTCGAAGAATTTGTCGCGGACTGTGACGACCATGTAGTCAAACTGAGCGGAGGATATTCCTCCTTGCAGTTCTTGCACGACAAGATGGTCGTTTGTTACTTCGACAATGAAAAGTCCGTTGCAGTTTTGCTTGGGAGTCAGATATGCTGTAATGTTTCTGGGATCGCTGACCGCTATGAAGTGGTCTGGGAAGTCAATTCGTGTCTGTCCGTTACTTAGAGTGGCTGTCCCTCGATGAACGAGGAGAACTTCTGCTGCTTCAATACCAGTATAAACCAATCGATATCCTTTTTTCAAAGGGTGTGGAATCGAGAAGTTTGATGTTCCGGATTTATTTATATTCCCAGCGACATTCAACGCTTCTAATCCCGACATCAAGATGTTAATTCTGGTGAAGTATCCAGTCCCTCCGTAAATACGTTCAGCACTCATTGAGCCAGCAGTGATCTTCCCAGCGTTTAAGTCGTTGATCTCGGCATCTGTAACTGCCAGATCCTGAATCTTGGCTGTACTTATGGCTGCGTTTGCAATACGAGAGTTGCCAACTTCTAGCGCACCAATTTTGGCATTAGTGATAGACGCATCAGCAATTTCGGCATTTGTCACGGCTGCATCTTGAATTTTGGCAGTGCTGATAGCAGCATTGGCTATTCGTGAGTTACCAACTTCTAAAGCTCCTATTTTTGCATTCGTAATCGCTGCATCTGCTATTTCAGCATTTGTGATTGCGGCTGTCTGGATTTTCGCTGTAGAAATTGAGGCATTGGCAATTTTGGCATTGGTGATTTGAGCGGTTCCTATGTGAGCAGTCAGAATGATTGCTTCTGCAATTTGAGCAGAAACAGTAATAACCGATCCAGCTTTATAAACTTTTGCGGCTGTAATGGCATCGTCTTGAATCTTTTGTGTTGCAACGGCTGCCTCTGCTAATTTTTGTTCAGTGACCGAAAAATCATCGAGTTCACTATCTCCTACAGCTCCTGGTTTAATGTTGACTGTATCCACAGAGTTGGGAGCTAAGAGTGGAGAATCTACTCCATTGTGAGAGTGAGGAATAACCTCAGGAAATGGCTGATCATCAACTTCTCGATTTGTTAATATTTTTTTAATATCTTTGGTCAACATAGGTTTATAAGACTCCTAAAGGTTCGAAATACGTTGTAGCTGAAATAATTTCAGGGGTGTCGTTACCGTTGGGATGTAAATTCATTGCCAGTTCGTATTCCTCTCCAGTGCCTGGATCGTCTTCGTTTCCACCGGTTTCGATGGTAAAAATTGCCTTGGATCTTCCTTCTTGGTCAAATAGTTCTGAGCCATCCTGCATGGTGGCTAATTGCCATTCCGCTTGTTGGTTCACTTTGTAGAAAACTTCTACTGTGCAATCTTTGGGGAGGGGCTTTGTGACGAGCTTGATATGTCTGAACCCCTTCTGGGTAAATGACTCACCACCATCAAATACCAGGCCTTCGTAGTGGGCTTCTGCTTTGTTATCTGGGTCAATGACATCCGTTCCAAAAGTTGTTCCATCTTTCCAGGAGCAGTAGATTTTGTCCTCATACATGGTTAAAGCTCCGATGAGGACGTTTTCCATTTTGCCGTGAGAAGGGATGTACTCAAGGTTTAGGGCATAAGGTTCGTTTTTGTTCAGTCGGCCGTAAGAGTAAATACCGCATTTATCACTTCCATTTACTCCCAACAAAGGTAAACCTCCCATAATGGTTACTCCGCCAGGGTTCACCCACCCAAACTCACCAGGAAGCTTTTTTATTCTCAGTAAGTTGGAGGTATCCCAAAAGTAGAGACCACCGCGCACACCTGCTTGGATCATTAAGAATTCGCCTTGCAGAAGGGCGTTTATGCCTCTTTCGGCGACCATCCTTCTTTGAATCCAAGAGGGTTGAATCTTGTCCCAAGTCCAAAGCCAGCCTTCTTCGACTTTGTCGCCTTTGGTAGAACCGAACACAACCAACTGATCCAGTCCTAATAAGCATTTGTTTCTATGGCTTCGAGGCAGATCGATTGCATCCCGATTAAACCCTCCTTCGAAGTCGACCATCGCTAAATCTTTACTGTCGCAAATAAGAAGCACTCCCAGAGCTTCTGACATGGTGTGCCAAGAAGGGTCGCCATCAAGTGTTTGCCAGTCGTGCTCTACATCTGTTGGCCAGGTGCCAGAAAGTTTAATTCTGCTGACTTTTGTTTCAGTCGCCCAATAGAGATAAGGAATGTAGTTATCGCTTCCATCATTGTTGGTGTATTCAGCTGCTCCAGTGATTTTGCCGTTTGAGTCCGTATAGACCAGCTCCCAGGCGCTAGCTCCACCGGCTTTTCTATAAATTTTGCCTGTGTCGCCAAAACCATACAAATTGCCGTTTGAAGCTGGGACATAGAAAAGAATAAGGTCTGTGATGACAGTGTCGCTACCAAGATCTTCTTTTAATCGTTGGTTACATTTAAGAGTGTTTTCTTCGCCTCGGATATTTAAGCCATAGCCAAAACGAAAAGCCTCTCTAACCCCTTGGAATGGGTCGTCTGCTATTCCACCTCGAAATCCTTGTAGTCTGTATGCATTCATATATTTATGACCATCGGGTGCTTTTTGCCTGCCCCACGAAGACGGCCGATGGTTCCTCGTCCTCGCGGTCTTTGGTTTGTTGTAATAAGGCGTGAGCTTCGATAACTTCTTTTTCTGCTTCGTTTTTTCTCCCTGGCTCTTTTGCAAGGCAGGTGGCTAATGCCAACTTCAAAACCGGCTCATCAAGTTCTTCTGGGGTAATTGGTTCATCGGTTTCTTCAACGAGTCGGACAGGGCGACGTTTATAAAAGAGGTCGATTACTTTGCCAGCAACATCAGCCGGAGGATCTATAAAATATTGATCTCCGATTACGGCATAGATTTTTTGCCATCGCCAGTCTGTGTGAAGAGATGGGTGAACTATGTCGAGTGAGGGATGGAAAGTAGGAGCTATTTTGTTATCTGATTTACGGGTTAGATATTGGTTCTCGGAAGCCTTGTGATACTCCTCGCCATCCACAGAGAGGAAAACCATGCCTCCAGGCTTAAAGTCAAAGGGCAGAAAATATGACTCTTTTCCAGAGCCATCAGGATTTATTTCTGTGAGTTGACTTGCGTGTTTGCTTAGGAACTTAAAACGAGCAAAATTGCACGCCCGTACTATAGCTTTGTTAATCCAGCGATCTTTATCAGCATCTTTCCAGAAACCGCTTACTTTAGAGGCGGTCATTCTGGCGTTTAAGTCTTGTCTAAATTCTTGTAATTGCATAGTTATTGGAGTTTTCCGGTCCTTCTATACCGTTGGACGTAAGGTAATAACGCATTGCCTGGGCAGTCTGTAGCCGACTCAGGAACTTCCCCATGTCCTAAAACACGTTCCTTCGGGATATTTCGCTCCATACGTAAGTCGTCGAGAACTTTTTGCAAGGTTGTAAGTTGTGCAGAAGTAGGTGTTTCAGAGTTGTGGAAGTTGCCACATAGCACCACTCCTAGTGATCTATAATTCATCTTGTTACTATCGGTGTGAGCTCCGATCATGTTGTCCGGTCTACCCAAAATAAGGATGCCATCCCCATCAAGTGCGCCTGCAATCCACTTGTGATACCCGATATCGTCCCAACCAAAGCCGATATGGGCCTTCTTAATGGTTGTAAAGCGGGTGTTATCTCGAGGAGTGGCTGAATGGTGGACAATGATAAACTCGGGGTAGTTGGCTTTATTGAAAGTCTCTACATCTTTATCTCTGGCAGTTACTCTGCGTTCTCTTGTCCAGGCTATAAGTAGCCGAGGAGTATATTTACCTGAATCTTGGTTGTAGTCCCAAACCTTTTTTACACTTCCATGACCCGACTCATAGTTCTCAATAACCAAACCCAACTTGCTTGAGGCAAAACCTGATCTGTCTACAATTTCCTGAATAATTTCTTTTATCTCAGGACTTTCATAGACGCTCTCCGCACTCCAATGATCACCGATTAGCACACCTGCTTCTGCGTGACCCAAGTTCCATTGAACCTTGGAACTTGTTTTATTTCGGAGCGATGGTCTATTGGACCCGTTGGAAGCAAAAACGGCAGCATCGTCTTCTGCAATACCTTTAATCCAGAGGTTTGGCATGCCATTGTTTTGTTGAGGAGAGGTGACAAGTATTTTGGCCGAGATAATCTCTGCACCTGGTGGAATGTTGATTGGACTGAAGATAAGTCCTAAGTCATTTGCCGATTCGTTTGGGTCATTACTGCCGTCATCGCCAAAAGTTGTGATGTTATTTTGAAATCCATTGGGATACCAAGTTGTGTGGTAATCTTCTTCACCATCACGGTCATTTCCTTGAATTAACCCTATGGTTATTTGTTCGTGCAAGCCTTGAGGAAGATAGTAAATTTCCAGCTCCGCTTCATAACCTTGACCCTTACTGCTGTCATAACAAGTCTTGGAGTTATCTGTGGGGCTGCCGTCATCAGTGATAATAAAGGCCATGGCATTTCCAGGCTTCCAGTCAGCTTGGGCCACGAGTTCTTCCACGATTAGATTCAAATTTGGGGTTTGAACCCACTCGTAAACTTCCCATTTTCTAATGATGTCCCAATCAACTGCGTTAGTAGTCTTAGTGCGGGTAGAAGGGCGATTGGAACCATCAGCTTTAAAGGGGGTTGGGTCAGTTTCTTTAATACCTTTAATTTTTAAGTTGGTGGTGAAATCAGTGCCATCAGTTATTGCCGGTCGCAAACGAAGGCGAGCTAAAAAGATTTTTGAAAACTTGGGAATATCTATACCCCTGAAGCGAAAAGCTCCAGTTTGTACTCCACTGAAGTTTCCAAAGGTGGTGACATTCGATCCATTCCCATCTTTATTCCAAGTAGCAGATCCTGTCTCTTTGCCGTCATCAGAGTTCTCTTGGATTGTTGCTTTGATCTTCAATACTTGGTTTTTCATAGTCGTTTTTGCTTCTGCGCGGAACATCTAACTTGATGTTTATGCGGGCGTTGGCTTTGACCCCTACGAGCTTCATAATTCTTCGGATTGCCGCTATGGTTTCTCCGCCTCTGCCGATTAATGCACCCGCGTCTTTGTCATCTAGACGAACTGATAACAGGACCCCCATTTCGTCTACTTTTCTTTCGATAACAACTTTTTCTGGCTTTGCGACTATGGCTTTTATTATTTGTTCTAGTAGTGCTACATCGCTTTCTTGCATAGTTTTCACCTCCTTTAGGCTTTTCTTAGAGCTATTAACGGAACGCTCAAAGTCCAACTAACTGGTGAGCCAGTCGGATAAGTGGCCGGTAAAGCTCCATATGTTTGAGTAACTGCCCAACCTGATAAAGGAGTCCCGGACAAATCAGATTCGTAACCTAAAATTGGAATAACATCTCCAGCTGCTGTGGCAGCCACGACCAAAGAAGTCGTATCTTGTCCTACTAATACCAACCAATAAAGCTTGCCACCTTGAAGAGTTACATCGATTGTTAATTCCTTTACACCAGTGGCTGAGACGTTTACTTCTCCTGCATCTAAAACAAGCTTATTGGGAAAGACATTTCCGTTGTCATCATAAATTCCTAGCCTGACTCTTGGGGTTGTCCCTGTACCAGCAGTGGTGACACGAATGGCTATTCGGTCAAATTTAGTGGATTTAGGAACAAAAAAAGGGAAAGCGCGAAGAGAGTTTGCTGAGGCAATACTTTGAGTTGTTTGAGCGCCACCGCTTACAAATGGGCCATAATAATTTCCTGCACGCTTAAATGCAAAGAAATCTAAAAACTGTGATGCCACTTTATGTTTTGCCATAATTTATAACTCAGTAATAACCTCAACTATTTGCCCAGCTACTGGCGAACTAACAACAATCTGAGTAGTACCTTTAATTCTCAGCGAGAGACTGTCACCAGGACTGTCGAGCAAAAAAGGGGCATTCTTACTATCAGTGTCGTTATGAGCAACTTTAATAGCGCCATTATTGGAAGCCTTGGACTTCACAATAACTTCGCAACCTTCACCTACAGACAACGACGGAAGCTGATACCAAGTATCAGCATTCGTCATGGTCACATTGACCGTAGTAAATGTCGGTCTACTTTTCATAATTTTTTAATATTTAGAACTTCGGCTGGTCTGCCGAACTTCTAATTCCAGATTTTGCCTTAGGCTGAGCAGCTCCTTCTTCTGCACCACTCATTTCGACCTCTCGTTTGCGAAGTGCCGCTTCTCGAGCCTCAATTTCTTTTTCGCGTTCTTCAAGAGTTTTGAATTTATCTTGGTAGATTTGATCAACACTCTTGCCGCCCTTTAGGTCTGCGGTTTCAACTTTTCTAAAGACGCTACCGAAATTGGGGTGATTATCGAGATATTCAACTTCCTCAGAGTTTGTGGTTTTGTACACGCCCTCATGGAATTGAATGTAAGTCCCTCGAATAATAAGCACTTTGCCGCCCACCTCTTTTAAGTAGGAAGGTGACATCACTAACTTGAGTTCGTAGTAGCGAGAGATATAAACAGTTTCTTTTGGAGCTTGAGCCTTAGCAGTTTTTGGTTGCTGAGGTGTTGATGCTGGAGGAGTATCTCCTTGCTGTTCCTGAGCCTGTTTAATGCGTGCAACGAGTTCATCTCGCTTGCCATCTTTGGAGATACTGAGCAGTTTTGCAACGCTCCAGAGTTCTGCCATCGACATTTCTTCTATGGATTTTGTGTTTCTTTCTTCAGTCATATTATTCACCTCGCTTTCTTTTTTGTCTGATTAACAACCCCAGATTGGGTTGAAGGGGTGATAACGCTCACCCCTTCCTAGGCGACTACACTGAGTAAAAAAGTGTGTAGTGACTTTCGTTGTGTTGCATTTTTAGTCATAGGTTTCAGTAATGCTTAGGTTTAGAGCGCGCCGATACTCATAATGGCGTGGCGTTGCTCTTGCTCCATTTGCAGTCCACATTCGGTTAGGTACTCATCGAC
>SCLI03000090.1_pt1 | contig 12880 bp, 16 predicted proteins | sample 7268041 | NCBI WGS metagenome assembly SCLI03 (sample SAMN10721081, study PRJNA514188) | viral metagenome | isolation source: depth-stratified mine tailings core A | place: China: Fankou Pb/Zn Mine tailings | collected 2017-10 | reverse complement strand
GCTCTCGCACGAAGGATCTGCCAGGCGTGGCTCGCGAGGCGGACATTGTCGTGGCCGCTATCGGCAAGGCCAGGATGATCACGGCCGACTATATCAAGCCAGGCGCGAGCATCATCGACTTCGGCATTAACGTCGTCGATGGTAAAGTCGTCGGCGACGTCGATTTCGACGCCGTTAAGGAAGTGGCCGGCGCGATCACGCCCGTTCCGGGCGGCGCCGGCCCGATGACCAACATCATTTTGATGCGCAACACGCTCCGCGCGGCCAGGAAAGCCGCCGAAGCAAAAGCAGCCGTGGACAAATTCTGCGAAGACATAAACTTAGACGGCTTGCTTAACGAAATGGCAAAGCCTTTGATTGGCTGCGGTAACGACTTCTGGCTCAAACTTACACCCGAACAGCTAACCGATACTCTTCGCATGCCCATCGACGCAGTCCAACGAATCGGGTTAAGCACTGTTCCTAACCTAAAAATCCCCTACAAAGTTACGGGTTATCAGCTTTCAAGCACTTACGTCGGTAATGCTGGAAATGAACTCAAATCCGAAGCCGTCATCCACTGGCGCCTCAATGGCGATGTGCCGTCCGGTTTCGGCGTTGGGTTGCTGCAAGTTCTACTGCACACCTTAACCGTTGACACCGATAAGCGCCCATCTTATGCTTGGATGAAAGCTAAGATAGAGAAAATGTTGCCAAACATATTCACCAAGTACGCTGGACCCGACGTTGTCGTGCAACTGGAGGGGCAGAAAGAGGACACTATCAAAAAGTACGAATCTGCTATTAAAAATCGCCCCGAGGAAGGCCAGTGGCTTTTTAGCGGTGCCAAATCCGTGGGCGTCTATCCCGTATCCATTGACCCAAGGGCACGCTTCGAGTACTACATCGACCACATGGTCAACCAGTTCTATCTTGGCTGCGAAACGCCTCTGCCACGGCTGTTTAGCACCCCAGGATTCACTGAAGCATCAGCACGGGCAGCCTTAGACCTGCAAGACATGATCATAAAACCAGTCCAGCGCTACATCAAACGCCAAGTCGAAAAAGAAATTTTTGCTGTAACCGTTACCCAAGCGGGGCTTGACCCTTTTAAAGCGAAGGTTAGGTTGAATTTTGGCAGCCCCGAAACCCCTGAACTAAACCCTGCCGACCTCATCAAAGCCGCTGAACTTGGACTGATTAGGGCTGAAGAGTTCCGAAAGAATGCGGTCAAGTTTGGCTGGGAGCTCTGGGAGGCTAAACCGCAAACAGCAGCCAATGGCACAGGTGGAGGTTCGCAAAGTGGCTGATGTTTCGGTTGAGGATGTTCGGGATGTCTTGCATGTTTCTGAAGCGGACATTCCGGACGCTAAAGTGCTTAAGATGATTAAGCGTGCTCAAGTCACTTTGGGGCTGGAGCTTTCAGAGGACATAGACTACACCGACTGCACCGAAACCGAGAAAGAATCCATTACGCTTCTGGCTGCCATCTATGCGATTTACTATTTGACTGGCGGCTCAGCCATCGGGTTAAACTTCAGCGTCGGCGACTTGAGCAGTTCCAACGCGTCACTTCCCAGCTTAACCGTCCTGCAAACGGAATTCGAGCGCATTCTTGCCAGCCTCAAAGAGCCTTACGTGGGGAGCGTGTAGCCATGGGAACCGTTCCAGAAACCTATTACCAATTCGTCATGGACTACGCACCCAACGTTTACGTTATCCCGCCTAGCACGCCTGACCCAGCGTTTGGAAAAGGCGTCTTAGCAGCAAGTTTCGCCATTGACTTTCTCTATGAGGCGTATTCTGCCCAGCAGTTTGCGGACAGAAAAAGCGCTGTCCTTGCCAAAACAGTGGACTTAGCCGATTGGGTACTGACCCAACAATGTCTTGACCCAGTAAGGAAAGCTTATGGCGGGTTCCAAAGCAACGAAACCAGCATCTACTATTACAGTGTAGATGCCTGCAGAGTCATCCCTTCACTGCTAAGAGCCTATGAACTCATAAAAGATAGCCGCTACTTAGAGGCAGCAAAGCTATCAGGCGGAACCTTCCTGAAAACCATGCAAGACCAACAGGCCTACGGCGGTTTTGCAAGAACAGTAACAATTGACGATGCATGGCTTCTCCAACTCGACATCGAATGCCTCTACGGTCTAATTGGCTTAAAGATGCTGGCAGAAACCTACGACCGCCCAAACGCATCCCTCTATCAGAGCATCATGAGCAAAGCCATCGGTTTTCTGAGAGAAGGCTTTGAGAATCTTTGGTTAGATTTCGACCCTACAGACGGCAAATGGCACAGAGTCGGCTTAGGCGAGAACGAGGTTTACGATGACCCATTCGCCTACGCTTTGCTGGGCTTGTATGCGGTTGAAGGTTGGAGCGTTAGCTGCCAAAAAGTCTACAACACCTTAAACAGCATCAGGGCAAGTGCAAAATATCCAGCTTATGACCCTGCAGTTTGCTGGGCAGGTTACATAGACGTAGTTAGTCGATTCTCAGCATGCTACTACTACGATGCAGTCACAAGCGGGATTCTGTGGAAAATCCGCAAAAATCATGACCAACCCAGCTTAGAATTAAGCCTCAAAGTCATCGGCAAGCACAGTGAGGAGTTCATGTTTTGGGGCGCTAAACATACCGACTACAGCTATGTTGAAAACAAGAAGGCCATGGTTACGGTTTGCTGGCTAACCCAACTATTCCTCCACTATGAAGAGCCGACAACCCAATTTACCAGAATTCTAAGAAGCAAAGGCGAAGCGGTTGTGCTTTATCCTGTTCGAGAGGCTGCTGCCACTGTGGATTATGGTGAGCCGTTGGATTTGTTGGCTGTTGTTTCTTCGCTTAAGGTTGAACAGGTGATGATTGAGGCGGGCTATTACCTTAACGACTACTTGGCCTTCTACACGTTCCTTCCAGTCCGAGTACATGATAAGATTAGGCGTCAAGGTGAAGACTACGAAATCCAAACCGTGACGCCCTTCACGTTTGCGAATCAGCGGCTGTATTTCAAGAGTGTGGCTAGGAGGCTGATTTCGAGTTGAGTGAAGTAGAGAACCCAGTGGTAACAGTTTTACGGTTAATCGAGTCTCGCCTAAGAGTGGTCAAAGACGATGGCGGCTTAGCCCGTGTCCTTTGTTCTCAAGCAAACTATGACCGCGAATTGCTAAAAGACTACGACGCCCAAATAACAGTTTCCAAAACCACTGAGCCGTGTCAAGCGCAGAAACACACCTTAGACGGCAAGCTTAGACGCCGCATTTACTCCCTTCGAGCAACAATAGTAGCCATCGACAAGCCATCTCCGAGTGCAGATGTCGGCAGAGTCATGCGAGATAAAGTGCTTGAGCAGCTCCTGTTGATTGTTCCTGAGAACCGCAATCTGCCCTACCAAACAATCTATAATTTTTACCCGTTAGACTCTACATCGACAACTCATAAGGCCTATAACGCAGCAGTTTCAAGCGAACCTGCACCATCAAACACTGAATGGGTGGAACTGCCAAATCCTGAGTATGCGAACCTTTGGGGCAGTGACGATACTAGGCACTCTAAAAGCGCAAATAGCAACGGCGCATGTGCATTCATACTTTTCCGCTTCAAATTAGGAGTTAAAGCTGGCGAGAGCCGTAATGAGGCGAGGAAACAGTGTATTAAGCGTGTTCTGTTGTCATTTGAGGGATTTGGGCTTGCTCCATTGGGAAATGGCGTCATACTAAAAGTTTGGGACAACAACTTAGGCGCTTGGAACAACACACAAAGCGGCAACTCGGCAATAGACGAAACCCTAAGCATCAACCTCACAGAAAACCCCGCCAACTATGTCGATGCAAACGGTTTCCTCTACCTGATAGCAAGGACAGCTAACCCGTCTGATGGAGTTACGTCCGCTGTCTTGTACTGTAATTTTGTGCAGGCAATCGTTGATGTGCGGGGCGTCACTTTTTGCGATGTTCATAGTTACCGAGACGTTGATGTCGTTGACGTCAAGCCGTTTCTCTACAAAGAAGAAATCGTAATCGTGGCTTGGCTCTTCGAGTCCATAGCCGCTTCATAGTTACAGGTGAAAAATATGGTTGACACCTATCATAGCGACCAAGAAAAATTCTACTACGTTACCGAAGGCTCTTTCGGCGTGGTGCCAGCGAGTCCAGCGATGCTTGGGCACTCCTGCAGCAACCTTGACCCGGACATAAACCCAAACAACATCAAAGTAGCTGGCACTGGCTCAGTTGATGTGGTAGCCCTAAAACGTGGACAAAGACAACCGCTGCTAAAACTCAAGTACCCAATCCCCTCGGACGCGCCGATCAACCTTTTGCAGTACGTCAAACAGGAACTAAACACCAGTCTTTCCTTGCAGGTGCTCTACTACAAAGACATCTTTGCCACAGCAACTGACATTATAAGCTTACTCTACAAAGGCGCACGCTTCAACAAAGCCACCCTAACATGCGACATAGACGGCATCTTGGAATGCGAAGGCGAATTCCCAAGCCAAGACGTCGAGGTCTCAACCGCCAAGATTGTAAACGCCACCTACACGGAATATGCAGGCGCAGTTTCAGGCAGTGAAAGTTATGTAAAAATTGGTGGAGTAACTTGCGAGCGTGTTACATCTTGGAAGTTGCAAATTGACAATTCATGCAAGGCTGTTCCGGTGATTCGCTCAGTCAATGGGCACTTAGCTAAGTACCTCACATGGGGTAAGCGGCTTCTGACTGGAGAGTTGACTTTTGAGTTTGAAAGTAAGCAAGAAGCTGACGATGTCTTAGCTGACACAGAGCAATCCAGCTTAGAATTCGGGTTAGGCGGCGCTAACAAGGTTAGCGTTGAACATACCAAATGGGACGATTTCTCGTTGAGCGGCAAAACCGAGGACCTGATCTACGCCAAGGTTCCCTTCACGGCTAGAGGACCGTTAACAATTTCATAGGAGCAAAGAACTATGCCAAAAAATGAGACACAAATCTACGAACAAACAATTTCTCTGATGAACCGTTTTACCAAACGCGTTAGCCAGCTCCCTTTGGATTTACAGGAGGTTTTTCTGGCTGATTTGGAGACGGCGATAGAGTCGCGTCTAAAAGTTTTGGAGAGGGCAAAAGCATGAAGCAAGAAACCTTAGAAATTGACAACCGATTCGGCGAAGAATACCCAGGCAAATACACCTTTGCTGAAATAACATGGGCTAAACGTAATCGCATCATCCAGAAGCACACCAAGTACAACAAGCTGTCCGGTGATGTGGAGAGCAGCGACTTCATAGCCATACAAGCCGAAACCATCATGGCTAGCATGCATGTACAACCCCAAAGCCATCCCATAACCCTTGAGAAACTGCTGGGTGAAGAAGACGGGGTTCCCATTGAGCTGGGAGAACTTTTCTCTAAAGTAGTCAACAAGTTAAACGGCATGTCGCGGGAGGACTTGCGTTTTTTACTAGAGCAGTTAGACGAGGAAAACCGCATAGCACTCTTGTCGAGTTTAGGCTATGTCAAACCTTCAGCTGGACACCCACAGAGCTTGCCAAGCAGCCAGCAAGAACAGTGCAGGAGTTCTGCCACATCCTAAACGTGATGGACGAAATCGCTGAAGAAGAGAAACGGAAAGCGGAGCGTGAAGCAAAACGGCGGTAGAAGTAACCTGCGACATCGAAGGCATAGAAGAATTCAAAGTTGCTATGCAAAAGTTTGACGCAGGCATGCAACGCAAGGTCCACAGCTTTTTGGCTATCTGGGCTGCTGACGTCAAAGCCCAAGCGGTCAAGAATGCGCCGATGGTTACGGGTTATCTTCGCAGCACCATCTACTCCAAAGTGAAAGAATGGGTTGTTGATATAGGGGCAGATGCCGCTTACGCCCTGTTCGTTGAATTGGGCACCAAGTTTATGCAGGCACAGCCGTACCTTTACCCCGCCATACAGCAGAACCTCCCAGAACTGGAAGCCGTCATAGTCTCAGCCATTGAGCAAGCCAAAACGGAGGCTGGCTTGTGAGTTTTCGAGAAATCGCCGTAACCATTAGAGCAGTTAATCGTGCCAGTAGCGAGTTTTCAAAGATTCAGACAGATGCTGAAACGCTTGCAACTCGGGTTAAGAGTTTGGGTTCAACTCTTGCAGGTTTGGGCGCTGCAGGCACAGCCATCGGATATGTCGCAAATCAGTTTGGGCTGCTTGATGATGCACAGACTAAGGTTTTTACCTCTGCCATGTCCGTGGTTACAGTTATGGGCTTGTTTTTGCGCACCAGCGCTGGGCTTGCGGTGGCTCAGAAGGTCTATTCTGCGGCTTGCTGGGTAGCAACTGCGGCACAAAACGCCCTCAACATCAGCTACGGAACCTTCCTTGCTCTCACGGGGGTTGGAATTGCGGTTATTGTTGCAGCTGCCGCCGCCATGGCCTACTTTGCCAGCAGCATGAACACTGCCACAGCTAGCGTGCAGAATTTCAACAGCGCCACAGCCGAAACGTCAACAAATACGCGCAGTATCCAAAGGGCAGGAGAATCGACCGTCACTTCCAGGTCAGGAAGTGGCGGTTCTTCGGATGCTTCTTTCTATCGGAGGGGCGTTGAGCAGTGAGTGTTAATCCTCCAGCGTTAACGATTGCTTTGGGTTCTGTAGGCATCCCACAAGTTGATGTTATAGAAGCCCTTGTGCATTTAGGCGCAACTAAAGAGGTTAGCAGTTGGGAGCTTCACCTGCAGAACTGGAACGGTAAATACAGCCCAAACGGAACCTACCCGCTTAACGTGGGACAGGACGGTTACATCTGCATTGGACGAGGCGCAAACGTTCCCCAACTCATAACCACCCGAACCGAGAGCGTTAAGTTCCAATCAAGCCCAACCGAGCACTATGCCATTGTGGCTGGGCGGTGCTGGGGCGAAAAGCTCTTCCGCCAAACTGTAACCAAAGACTATTCAGGCTACAAAGGCGAGGCCATAGTCAAAAATCTCTTGGACTACTATTCAGGGTTAAGCCATGTCCGTGGCACCACAGAACTCGTTGAAAACACTGACACAACATTCACCGACCTGAAAGTGCAGGATACCCAAGTTTGGGATATACTCCAAAAAATCGCCTCCGAAAGCGACAAGAACGGCGTTATAGGCTATGATTTCAGAACAGCGGCTGATGGCAAATTCGAGTTTTTCCCAAGAGGCACCAAAACCAGCTCCGTCAGCCTCACCGACAAGATAGAGTCCTACGAGTACTGGAAAGAAATAATCGCCATCAGAAACAAAGTCACCATCTACGGAGCTGCCGACAAAAGCTCGCCCTTAGATAAAACCGAGACCACTGAAAGCCTAACACCGACAAGCGGCGCATGGACACTCTACGCTGGTGTTTCAATGGCGCTTGATGCAACCAAAACCTACGGAGAAGCTACAAGCAGCATAAAGCTTGTCAGCGGCTCAAACTATTACGGTGCGCTCTACCTAACTTTTAGTACACCGCAAAACCTCAACACATACCCCAAACTCTACTTAGCCCTGCTACGGGATGCACATATCCGAGCAGACGGATTCAGTGTTGAACTTTTTGACACCTCATACAGGGCTGCAGGGCAAGTTCTTAGTAACGTTAACGAGAATGACCCGTCAGCTTTTGCGCTAGACGTCGGCGGAGCGTTTGCGGCTAATTGGAGTCCACAATCAGGTTTTGACTGGACCCAAGTAAGTGTTGTGCGAATTGATGGTTGGTTAGTTGACACCCTTACTTCTGGGACATTTTGGGTCATGCAGTTATTCTTCGGTGGCGCACGCTATAGCAACCTCCAGCAAGATACGGCTAGCCAAGCATCTTTTGGTCTTCGGGAGCTTGTGGACGTTGACGAGGAGCTTTGGAGCGACACCGAATGCCTCCTTAGGGCACGGGCAATTCTGGCAAACATGAAAGACCCAGCTGAATACCTCACCCTAAAGAGCACAGTCATCGATTATGGGAACACTCCGCTTTTTGCCGCTGACATGATCGCGGTATCCTTGCCAAACGAGAACGTCAACGGTAACTTCCGCATTCTTAGCGCTGAATACCACGTCAAATCAGAAACTGGTGAACTAGAAATCACTTTGGAGCTAGGCAGGGAAAAATCGCTTCTAGCGGATTACGTGTACGCTTTGCGGTCCAAGGTTGATCACGTTAACAGGTACAAGGTTGCGAAAAAATGAGTAAACAAATCCTAAAACAAATGGAAAATGTTAGGCCCGGTGACTTAATCGCCGTTGACTGGTGCGATGCCTCAGTCGGAAAAAGTAGCGGTTCAGGCATGACCATCGACGTCCCAGTGAAGAGTTGGGGAATATTTGTCGGTTTGATCGGTGACCGTGTTAAGCATATTGTGATTGCGCAGAACAGTTTTCGCTATGCCGATGGCCTCTTCGACTTAGACTATACAGCTATACCGATGGGTTGGGCTTTAGGCGTCTCGGTACTGTTAAAAGAGCATATTCCAACTGAGTCGGCTAGTAGGCTTGTTAATAGTTTCATGATGGGCGGGCACCGCTCAATGAATCGCCCCCGAACTTTTCGGAGGGCACTTGCGCAGCGGAGGTTGAGCATCGATGGCAGACCCTATTAAGCGTGCATTAACTAGGAGGCGCTTTGAACGGGGCCGTCTGATCGCTGAGGAACCCACTGCTAAACTTGTTTTGGGCGTCAAATTTGCCATTGTTATGACGGCGTTTATGTCGGCGCTTGAGTTTGCACACATGGCTTTCTTTCACACTTGGAATGCTGAGATTTTCGCTTCAATCACTGGGCTTAGCGGAACTATTGTTGGATTGTTTGTGGGGCAGAAAACATGACTAAAGGTAAACCTTGGCCAGCAGACGATGAAAAGAACCTCAAATCATGGTTCGCCTCCGGAACAACCAACCTCGGAGTATTAGCATTTAGTCTTGATGGGCGCTATACTGAGGAAGCCATACGTCAGAAACTCATCAAACTGGGGTTATTGAAAGAACAACAACAAAGTGCTGCCAACTGTTGTTGTTCTTCTGACCTTGAATTGCCCGAAGAAATGCCAAGCGTAGAAGAAGCCCTCAAAACCTTATGCGCCGCATTGAAGGCATTGGAAACGCCTGGGCTGGATAAGAGCGAAGTTTTGCGGTTGCGCAGTATCATTTCGGGCATTAAGACCTACAAGGAACTGTTTGTGGATTATTTGGATTATCGTGGGCTTGAGCAGCGCCTAATTGAGCTTGAGGGGAAGTATAGCGCATTTGTCAAAACTAAAAAGCCATAGACGCATGCGCCTCCCCGACATCTGGGGGCACCGCAACTCACTTGAGGAAAAGGCTTCTGAAAAAAAGGCTGTCGATAACTACATAGGAACGCTTCAAGGCATAAGGGATGCCTATGGTAAGGAGGGCATTCAAAAACTAATCCGTGCTAAAGCCAAACCCTTACTTGAAAGAAAAACAAGAGACCTCTTTGAACGATTCAACCTCTCCTATTCCGATATAATGATGGACGAGGACTATAACATTAGTGTTATAGGACCTTTAGGAGTGCAGGACATCGATCAGATCAGCGGTGGAGAGAGGGTTGCGCTTGCTATAGCATTAAGATTAGCCATTGCCCAGGTACTGTCCGGTAGAATAGAGACAATAATTATGGATGAGCCAACGACTCATTTAGATGAGGAGCGCCGAAAAGAACTGGTAAATATATTGAATTCATTTTTCAGAGAAGGAGGCCGAATTATTCCACAGATGCTAATCATTACGCATCATAGCGAGATAGAGGAAGTTGCAGATACAATTTATTCTGTAAAAAAGATAGATGGATACTCGACCGTAGAACAGGTGAAGTTAGCAATTTAGGACTTGATTTTGAAGACCTCTAAATAGATAACCCGTATTTTTACCAGCACAACGATAGCTAATAAAAGAGGAGTAGTACTCTGCTAATTGAGAGAAGACGTAAACCTGTGTGGCTACATTATACTTTTCCTTTTCCAGAACAAGTATATTTTTTGCTGAAGCAGCACTGCCGTAAGCTTAACCAATTTAGTAATTTTTGTTAAATCGGCATTTTGAACAGACCTTTCGTAGTCTGATGTTTTACCGAATGGTTGATGACGGCTAGCAGCGAATTCTTTCTTGAAGCGTGGATGCTTGGTTTTTATGAAGGCATTCTTGAGTTGACATACTTGTTGGGGGCTTAAGCGTTGGAGTTTTTCTTGAACATATCTTTCACTGCATAAAAGTTGAAAGTCGAAGTTTAGCTCCTGAAGGGTTTTGGTAATTGGTAAAACACTTTCAACCTTTTGTTGTTCTACGATTTTCTGCATACCTGCTTTTTCAGCGAAGGGTGAATACTTTGGCATAACAGCGATCAATTCAACATAAGGCGTGCCCACAATCGGTAGCGTTTCATGAATTAGCTTAGCCCCTAAACCGACTGTTCGATATTTCGGGTGAACAACTACACGGTTAATTATGCTAAGTTGCTTGTTCATCTCTTGGATTGTCATTCTTGGAAGCACTAAGCGCCGACCAAAACAAGCAGGTGGCGGGTAACTGTAAACGATAACACCACAGAGCTCATCACCCCGAACTAAACGAAAGATTATTCGTGGGACCGCAACCTTATGACCTCTATAATGAAAACCGCTTAGTTTTTGCCAGTCTGACTTAGTCCCCTCTTCAATTCACATTTCTCTGATTAGGCTACATTCAACTGTCGGCTCGTTTGGGTAATACTCAATTTGAATTTCTTCCCCAAACCGCTTACGAACAAGCACACTGGGCTTGAGGTCTTCTTGTAGGTCGCTATGGGTTGTGGCGGCTATGACTGCCTTCCCCTGTTGTCGCGCAATCTTTTGCAGGTTGTAGGCGATGATTTTGGCGGTGTCTCGGTCTAGGCATGCGGCAAATTCGTCCATTAGCCACCATTGTTTGCCTGATTCGATGAGTTTGGCGATTTTGTAGCGGTATTTTTGGCCGTCGCTGAGTTGGCTGTATGTGCGTAGGAATAGGAAGGCGTCGTTTAAGCCGACTTTGCTTAGCAACTCTAAGCCTTCTTCGACTGTGGCGCCGACGGTTTCGATTAGGGGTTTGTCTGGGTCAACCTCTACTTCTGTTAGGTCGATGGCTTCTTCGCCAAGATCAGACCTGATTGCTCGGAGGAGAACGCTTTTGCCGCTGCCGCTATCGCCTGTAATGTAGACGATGTCTTTGGGTCCAATCTTGAGTTCGGCATCTAAAACTTTGAATTTCTGTGCTTCATCGATACCCAAACCGAAGGCTTCAGCTACAACCAAGCTTCTGGGCGTTGGCTTGGTATGGGTTTCATAGCTTATGTTGAAAGTAAACTTGCCTTCTGTTCGGTCGTAGACCCGTCTAAACTGCCTTATACGGAAATCTCTTTGTCTTCTCATTTTATAGTCACCTTGGTATTACTGCTAAGAATGGTTCAGGCTCCATTTGCACGGTTGCAAACACGGCTAGGGCTATGCTCCAAAAGACGTCATCGTGGGTTCCGTTTGGGTGTGAGTATCCTATGGCGCCGTCCTTGCGTAAGTCATAGCGTTCCACGTTTAGCTCAGTGCAGAGGTCGCCTCTGTACGGACGCTCCCAGTTCAGCAGTGGATAGTAGAACTGCTTGTTCATCATGCGCTGTTTTAGCAGGCTTGCCATCTCGCTTTTTCGGGGCACGCTAAAGTTGACGCCTTCAGCGTTTTCTATTCCAGCAGCTTCCATGTCCGCAATGATGGATGGCCCTTCCCTTGTGAAGTCAACTCGTATCTTCTGGAAGCCGCCCCAACGGTCCTGTAAAGCCTTAAGGTAGCCCAAAACCTGAGCGTAAAGCGTAGGCTGTTGGAAAATCTTCAGGTGCCGAAGGAACAATCTATCATTTAAACGCTCAACTACCGAGAGCACACAATAATCACGAGTTTGCGCCAAGTCCAATCCAGTAAAGAAATCGCCTTCACATTCAACCTCTGGGTTAAACTCTTGCAAGTCCACGCCACAATTCTTCACCGTGCCTACGCAGGCAACGATTAAGCTTTGAGCCAGCCAAACATCCTCGTCCTCTGCCCATTCTGCCTCCATTTCCCGACGCCAACGAGCGGGGTCATCACCGAACTGGCGCTTAATCTTCTCAATAATAGCAGGCTTGAGTGGACCGTTAGGCTCTAAAGCTCGCTCCCAACTGAAATGCAGACGCCCAAAATCAGAGTAGTCTTTGTGGTTGCACATCTTCCAAAACAAAGCATCCGTACTGAAAGGCGTGCTGCTAGCTGTTAGTTTGCCATTTGTCGTGCCCAGCGTAAAAAGGATCGCGTCATAGAGGTCTTCATCGTTAGCGGTGAAGTTCACTTCGTCCCACCAAATCCGATGAAACGTATTGCCCCTGATAGTATCAGGATTGTTCGGGAAAGCCTCAATAATACTACCGTTAGGCAAAGTGATTTTGGTTTTCTGCACATGCAAACCTTGCTGGGGCAGGTTGGACGTGTGCTCTTCCGATCTCCTTATGTTAAGCTTGGTTTGACGCCAGCTAGGACCAACAAACCCAATATTCAAATCAGACGTATTCCAAGCATCGGCAAGATGTAGCGCTCCAATGCAGGTGCTTTTTCCCGTCTGCCTTGGCCACCTAACGGCATTAAACTGAAACTGCTCAAAGTTCCGAACAAGCTCAAGCACATACCAGTAAGGATTCAGCCTGCAGTATTGCTCCAAGAACTTGAGCGTGTCTTTAGATACTTCCAAAACATTTGCTATCAGTTCTTCTTCTTGCGCTTTTGCTAAGGTGTCAAGTGAGTTGCGGTGCCCCCAGATGTCGGGGAGGCGCATGCGTCTATGGCTTTTTAGTTTTGACAAATGCGCTATACTTCCCCTCAAGCTCAATTAGGCGCTGCTCAAGCCCACGATAATCCAAA
>SCLI03000089.1_pt1 | contig 12890 bp, 4 predicted proteins | sample 7268041 | NCBI WGS metagenome assembly SCLI03 (sample SAMN10721081, study PRJNA514188) | viral metagenome | isolation source: depth-stratified mine tailings core A | place: China: Fankou Pb/Zn Mine tailings | collected 2017-10 | reverse complement strand
GCCGTTTTGCATATTGAATAAGTTAAATGAAGATGCTGCTGATGGATTTGAATTACCTGCAAAAGATACACCTGAAAATAGAATGCCTAAAACCAACCCCAAGGCCGCACACTGGATCGTCTGTGTGTGGAACACACTGCTAAAATATGTCATAAACCCTCCGTAAAGCTTTATATCTTCTAATCCCCGGTTGACTGGAAACTAAATTCTAATCCGCATTCAGAGGTGGATAAGGTCACATTCAGTCTTGATTATATGTAAAGCATAAGAGACTGGAATTGTCAAATGGAATTGTATATTCATTCTGGCTGTTATCCGAATTCTAAAAGGACATTATAATACAAAAAGTGTTGAATCCAAAACACGCGTTTGGAGGTTAATACATCCTTGCTGCTTCTATGGTATCAAGCGGCATGCCATATCTTCAAACCTTTAGTAATTCCCTCCGCCCGGAAATTGAGGACCCGTGTATGGGAAATACTGAGGCCCTTTGGCTATACCCATTAATTCGGTTACATTATTACTGCCATTATTAGCAACCCAGATATTACCTGAATTGTCTATAGCTATACCCATGGGATTTGTGCCTACAGTATAAGTTTCTATTGTAATGCCGGTAGAGCTTAATTCAGTTACATTATTACTGCCATTATTAGCAACCCAGACATTACCTGAACTGTCTATAGCTATACCCATGGGACCGTAGCCTACAGCATAAGTTCCTATTGTAATGCCGGTAGAGCTTAATTCGGTTACATTATTACTACCATAATTAGCAACCCATACATTACCTGAACTGTCTATCGCTATACCCATGGAACCAGAGCCTACAGCATAAGTTCCTATTATAATGCCGGTAGAGCTTAATTCGGTTACATTATTACTGCCATTATTAGCAACCCAGACATTGCCGGAACTGTTTATCGCTATACCAAAGGGATTGCTGCCTATAGCATAAGTTCCTATTGCAATGCCGGTAGAGCTTAATTCGGTTACACTATTACTGCCATTATTAGCAACCCAGACATTGCCGGAACTGTTTATCGCTATACCAAAGGGATTGCTGCCTACAGCATAAGTTCCTATTGCAATGCCGGTAGAGCTTAATTCGGTTACACTATTACTACCCCAATTAGCAACCCATGCATTGCCGGAACTGTCTATCGCTATACCAGGGGGATTGCTGCCTACAGTATAAGTTCCTATTGTAATGCCGGTAGAGCTTAATTCGGTTACACTATTACTACCCCAATTGGCAACCCATGCATTGCCGGAACTGTCTATCGCTATACCAGCGGGATAGGTACCTACAGTGTAGAAATATGCACCAGCTATTGCATAGACCTCTTGTGATGGAGCACCTTCCCCATAACTGTTGACTGCTGTTATAACATAGTAATAAGCGACTCCCTTCGTCAGTCCTGTCTGTAGGTAAGGACTTGTTGCATTGGTAATTTCTATACCGGTTTGCGGTGTGACCCCTGAAGTAGTAGACCAATAGATGTTATATGATGCCGCACATGACACGCTGCTCCAGTTTATTGTTATCTGTGCGTTCTCTGCTGTGGCTGTAACACCTGTAGGTGGTGGAGGTGAACCAGCTATCACTCTAACCTCATACGATGGAGTGCTCTCACCATAGCTATTCACTGAGGTTACCACAAAGTAATAGGCCGTGCCTTTGGTCAATCCGGGAATGGTGGTACTTGTATTGGTCACACCAGAAATCTTAAGGCCGCTTGTTTGTTCTGCTCCTGATGTGGTTGAATAATAAACATTGTAATATGTTACGCTTGGGTCAAGATCGTACCATATAATCGTTACATTGCCGCTGCAATCGGATGCTGCTGTGACCATGTAAGGCTGCACAGGCGTACCGGCTACAATAGAGACTTCAGATGACGGAGAACTTTCACCATAGCTATTCACTGCGGTTACCACAAAGTAATAGGTTACACCAATGGTCAGATTTTGTGGACCAACATAAGACGTTCTGGAAATCCCTGTAATTTCTATTCCGCTTGTTTTTTCTGTGCCTGCTGTGGTTGAAAAGTAAATATTATATGTGGAAGCACCTGCTACAGGGTTCCAGCTTACGAATAACTCTCCATAAGTTGATACATATTCTACCGTAAGCCCTGTGGGTGCTGCCGGTAAACCTGATCCACCTGATGTAGGGGTTGCAAATACTGCCGGGGCAGAATACCCGCTCTCACCATAGCTATTTACTGCCGTTACCACAAAGTAATAAATTGTCCCATTATTCAATCCTGTTACTGTGTAATTCGGATTCGTTGCAGAACCAACCTTTGTATAAGGACCGCCTGAGCTTGTTGAATCATACACATTATAACTTGTTGCACCCGTCACAGTACCCCAACTTATTGTTATCTGTCCATTGCCTGCTGTTGCTGTAACCCCTGTCGGTGATGCAGGCAGTGTATTGTAACCGCCTGACCCAGATGGTGTTGCAGATACCTGAGATGACGGAGCACTCTCTCCACTGTTATCTATTGCTGTTACCACATAGTAATAGGTTGTCCCATTTGTTAATTTCGTCTGTGTATAAGGGGTTGTTACTTTTGGAATCTTTGTACCGTTAGCCGGTGTAACCCCTGAGGTGGTTGACCAATAGATGTTATAAGCTGCTGCATTTGAAACTTTATTCCAGTTTAGCGTTACCTGCGCATTGCCTGAAGTAGCTGTAACCCCTGTCGGCGCTGATGGTGGATTGCCTTTTGACCCGCTGCTACTGCCGCTACAATTATTTTGAGAGATTACTACACCAAATAATAAGAAAAGTCCGAGCCACTTTAAGTTTAAGCCTTTCATTAAATTTGTTACTTTCAAATTATCTTCCTTTCTATTTTTTACATCCTTTTAAAAATTCCCTCCGCCCGGAAATTGAGGACCCGTGTATGGGAAATACTGAGGCCCTTTGGCTATACCTGGAATTTTGGTTATAGTCCCATCCCCGGAATTAGCTACCCAGACATTACCAGCCCCATCTATGGCTATGCCGCGAGGGTCTACTCCTACTCTATATGTACCGATAGTTTTACCATCTATGTTTAGCTCTGTTACAGTACCACTCCCATTATTTGTAACCCAAACATTCCCAGATGCATCTATTGCTATGCCTGCAGGATTTTGCCCAACTGTATACACACCAATAGTTATGCCTGCAGGACTTAATTTTGTGACAGTATTACTACCAGTAGCCCATATATTTCCTGAGGGATCTATAGCTAAGGTAAAACACCCTCCTGAATAAGTAGCAATAGATGTACCAGTAGATGGATAAGTAGCAATAGTTGTACCGGTAGGACTTAATTCTGTTATATAGCCGGGACTACATACCCATGCGTTACCAGATGCATCTATGGCTATTCCAGCAGAAAATCTCACAAATCCTTCCTTTGGTAGATAGGTACCAATAGTTGTACCGGTAGGGCTTAATTCTGTTACACTATTAAAATTGGTTACCCAGACATTGCCGGATGCGTCTATGGCTATGCCTGCAGGATATGAGCCTACAGGATAGGTACCAAGGATATTACCATAATGATCTATCTCAATTACTATACCATACTTGCCATTACTATTATTAACATAAGCAACCACCCACATATTTCCTGATGCATCTATAGCGATACCACTAGGGTATTCTGCTCCTATTATAATAACCCCCATATTGATTATATTGAATCCATCAATTAGTAGCTCCGTTACCCACCCATCAACATTATCAGTTACCCACACATTTCCTGATGCATCTATTGCTATGCCAAAAGGGAAAAAAATATCCCCACCATATAGTCCCTTTATTTCATATGTCGGGTATTGAGGTCCATTAGATCCACCTTTTAAAAATCCACAGTTTGAAAAATAAAAGCATATAGAGACTATAGCCAGAAATGATTTAGATAAAGTTGTTATTCTCATATCTATTCTCCTTTCATATACACATCCAACCCATTGGTTGACAAAACCATAGAGTTAATTACCTGTGGTGTTGATAGGAAACTGCTCAGTGGTGAAGTAGTTACTACACTATTAGTCAGGGATTGAGGTACTAAAAACATATTGTTAACAATCGCCTTACCAAGAGTAGTATTAGAAGTACCGAGAGGGATAGAGATATCAAATAAATGGGTTAGGATATAATATAGAGCTTGATTTATATTCCCGCTAATATGGAGCGAACAGTTGTAACCAAATAAAGGAATACGTGTATTATCCCGTACAAACATATTGATACTGCTGCTTGTGATAGCATTCGCTGTTACAGGTTCCGGTAACCTACCATAATATGGATCTGGGGACAGCGGTAAATTTATACTACCTGGACATGTAGCTCTTACACCAATATCCCCATAATTCCCCCATACCTCCGCATATATAGGTACTATAAAATTCATTGTACCCTCGTATGTGCCATTACCTGTTAAACCATATTGTATCCCATTGAGTGTAATGTATGCGTGTGACGCTGTAAAGCCATCAGTATTCCCATTGATAAGATCTACAAGTCCGCGGATACTATTCAATTGCCCTAATGGGGTTATTAAACTTGTAAATATGTTTGAATTGCTGGAAAAATATTGTTGTACTGTTTCTTGTAAAGCAGTACCTCCAAGAGCAAACCCCAATTGCAAACGCATAAGAGGCGGGAAAAAAGAATTAAGGAAATCCAGAATTGTTACATTACTAATCTCGCATACTCCTGCTAAAATACTGCTTCCTGGCGGGCATGATGTAAAAAAACCATAAGGAACTCCATAGAATATCCTATTTGCTGAACTAATATATACATATCCATAAAGACCTCCGTCAACAGTGTATGTAATAGTAGTTATTCCTGACGAAACAGTAAGTGCAATATTATGTGGAATGTCAGAAAACGATGGATCAAAAGTATCCATATAATTAGCAGTAATACTTAAAGTAGGATTATGTAAGCTTTTCAGTGCGTTCAAATCTAATGTCATGTCTATTGTATCGCTGCTATCTAAGTATTTACCGGCAGGAGCAGAAATTTTTATCGTAAAAGAGGCTGGGTTGGTGTTTTGATCAATTGTTATTATATCATTTCTGTATAGAGCACCAAAAAGAAACGTGGTAAGGCTGTCTGAACCGAGAGCAAATAGATTAAGTGGAAATGAATAAGTTATTGAAGGATCACTCATAAGGTTAATAGCAAGTGAATTTACAGTGGATGCAGGTATGCTAACTTTATTAAACTTATTAGTATCAATGGACGTTGGGCTATTAATGTAATTGGGATTGGTTAAAATGAAGTCTCCGTTTGCCTCCTGAAAGAAAAGCAGTCTCTTATTGAAGTTATCACTGTACGCAATATCTGCCTTGCCTGTGCTATCTATTGCAATAGCATTTGCACTGCCAACATCTATTCCGATGTCGGCTATATTTGGCAACCAGCTATCACCATCCGCCGTTTTTAATATATTATTGGCAAAATCATAATAGCTTACTGCTGACTTATTATTATCATCGTTAAATCCAAGAGCAGTAGAGGCAGCGTTTGAATGTGTGGTATCTATGATAATACCCTTCCACGATGAACCTCCAGTATTTTCTAATATTCTTTCATATCCTTCACTGTCCAATGCAAATACCGGATTGCCGTTATTTATTATAAGAGACGATGGAGATGCGGAAGAATAACCTGTACCTGAAACATCATTCTGCCATGTTATAAAACCGTTCGCATCTGTTGTTCTCTGGATATAATAAATATTGCTTTGATTTGGTCCAGTGAGATTGTCGCAATATGCAAGATTATAAACAAGTCCGATATTTCCGGATTGGTCTTTATTCATGGACACATCCTGTGCCCCCCACATAGGAAGCCCCATATTCCCATCACAATATGCTGCCGGTGCATCAAGTGCATTTGCTACAGTTTCTATGTCGGCGATGTTTCCAAGGAATTCTGCTATCTTAAGTACTTGATTACCGGTATAATCACCGCTTCTGTATGAAATGACAGGAGCGCCTTTAAATGCAGCATATAATGGTGGTGGGTTGGTATCGAAAACAAGATTTATAGAATAGTTACTATCTAACCATCTGGGGTCACAGAAAAAACCATATGAACCGGCATTGTAACATGGAGTGATTGTATCTACCAGTATTGGTTGTTGATCTGCAAAAGAATATTCCCCATTCCCATAGTTAATACCTTTCAGGTAATAGATACTAACTGCCGGTGTGCCATTGGGTAAGCTTACTGCTTCTGCATAAGCAATCGCAGGATTACCGGATGCATCAATCGCAAGAGAAATCTTTGGGGCTATCCCAAGTGTCCAGCCATGTTCGTTAGATGGTAGATATGCGGTAATCAAAGGAGTTTCTAAATAATTTAAAGGTGGAGCTGCAAACCGATTATATGTCCAGTAACGGCCATTCCAATATCTAAAATACAACTTATACCCATCCGTAGCCGCAATTAACGGATAATCCAAATCATTTAAAGCCATTGATATGCCAACAGGTGTATACCCTGTGTCTGCATATTTATCTATTGCTCTTGTCACAATCAATATTCCACTGTTTGAACCCTCTATCCCGCTTGCAACCCCATTTACAACAACTGTTACAAGCCCGGTCTGAACATCCTGCGGGATGGTTATTGTAAGCTCATCATACACTGTTGGTGCATTTGATGGGTCATCAGGTGGGTTGCTCACATTTAACGCAAGGGTGTAAAGTGGATTGCCGTTACTATCAAACAGCAGAACCTTCTCATTACCTATCATTACATAGTTTGCGTCAGGGTTACATTTTGGATCAAATGCATCAAATCCTTCTCCAAGTATCATTACCGTATCTCCAGGTTTTGCAGCAGATGGAATAATCTTCTTTATCATTGGATGCAATGTAACAGAACCGTAGCCTGTTGTTCTGCAACCAACATTGTTTATGACCGTAACAGTTACACTGTTTGCTCCTGCCTTTAATAGTCCTGGTGCAAGGCTGACATTATTAAAGCATATCTGTGTTCTTTCTGAAGGATCAGGGATAGAACCCTGCATACTTACATAGGTATTGTTGATATAAAGTAATGACGCACTGATATTTGAGCTTGTGGTCGTTGCACACACATTGCTTATTGTGCCCTCTGAAAACCAATCACCGGGCGTTGTAATAGTTGGTGTTGCCGGTGGGTTTGTACATACATAAAATACTATGGATGTTGACGTGGGATTGCACGCAAGGTCTTTTATAGAGGTATTTAAAAAGTATTTACCGTCTTCAAGTGGTGTACTTACTTGATAGTTGGCTCCATCACAAGAGAGATTAAATCTGTTGGCAAGATCTATTATATTACCATTGTGGGTTAAGGTAGCATCAAAGCTGGAAAGGTCTACACCGGACAATGCATCGCTGTAGGACACTTCCATAAGAGGCTTATTTATGGAAAGATATTCTTCATCTTTTGGATTTACTATGTTTATTGAAGGCCTTGTATTGTCTAATACCATACAACCCGTTGCACTCTGTGCCTCACCAATTACTATAGTCTTGCCTTCTTTGTTCTTTTTATCCACCTCCGCATTAATCTCTACCCCATAAATGCCATCAGGTGCCACGGAGGCTGTTGGTATATCACCATTCCATGTAGGCTGAATCGTAATAGATATCCTTGGCTGGGATCCTTCATTCCCATAATAAGGGAGTTCAATAGATGGAACTAAGCTACTGCCTTGTATTGCATATACCGGCTCGGTGTCTATATCCTCTTGATAGTTAAAATAAATATCGGGCTGCGATGCAGGATCTGCATTTTTATCATTGCGTAAATTATCAACAGGTTTTATATCATAGGTTGCATCAAGTCTTATTGTATCCTTACAACTGTCTCCATTCAGAGAGAAAATAGGTCCATCAGGAAAATAAATAGTATCCATTGAGACTTTAACGCTCATAAGATTTCTATTGGCTGGTAGTGGTAAAGAACCTATCGTAAAATTATAACATCCCCTCACCTGCGGTGGTGCACAGGAAGGATAAGATTGTTCTGAACTATCAAAAGATGATTGACCACTATATGGAGGCGATGGATTAGGTAGATTTTGAATGTATTTATTATAAGAAGACTTTGAATTAGAACTGCTGTTACCACAGGAATTAATAAACAACACAGTTGGACTTAAGAATATAAAAGCAATTAAAAACCATACTACCCGTGCGTGCGTGCGTGCAGAACACACTGCTAAAATATGTCATAAACCCTCCTTAAAGCTTTATATCTTCTAATCCCCGGTTGACTGGAAACTAAATTCTAATCCGCATTCAGAGGTGGATAAGGTCGCATTCAGTCTTGAATATATGTAAAGCATAAGAGACTGGAATTGTCAAATGGAATTGTATATTCATTCCGGCTGTTATCCGAATTCTAAAAGGACATTATAATACAAAAAGTGTTGAATCCAAAACACGCGTTTGGAGGTTAATACACCTTTGTCGCTTCTATGGTATCAAGCGGCATGCCATATCTTCAAACCTTTAGTAATTCCCTCCGCCCGGGAATTGAGGACCCGTGTATGGGAAATACTGAGGCCCTTTGGCTATACCTGGAATTTTGGTTATAGTCCCATCCCCGGAATTAGCTACCCAGACATTACCAGCCCCATCTATGGCTATGCCGCGAGGGTCTACTCCTACTCTATATGTACCGATAGTTTTACCATCTATGTTTAGCTCTGTTACAGTACCACTCCCATTATTTGTAACCCAAACATTCCCAGATGCATCTATTGCTATGCCTGCAGGATTTTGCCCAACTGTATACACACCAATAGTTATGCCTGCAGGACTTAATTTTGTGACAGTATTACTACCAGTAGCCCATATATTTCCTGAGGGATCTATAGCTAAGGTAAAACACCCTCCTGAATAAGTAGCAATAGATGTACCAGTAGATGGATAAGTAGCAATAGTTGTACCGGTAGGACTTAATTCTGTTATAGAGCTACCGGGACTACATACCCATGCGTTACCAGATGCATCTATAGCTATACCCCCATACAATGATGTCATCAAACCTTCCGAATAAGTACCAATAGTTGTACCGGTAGGGCTTAATTCTGTTACACTGGTAAAATTGGTTACCCAAACATTCCCAGATGCATCTATTGCTATGCCTGCAGGATATGAGCCTACAGGATAGATGCCAGAAGGTATAATACAATTATTACCAAAACAATAAGTATAATATGGAGGGGGGGATATTTCTATTACATCAAAGTTTCCTTCATAATCTTTACTATTATCAACTCCCCAGACATTCCCATTGGCATCTATTGCTACACCCTCAAGACGTGATCCTACAGAATAAATCGCTATGGTAGTTCCATTATTGAGTAATTCTGATAGACTTCCATCAAGACCGGTTACCCATATTTTTCCTGAAGCATCTATTGCTATGCCAGAAGGGAAAAAAATATCCCCACCATATAGTCCCTTTATTTCATATGTCGGGTATTGAGGTCCATTAGATCCACCTTTTAAAAATCCACAGTTTGAAAAATAAAAGCATATAGAGACTATAGCCAGAAATGATTTAGATAAAGTTGTTATTCTCATATCTATTCTCCTTTCATATACACATCCAACCCATTGGTTGACAAAATCATAGAGTTAATTACCTGTGGTGTTGATAGGAAACTGCTCAGTGGTGAAGTAGTTACTACACTATTAGTCAGGGATTGATGTACTAAAAACATATTGTTAACAATCGCCTTACCGATAGTAGTATTAGAAGTACCGAGAGGGATAGAGATATCAAATAAATGGGTTAGGATATAATATAGAGCTTGATTTATATTCCCGCTAATATGGAGCGAACAGTTGTAACCAAATAAAGGAATACGGGTATTATTCAGTACAAACATATTGATACTGCTGCTTGTGATAGCATTCGCTGTTACAGGTTCCGGTAACCTACCATAATATGGATCTGGGGACAGCGGTAAATTTATATTGCCTGGACATGTAGCTCTTACACCAATATCCCCATAATTCCCCATTGACCTTCCCCCATTTTATAGAGCACCCTGAATTAGAGTTTCCTGACTATTTCTTACCATTATTTCGTGCTGTCTTGCAAATTCATCCGGTGTAAGTCCTTCTATGGAGGCAATGGATTAGGTAGATTTTGAATGTATTTATTATAAGAAGACTTTGAATTAGAACTGCTGTTACCACAGGAATTAATAAACAACACAGTTGGACTTAAGAATATAAAAGCAATTAAAAACCATACTACCCGTGCGTGCGTGTGGAACACACTGCTAAAATATGTCATAAACCCTCCGTAAAGCTTTATATTTTCTAATCCCCGGTTGACCGGGAACTAAATTCTAATCCGCATTAAGAGGTGGATAAGGTCACATTCAGTCTTGATTATATGTCAAGCATAAGAGACTGGAATTGTCAAATGGATTTGTATAGATTATGTATATTTATTCTTGCTGTTATTCCAGTTCTAAAAGAACATTATAATCCAAAAAGCGTTCAATCCAAAACACGTGTTTGGAGGTTAATACATCCTTGCTGCTTCTATGGTATCAAGCGGCATGCCATTGGGTGTTGATATGCCTCCAAGTGCGTATATCCAGCCGTTGTCCTCTACTACTGCAAGCCCTGCACGGGGTATGGTCATGGGATCTATGAATACCCATTTACCAAGTGAGCCGTCCGGATTTATTGGTGCTTTCTCAACTGTGTTTGTTATGCCTTTGTCCGTATATCCCCCTACTGCATACACCCATCCGCTGATTGCAACGGCTGCGAACGCCGCCCTTGGCAGGTTCATTGAGCTTGTGTACTGCCAATTGCCGAGCGTTCCATCTGTCATCACCTGTGCATACTCAACAGAGTTCGTTATAGATGTACCTGTATAGTATCCGCCAAGTGCATACACATACCCATTATAGCTTACCGCTGAAAGCTTGTATCTGGGGAGGTTTAATGGAGAACCAGTCTCCCAGCTAAAGGACAAGCCAGGGAATACAAATAATGATTTAGAAGCTACAGGAGTGAGCGTATAAAACTGACTACATGATTTGTTAGGTGACTGGATTCTTAAGTCACTTACAGCATGTGTTACGCTGTTTAAGTCTCCTGCGTTATCCTTCCCTCCGATTACATAAATATCACATGCAAAAACATCTGCTGAACCTGCTGGTATATTTTGTGAAGCATTTATTATGATACCTTTCCCAAGTGTTCCAAGAGGATCAAGGCTTACATTGACTTCAAAATTATTTAGATTATTATTATTCTCTCCACCAACAATATAAAAAAATCCGTCTGTTGCAATACCACTAAATCCTGCTCTTGGCTCCCATAAGCCAGTGGTTTCACTCCATTTGCTTATAGTTGATCCACTGATATCTGCAAATGTTATGCTGGTTGTGGTAGTTGGAACATTGCCTCCTATAAGGTATATCTTTTTGTATGTATAAGGATATGGTTCCCGCACAAGGGATTCTAATTCACTACCACCCAGTAAATAGATGTGCTGTTGATATTGAATTGCGGATGTGTGCGAATATATGAAGGAGGTTGATGTAATAATCTGCCATGAACTGATAGTCCCATCAGAATATATGTTTGCATATTCTACTGTATTATTATACTTACTTTCTTGATTGTCTCCACCTACAGCATATATTTTATTATTAACTATTATAACACTGAAATCCGTTCTTGGTTTATTCATTTGTGTGGTAAACTGCCATTGTCCAAGTGTTCCATCCGGCTTTATTTGAGCCATCTCCACTGTGTTTGTATCACCTCCAATTGCATATAGCCATCCATTATAATCAGTTACTGCAAGCCCTGCCCTTGCTGTGTGCATCGGGGAGGTGAATTGCCATGAACCAAGAGAACTATTAGATTGTATTTGTGTATATTCTACCGTACTGGTAGCACCAGTACGGGTATTACCGCCTACTGCATACACCCATCCGCTGATTGCAACGGCTGCGAACGCCGCTCTTGGCAGGTTCATTGAGCTTGTGTACTGCCAATTGCCGAGCGTTCCATCTGTCATCACCTGTGCATACTCAACAGAGTTCGTTATAGATGTACCTGTATAGTATCCGCCAAGTGCATAAGCATAGCCTTTACACATTACTGCTGATAAATTTCCCCTTAATAGTGTCATAGATGAAGTAGTTTGCCATTGACCAAGAGTTTCATCCGGGTTTATAGATGTATAATCTGTAAGATTAGTGAATCCTACACTATCAGTTCCGCCATATGTATATATTCTATTCTGATAGATTACAGAGGAAAACAGTCTCCTACTGTTATTGGTTAACCATGATTGAGATGGGAGCATATACCATGCGATGAATTCTCCATTGGTATCTATGTCTCCTACCTCTACAGAAGTAGAAACATCAAATATTGGAATTAAGATAGAAAGCGATCCTGTAAGAGAAAAAGGAGAAATTACTGCTACAAAGTTAGATTTTCCCTCTGGCATTTTTGATATTATCTGCCATGAAGATATATTGTTCGACTTTTTTGAACAACCTATAAGTACCACTAATACAAGCGTAATAAGTAGATACTTACTGATATTGTATATACCTCTGTTTGTTCTTCTTTTTACATACAGAACAAATATAGCAGGGATAAACAAAATCATAATGTTAAGTATTATTGTCGGTGCCGGTATGTTTACATAATAAGGTATAATACTACATCCGCCTCCTATTTTATAAATATATTGTGGTGGACCATCTGATGCAGAACTTATACAATTACTTCCATTGCATGTTTGTGCAGCAAAGGTTACCTTTCCGTTTTGACAGTTACTTATCTCACTTGCTGCATTATACACCGCACAC
>SCLI03000088.1_pt1 | contig 12923 bp, 2 predicted proteins | sample 7268041 | NCBI WGS metagenome assembly SCLI03 (sample SAMN10721081, study PRJNA514188) | viral metagenome | isolation source: depth-stratified mine tailings core A | place: China: Fankou Pb/Zn Mine tailings | collected 2017-10 | reverse complement strand
ACAATTTGCTATATCTTCTGAGAATTTAAATAGATTATTATATAATGAAGATATAGATATTCAAAATGAGTTTACAAACGATAAAATAAATGATGGTGTTTTTGAACCTGATTCTATTCAAAAATATAAAGTTACTAAAAGTTTACCATTTGATAGATATAATAATAAACTGTTAAAATCATTTTCTACATTTTTAGAAGAAGATTATTATGAATCAAATTCTAATAGAGGAGAAATTAATAATCTTGCTAGTTTTGGTGATGTATTATTTATACATCATACTTATGGATTATTTAGAACTATAGGTAATGAAAAATTAAGAACAGATACTCTTGAAGTTACTTTAGGTAGCAGAAATATTTTTGAAATTGAACCTAAAGATATAATTTATAGTCAAGAAGGTACATTAGGAAATCAAAATCAATTTGGTATTAAAGTAACTAAAATAGGATATATATTTGTCGATGTACAACAGTATAAAATATTTATACTTAATTCTTCTGCAATACTAGATATTACTACAGGTATTAGAGGTTTTTTTGAAGCATTCTGTAATGCTTTTAGGAGTTATAATGATGATAATCCTTATAATAATAGGGGCATTAGTATAGGATTCGATGAAGAAAATAATAGAATATTATTTAGTTTCTTAAAAGGAACTATATATAATCAAAATTATGATGTATATAGTGCTATTACTTTATCATACTCATTAGATAAAAATAACTGGATTTGTTTCCATAATTATGTTCCTAGTAGATATGTTAATAATAGAAAAAGACTATTTAGTTTAACAAATACACCTATAGATGCTAACAAAATAACATATTTATATTTACATAATAATTATTATAATCCTGGTAAAATAAATAGTGATGGAAATCCTTTAAATCTTATATATAAAACTGTTATAAAATTTGTATTTAGAACAGGAGACGATGCTCTATTTTTTAACATTAATTGGAGAAGTAATAGTTATAAAGCAAATACAGAAATTATAAAAGCTATTAAATCTCAATTAGAAAATAAAACATTTACAAGAATAAGAGCATTAAATTCAAGACAAGACACAGGATATATAAATTTAGTTCCAGTTACAGCTGCATTTGACAATGCTAATATTAGACAAGAGAATGAAGTATGGCAATTTAACGAACTTAGAGATTATAACATAGATGTATTTAAAAGAGAATCATTAGTAGATAATTTCCTTTTAGTAGAATTAGAATATGATAATACTTCTCAAAGTTTGGATGGGTGGAAATTTTTGCTATCTTTACATAATATTGACTTTAAAGCCTTGAAAGCAGCCCGTTAATGAGAAGAAGGAAATATCAAACAGGTGGATTTAATTCTAATTGGAGTGGCTCTCCATATATGCAATTAGGTTCTATTGCAGGAAATTCTATTATTGATGCTATAGAAGGTGGAAAACAAACTAGTGCTGGCACTATAGGTAAAAGTATATTGTCTGGTGCTGGTGCTGGAGCCATGTTCGGTCCATTAGGAGCTGGTATTGGTGCAGGATATGGTGCAATAACTGGAATTATAAATAATAATAAGCGTAAAGACGCTGAAGAAGAAAGAAAAAGATTAGAAGCTGAACAGCGTTCAAGAGAGGACATTAATAGAAAACAATTATTAATTTCTAATTCAAATTCAATATTAAATGAATTTCCTACAGAAGGAATAGCAAATAATGGATTTGCATATGGAGGAATTAAAAATTCTAAAATGCCTTATCCAATAGATAATTCTAGTAAAAAACAACTTTCTACTGATGCTGCTGTATATGATGGTAAAAAACATGAAAATGGTGGTATAAAATTAGAAGATGGTTCTGAAATAGAAGATAATGAAGTTATACAGAAACAAAAAGTTTATTCAGATAGATTAAATCCTTCTGAATCTATACTTAATGATATTAAATCATTAGGATTTTCATTTAAAATTGGAGATACTTTTGCATCTTTATCTGAAAGACTATTAAAGAAAAAAGGAGAATTTGAGTCAAAATATAGTGTAGGACCTAATACTACATCTGATGTTATGATTAATAGAATAGATTCTGCTTTAGACCTTATATTTGAAGATCAACAATTACAAAATGGAAACTCAAATGGGGAATCTATGAAAAGAAAATATCAAAATGGTGGAGAAAAACCATATAAAAAAATATATACTCCTTTAAGTGCTGATAAAGCAAGAATACCTTTAGAAAGTGATGAAAAGTTAATAGCAAATGAATTAAATGCTAAAACTCTTGGAAAAGGAATGAGTAATGCATTAAGAACTGGCAATGATATTACTTATGGGTTACAACCAGATTTAAATAAAAGAAATATAGGACTTCCACACACTGATTTTAGAAATGAGGGAGATAGTTTAGTTACTTCAGAAAATTATTTAAAAACATTGTTAAATAAAAATACTATTATACCTAATGAAATGGGAGTAGATACTACATTTACACCTAATTCTAATTTTGTAGGAGGTGTATTTACAAAATACAGAGATAATGACTCTAATGAATTAATGTTAGAGTTAAAAGACATTATTACAAAAGAAAGAGAGAAAAAAGAATTTACTCCGGAACCAGTAATGCAATATGCAGGTGATGGTCCAAAAAAATCAGGTAAAGTATATTTAAATACAGGTAAAAAAATATATCAAAATGGTGGATTTAAAACTCAGTTAACAGATACTAAATGGATAAATGATCCTATTACTGGTAAATTAATAGATACAACTGTTAGAAATAATTTTGATATGCTTACAGAACAAGCACAGCCTTCTGTATCTAATAATATGAATTTAGATTTCTTAAAAAATATTAATGTTGGAACCGCAGCTAATATTGCTGGTACTATGTACAATAGTTCTATAATTAATAAAATGAATACAAATACACCTTATAGAAATATTTCTAAATTGGGAGCGCCTGCTTTTAATTATAGAGATTTGTCTGGTATAGGATTAAGTGCAAATGAACGTGAATTAGCAAATGCAAATTTAAATTTATCTCGTTCGGGTGGAGATAATCCTGCTAGTAGAGCAGCACTTTTAGCTTCTAAATTACAGGCAGATAGTCAAGTAAGAGGACAAGAAGTTGGAAGATATGATATGATTAAAAGAGATTTTCTAAATAGAAAAGATTCTATTAATGCTCAAAATGCAAATATTGAAGGACAGAATGTACAAAATGCTATTCAAACTGATAATTTAAATTTGAATAGAAGTAATGAAAAGCTTGGATTAAAACAAGGAAATATAGATAATCTTATACGTGGTATAATTGGTCAAAAAACACAGACTGATTTAATGAACCTCGATAAAGAGAAATTCAATACTCTTAATTTACTTTCAGGTAAAAGAGGAGTATCTGAAAGACTTTTAAAGTTAATGGAACAGAATCCTGAAATATTTAAATCATTATTACAATAATGGCATTATTACCTGATCTTAGATTTAGTCCGTATGTAAAACCTTATGTAGGTTCTTCTTTAAATGAATATAAAGATGTATTAGCTTCTAAAATTTCAGCTTATGATGAAGCTAAAGCTATTGATGATACACTAAGTGTACAATCAGAAGAATTAATTAACAATGTTCTTCCTCAAGATAGAAACAGTGCATTAAAAATAGCTGATTTATATAGAAAGAAAATAGAAGATAGAGTAAGTACAGGAAATTATGAAGACTTAGGAGAATTTGTAAATAGGGATGCAAGACAATTTAGTTCTCAAATAGTTCCATTTAAAGAAAATTATAAGAGATTTAGTGACTGGAATAGTACTATTGATAAAAGAGTACAAGAAGGTAAATTAGATAGAATAACTGCTGAAAGAGCAAAACAATATGCTACTCAGACTTATGGGGGTATTGATTTAAATAATATTCAAGGTACTTTATTTCAAGGTTATAATCCTGCAAATAGTTTTAATGTTTCTGAATTTATTAATAAAATTGGTAATGATTGGGAATCAGCAAAAAACACTATAGAAATTCCTAAAGCTGATGGAACAGGAACTATTACAATATCTAAAGATCAATTAACTCCAGAAGTATTAGCTGAAGGATTTCAAAATTATTTAAGATCAAATAGAGATTTTAATGAGTATGCTAATACTCAAAATGAACTTACACTTACTGATAAACTTCAACAAGAAGTTAATGATGCTATTTTAGCAGGTATACAGAAATATAGTAAAAATAATATTTCCCAAACACAGACAGATGCTTCTGAATGGTTATTTAAATTAAAGAAACAACAAGAAGCTTTAAATGCTCCTACTATTTCATTACTTCAAGGTAATCCTAATACTTTGGAAGACGATCCTTTATTAAATATTGAATATGATGATAAAGGAAATGTTAAAATTAAAGGTGTTACTAAAAATGAAGATGGCACTTATACAAAATCTATATATTCTCCAACTACAGAACAGGTAAAATCTGGAACCAAAGCTATAACAGGTGGAGGTGTAATGGGTGGAACTACAGCATCGTTATTACCTACTGGACAAGAAAGATTTTCTTCTAAGCAATATGAAGATGAAGCAAGAGAAGCAGATAATAATGTTACTAGTCTAGTAAATGCTATAAGACAAGTTAATGGAGTTAATCCTTTAAAACCTATTACAAAGATTGAAAAAGAACAAGCATTAAATACATTTAAAGAAGCTAGAAAGAATTTCACTTTTGGGTTATATAATAAAGGAATAGATTTTCCAGTAGAAAATGGAAAAAGTATTAATACTACTAGAGGAGATTTTGCAGTACAAGATATAGGAAATAGACAAATAGTTATTTTAGGTGATCCTAAATCTAATGAATTTTCAGGATTAAGAGAAAAAGGTAAAACTGATTATAATTCTCTTTTAGAAGAAATAAACGACAAAGGCTATGAAATAGCTAAAGACCCTAATGGTAATGATGCTATAAGTCCTACAAAAGTTGCATTCTATAATCCTATAACTAAAGCTCCAGGAATTGCAGTGAAGATGTTCTTAAAGCCTAAAGAAGGTAGTGATAAAGCTCCTAAACAAATAGAAGCAATTATATCGGATAATGATTTAGCTTCAAGTCCTTTATCAATATTTAGCCAAATATATAATGAAGTTGGAAAAGGAAAATTTGAATCTTCTTTTAATTTTAATGGAACTGAAATAATTGTTAAATCAATACCTACTAATAATAAAGATAATCCATTTTTAATAAATATACAAGAAAGATTTCCGGATGGAACTGTAGAAAGTAGTTCTCTAAAAGAATTTGAGAATAAGTATGAAAATGTATTAAAAGAAAAAGGGTATTTTCAACAATTATTTAATACTAAGTAATGGCAAAATCTGTATTTGACAATAATGAGCCACTTAAAAAGAAAAGCTCTACTAATCTATTTGACTTTAATAGTCCTACTAACAATTCTAATGTTAGTTCAATAGCATCTCCTGTACAAGGTACATTTCAAAGTAGATTTAATGAAGGTATTGTTCCTGGAGATATATCTAATAATATTAGAGCATCTAATCAAAAATGGTATGATTTATTAGGAAGTGCAGCATTGAATTTAGGTGCTGAAGTTTCTTTAGGTACTCTAGAAGCAGGAAGTTACCTTACTGATTTAAAACAATGGAAAGATGTTATTGAAGGAACAGAACAAGAATATACTAACTGGTTTGCAGATATAATGAAGCAAGCTAAAGAAAGTATAAAAGATAATATTTCTCCTGTATATAGTACTGAACAAGATAAAGGATTTAGTCCTACTAGTGGTGCATGGTGGGCAGAAAACTTTCCTTCTATAGGAAGTGCTTTATCTTTTCTAATACCTACATTAGGTGCTGTTAAATTAACAGGTGCTGTTGCTAAAGGGCTTGCAGGACAAAAACTAATTAGCAAATTATCAAAACAAGCTACTAGTACTATGAAAGGAGTAACTGGTGCTGGTATCTCGAGAATGATGGAAGGTACTATTGAAGCTAATAATACTTTTGAAACTACATATCAACAAGCACTAGAAGCTGGTAAATCGGAAGAACAGGCAAGAATGATTGCAGGAGAAGCTGCATCTAAAAATTATACTGATAATTTGGGATTATTGGCTTTTGATATGTTCCAGTATGGAAGAATATTTAAAGGAGTAGATAATGTTGCTAATACAGCTAGAAAATCTTCAAGTATATTAAAAGAATTAGGGGTACAGGGGTTTAGTGAAGGTACAGAAGAAGTTCTACAATATATCTCTTCTAAAGAACGTGAAAGAGAAGCTTTAAATAAAGCATCTGTTATAAATGATAAAAGAAAATTTGGGGAAAGATTATTAGATTACTCTACAGATGGTGATTTATGGACTTCTTTTTTCTTTGGTGCATTAGGAGGTGCTGCTTTTTCCGGTGTAGGAGAAGTTAGTCAAAGAAAAAATAGAATTGAACAAAGATTAAAAGCTGATATTATAAATCCTAATATTGAAAAAGCAAATGCAGTTTATAATAATGATGAATTAAAAGAATCTTTATTAGGTGATGAAGAATTTGTAAAATTAACTTATCAAAATGCAGTTAATGGAACTTTATATAAAGCGAAAGATAATTTTAATGATTGGTATCAAAAGTTAAATGAATTACCAGAAGAGCAATTATTAGCTAATAATAATTTAACTAAAGAACAATTACAAGAAATTAAACAAGAAAAAGATCTACAATTTGTAGAAGCTGAAAGAATATTCAATGAAGTATCTAATCAAAGATTAGATGAAAGAATTGTTCCTATTAAATTTATGCAAGAATTAGGAAAATCTATACTTCAACAGAAAAAAGCTAAATATAATACAAATTTAGAAACAACATTAGCTGGAATAGCTCAAGAAAAGAATTTAAGTCCTGAATTAGTAGAGGCTAAAAAAGCACAAATATTAAGAGACGTTTATAGAGAACAAAATAATCAAGATGTAGCAGAAATCTATAATACTACATATAATAATCTAATTGAACAAGCTAAAAAATTAGATACTACATTAAATAATGAAAAAATAAAAACATTATTATCTAGTACTCTAAATGACAAATTATATAAAGATGCTAGTAATTATATAAATAGTGATGAAGAATTATCTTATATAAATAATAATCTTCAAAGAATATCTACTCCAGAAGGAGTACAAGATTTTTTAAAGATACAAGAAAATGAAATAGCTAAAAAGAATGACAAAGATTATTTAGATTTAATAGAAGATATTAATCCAGATATGTTAATGAGTTCTCTTTTAAATAAAGAGAAAATAGCTAATAAATTAGGAAAACAAGAAGAATTTAAAAGTATTAAAGAGAAATTATTTTCTATTATTGAAAATAATGCTAGTCCTGTAGATTTTAGTAATTTACTTTCTTCTTTAAAGAAAAGATATGAGAACAATCAATTATTAAGAGATAAAGAAATTGATGAATTAATTAAAAGATTAAAAGCAGTAGGACTTGATGAAGAGTTAATAGAGCAAAAATACAATAGTACTCCTCTTAATGCTAAAATTATTACAGATTTTTATAATGAAAAAGAAGCAAATAAAAAATCAGTAATTCCTACACCTGATTTTATTCCTTCTGACAATATTGTAGTAGTTAATGAAGAATTAAATGATCCTTATCTTGAGCAAGATGTAGATAGGAATGCCTTTTTCACATTAGGTGAGCAATTTGCATTTATTAAAACTAGTCCAGGTAAATTTATAACAGAGTATAAAGATGGAAATCCAGTACCATCTACAAGAAATGATAGTGGAGTTAATTGGCTAGAAATTAATAAACCTGATTTTGGTGTTTCTAATGAAACTGTATATTTTGAATATGATTTTGATTCTAAATATAATAAAAGTAAAGAAGCAAATAATAATACAAGAGAAATATTAGCTGTTATTTATAAAGATAACAATATATTAAATAAAGCCATTAATAATAGAATTGTTATAGGAACTGTTCCTGCTTTTTACGAAGATAGAAATTATAATAGTTCAGAACAAGCTACACAATTAAGAAAATTAAGAGAAGAAATTAATAATAGTATTAAGAATAATCCAGTTAAAACTGGAGTATTTAATACTAATATTACTTCTATTATAGAAGATAAACTTCCTGGAAGAGTTTGGAATACTTCTGTTAGTAATTTTCCTCATCAAGTTACTGATAAAGTACTATTAGCTATATCTAAAGAAGTAAATGGAAACAATATACTATTTGCTCCAAATATAGATGAACAAATTAGAGTGAATAAAAATCTTCTTAAAAATGGAGGTGTTTATCAATTAGTTAGAAATGGAAAAGGTGAATTAACACCTATTCCTTTATTTGTAAAGAAATTAAAAGAACTACCAAATGAATTTCAAGAAGCAAAAAATGCTTTAGAAAGTATTAAAGTGGGACTTAGCCCTAGAATTGAAGATTTTAGTAATCTAATTGGTTTCCAAAATAAGAATATAAATATAGTAAATGGAGTACCTCAAGTATATTTTCAAAATAACTGGGTAACATTAGATGAAAATATATTAGGAGAATTAATAGCACAAGTTGATATTAATAAAATTAATAGAGGTACATATAATGAAGAAATGTCTAAAAAAGGTATATTTGTAACAAATATAAATCCTTCTATTCATTTTCATTCTGTTAAATTTGCTTTATCTGAAAAATGGATAAATCAAAATAATATTACAGAACAAGGTAAATTAGAAAAAATACCTAATATTCCTCCTATTAAATTAGGAGAATTACCTCCTTTACAAAGAATAGAAGGTGTAACTCCTACTATTAAATTTAATACGGATAATACTTCTAAGTTTAAAGAAGCTTTACCTACTTATAAAAAATGGGATTCTAAAAAAGAATTAGCTTGGCTTCAAAATAATCTACCATTAGTAGATGTAAGTGTATTAAATAATCTACATGAAATTTATAAAAAAGGAGCAGGAGAAATATGGGGTGTTTTTAAAGGAGCGTCAATACATATTTGGGATAATGCAGGACAAGGAGTAGCATATCATGAAGCTTTTCATGCTGTATTTAATTTATATCATACTGACTTTCAAAGAAAGAAGCTTTATGAAGAAGCATCTTCTTTATCTGGTATTAGTAGGACTTCTGAATATGAGCTTGAAGAATGGATGGCAGATAGATTTGCTGATATAGTTCAACAAGGAGAAGACGCTAATACATTTATTGGAGAAATAAAAAAATTCTTTAAAAATCTATATAGGTTATTTAGAGGAATGTTTTCAGAAAATATAGCACTAGATGAATTATATAGTGGAATTAATGAAGGATTTTATAAATATAAACAATTTAAATTAGCTAATAATTCATGGTTTAATAATAACGATATTAAGAATAAATTATTTATAGACCCTAGAAAAAAAGAACAGTATGTAAGAATGATTAATACTCAATTCTTTTTAACATTAGATAAATTAAAAGAACAAGAACAATATAAAGATTTAACTGATATTGAATTAGTTAATAGTTATGGTATTACTAATATCTATTTTGAAATATTTAATAGCTTTATAGATTTTTATAATTCTCCAGATAATAGTGTAGAAGCTAAAACAGAATTAGCAAATGATAAAGGTACTGGTATATTACAAAATTTCTTTGTTATTGAAAATGGCCAAGTTAAAGAATTTGGAGAGTATTATATTAATGCTATTAGCAATTTATCTAATTTTGGCATAAATGCTACTTTAGAAAGAGCTGTCGAAAGAATAGATAATCCTTCTGATATAAAAGAATTTGAAATTGTAGAAGATGAAGATAATTATAATGGGTGGCAAACAAAAGTTGCAAGTATTTCAGGAAAAGAAACACTAAGTTATGAAGTAAAAAAACTTCTTAGAATGACTGTAATGAAAAATGAAAATGGTGAATTTATTAAAGATAGTATCTTTAATAAACCATTATTTATTAATTTTGATAGTTTATATAACTATTTAGAAAGAAATCTTTCTGATATTTATAGTGAAGATCAAATGTTTAATAAGTTAGAAGAATTAAGTTCTTATAAACCTGAAATTGGATTTATATTAGATAAATTAAAACTTAATGAATCTTTAAGAACTCAATTTGTAGTTAATTTTACAAAAACACATATTAAGTTTGTATCTGTACAAAAAGTAGTAAATAGTATTCCTTCACCAGAAGGTAATATAGAATCTACATATTATAGAATATTTGGCTCTAATAGAAAAGATGTTAGAAAATTATTAACATCTGAATTAATTTCAAATACTTTAAATATTCAAAGAAATAGAATATTGAATGAAGATTTAAGTATTAATAAAGAAGAAGTTAAAAAATATCAATCAATTATTAATTCTATTGAACAAGAAGTATTAAAAACTTATAAAATAGATGATAAAGTATTAGGAAAATTATCTTCTGCACTTTATGATTTAGGAATTGATTTAACTATTGAAGAACTTTCAAAAGAAGTAAAAGAAAAAGAAGTTTATATTCTTGGTAAAAAGAAAATTAAAAAGTCAGTAGAATCATTTAAAGAAATAATAACTAATATTAATACTATACTTGGTGCAGCAAGTAAAGGAGTAAATCCATTTAATACTGTAACTCAAGAATATACAGCTATTGACAGTCTTACAAACATTAAAATAAGAAATAATTCTGATTTAATACAATCTGCATTTAGAAATGTAGAAAATAAAAATGTATATTCTAATCAGAATCCTAATTTCTTATCAAAATTAATAACTAAGTTAAGAGATCAATCTTATATAAATAATATTTACCTAAAAGATAATTATTATAAAGAAAATAGATTTATTAAAGATATTACTGATAATAGAATATTAAAAGATGAAATAAATTATGTTTATTTAGATGGATATATTGATGAAAATGGTGAAGGTACTAAGTATACTAAGATGTCTTTAAAGCAATTTGAAGTTACAAATATTAATATGTTTGTAAATAATTTAAATAAATTAGCTTATTATAGATTGCCAATTCTTGCAGATAGTCCTATATTGTCTTATATCTCATTTAATAAATATACAAAATCAGAAATATTAGAAGAACTATACAATATTGCTGTTCAAGAAACAAATAGAATTAAACAAGCTACTTTAGAAAGTACTGAAGAAAATCCTATTAAAAACTATTCTACTAATAAAAAATACAACTTCTTAACAGTATTAAATGATTTAGAATTTGATATTAATGATAAAGAGGCTACTAAAAAAATAATATCAGATTGGCTTCAAGGAAAATTTGAACAAGAACTATTAGAATTAAAAAGAATAGGAGTAATAAGTCAATTAAATAATTTAGGTAATAATGTTTCAGATAATATTAGAAAAACATACAAATCTGATATAGATTTAGTAGAAGATTATTTCTATAATCAATTTTTTAGTAATATTAATATATTTCAATTACTACATGGCGACCCTTCATTTTATAAAGAATCTGATTTAAATGCAGGTAAACGTAATAATCAAGTAACAAAGCCAGGAGTAAAATTAAATATAAATTCTATAAATAGTACTTATAGAACAATTTATTTAAAAGATATTGAAATTAATGGTAAAGAAAGTTATTTTGGAAATAATATTAAAGATATATTAACATCTTTAGGAGTAAGTAATAAAAAAATTAATAATATTCTTGATAAATATAAGAATATAAATACTACTGATGCACAAGCATTAATTACTTTAGATAGATGGAAACAAATTCAAACAGGACTAGGTAGATGGAATAATAAGTTAGAAAAAACTTATAAAAGATTAAAAGAAGGTAAAGGAAATCAATCAGATTTACAAATGGTATTAAAACCATTTCATTATGGATTATATAATTTAAATGGTAAGGTAGTTCCTATTCAAAATAAAAACAGTGAAGCTGTATTATTACCACAAATGTATAATAGTAAAAATTCAAGTCCTTCTTTAAAGGCTTTAGTTAAATATATGGAAGACAATTCCATTGATAGTGTACAGTTTGTATCTGCTGTAAAAGTAGGTGAATATGGAGCTGGAGATATTAAAGAAATCACTACTGATAAATTTTCACCAGTAATACACGAATTAGAGAATGATAATTATGTTATTCAACAAGAAGTTCCAGTACATCATACTGATACTGATAACTTACATGGTAGTCAAATTAGAAAATTAATGTTGAATGATTTAGATAAGTCTAAAAAATATCTTGGAGGACTCAATTCTAAACAAATAGTAAAATTATATAATTCTTTAATAGCTGCTAATCTAAATGAAAGTTATAGAGAAATAAGTAATGAATTTGAAAATACTTCAAAACTATCAAAATTAATAAAAAGAGAAATACTTGATAGAAAAATGGGAGTTAACTTTCAAGAATTAACTGAAACTGTTAAAGATGAAAAAGGAAATAATGTATTTAAATATCCTTTATACTTTCCTACATTAAGTAGAAAAACAGAATCATTATTAAGCTCATTATTTAACAATAATGTATTAAAGCAAAAAATAAATGGTGCTAGTTTTCCATTAGTATCTAATTTTGCTTATAGTGATGATTTAAAAATAGTATTTGATAAAGAATCAAAATCTATTAAATACTTAGAAGTATATATGCCTTTTTGGAGTAAAGAATATATTCCATTAGACAATGAAGGTAATATTGATAAAAGTAAAATTGATCCTACATTATTGAGTGGATTATTTTCTTATAGAATACCTACAGAAGATATGTATTCTGCTGCTGTTTTAAAGATAAAAGACTTTATACCAATGGAGTTTAATGGAATTATATTACCTTCTGAAATTACTACAATATCTGGAGAAGATTTTGATATTGATAAAAGATTTATAATGATTCCTAATTCTAAAAAGATAGGAAACAAGATAGTTAAAATAGGATATGATCTTCAACAGT
>SCLI03000087.1_pt1 | contig 12950 bp, 15 predicted proteins | sample 7268041 | NCBI WGS metagenome assembly SCLI03 (sample SAMN10721081, study PRJNA514188) | viral metagenome | isolation source: depth-stratified mine tailings core A | place: China: Fankou Pb/Zn Mine tailings | collected 2017-10 | reverse complement strand
GACTTTTGGTTTGCATTATGTGCCTCTTTTTCGTATTCAACATCTACTTTGAAGAATGAAAACATAAAATACCTCAACATATCTGGTGCATCATCATCTTCTTTTTTTGGTTGTTTTTTAAACTTACCATCCTCACCCCTTACTTCTTCCCACTGATAATTCTCTATCTGACGAATTTGATCATTTAAATGATTACAAATTACCCATTGTGGTTTACCAGATTTGATTGAACTTATTAAAAAGAATGGCTTCAGTGCAATTCCAGCTAACAAGGATGTAGAGTTAGGTATTAGTAAAGTAGCTGAGTACATGAAAGTCAATCCAATTACTGGTAAACCACAATGGGTAATTTGTAATCATTTAAATGATCAAATTCGTCAGATAGAGAACTATCAATGGGAAGAAGTAAGGGGTGAGGATGGTAAATTTAAAAAACAACCAAAAAAAGAAGATGATGATGCGCCAGATATGTTGAGGTATTTTATGTTTTCATTCTTCAAAGTAGATGTTGAATACGAAAAAGAGGCACATAATGTCATTAACCAAAGATTACAAGAAGAATTCTGATACTCCAATAAATTGTCCTTTTTGTGGAGCTATACAAACAAAAAGAGGTTTTTTGGTAATGATATTAATTAAGGATAAATATTTCTTAGCAAAGTGTTGGAAATGTTACGAAGAATTCATAGTTGATAGTGAGTGGAATATTCGTGGCTTGACAAAATAGTCTATTTGTGGTATAATGGTGGTGATTTAATAAACGGGACATGCCCATATAGGCAGCCGAGACAAGCTTGACTCCATAAATAGGAGTTTTTTTGATTAATAAGAAGAAGCTTGTAGACAGAATTAATTTGGGTTATCAGGCAGCTAAAAGGTGGCATGACAGTACTATATTTCCTGAATGTTATGATAACCATCGCTTATATATTGGTAAAGTTCCTAAGAAAAAATATAAATCAGAAGCTAATTTTCATGTTCCTTATGTAGCAACTCTTGTAGATTCTGTTTGGCCACTTTTAACAGCAAGAATGCCATTTGCTAAAGTAGAAGGAAGAAACCCTGAAAGAGATTATAACGCAGCTGATTTAATGAATGAACTCATTGAATACACGTATGATGTTACTAATTTTGAATTGACATTTTTACTATGGCAAAAAGATTCTATGAAATATCCAACTTCTTGGGTAAAAGTTATATGGGATTATAGTGATGAAAAGACAGACCATCCAGATATTACATTATTGGATACTTATAGAGTGTTACCCCACCCTAAAAAACTTAAACTAGACGATAGATGGCCGATTTACCAAGTGACTGAGATGACAAAAGCAGAAATGCGTGAGATGGGTTGGGACAAAGAAGCTATTAATGAGTTGGGTGATTCTAAACTAGAGACAGCTGATTTTAGGCGCAAAATGATGGAAGCTTATGGTTACAGAGCAGAAGAAGAAAACGACAGTGATAAGTCAGACACATTGTATGAGGTAGTTGAGGCTTGGGGAAAAATGCAGTTAGATGACAATGAAGAGGCTCCAGAAAGGATGAGCCAGGTAATTATGGCTAATGGTGAAAAAATCTTAAATCCAAAACCAATTGGTAATAAAAAACTTTTTGAATCACCTTATGAACACGATTACTTCCCATATGTACCATTAAACTATAATAAAGATAATGGTTTTTTCCATGGACAATCGCTTATATCTACTATTTCTTCTCAACAAAAAGAGCTAAATGCCCTAGAAAACATGAAAGCTGATAACTACAAAAGAAGAAATAATCCTCCTTTAAAAATAAGAAGAAATGCAAATATTGATCTATCTACGCTAAAATTTGTTAATTCTGCCCCATGGTTGGTAAACGAACCAGATGATATTACACAGGAACTAATTGCTGATTTAGCACCTTCTATCGAAAATCAACAGCAAATGGTGCGTTCAACTATGCAAAACAGAGTCGGTGCTAATGATGTTTTATTAGTAACTGATGATGTCAATATTAAGGGTGGTAATACCTATGGTGGGGCAGCGATCGCCAATGAGAATACTAAGTTGAGATTCAGGCCTCAATCAATGTTAATTGATGCTGCTATCAGGAGAGTAGGTGAGATCTGTATTTCCTTGTATCAAGACAAGAATTTATTTGACAGAGAAAAAGCCATAGCAATAGCTGACAAAGAAGGCAATACTAAATTACAAACTATTAAACCTAGTGATATAAAAGGCGAATTAGTTTATCGAGTAGAGTCTGCTTCTACACTGGCAGAAAGTGATGAAAGTAAATTGACCAAACTTTTAAATATTAAAGAATTATATGTAGAAAACACTCAAATAAAACAAGACGAATTAGATAGAGAAATATTTACTGCTGCACATTTAGATTATGAGACCTTGTTTAAAACAAAAGAAGAAATGGCCAAAGATTTGAACTTTAAGCTTAAAGAATTAATAGCAACTGCACAATCTCCTGACTTCCAGGCCAATACTCCACAAGGGCAACAAGTATTAGCACAAATAGACAAAATTAAAACAATGATTGGTGGAGGTGCTCCTGCTCAAGAAAACACTAATCAACCAATGCAACCAAATCAAGGTGAAGAAATGAGTCAACAATGATAGAAAAAGAACAAAAACTTGCAGCAGCTGCTGTTCAGGAAATGTTATCTACTAAGGGTTGGGAAATCATTTCAAAAGAACTTCAAGAAGAAGGGGATACCTTAAACAAAAAATTAATATTGTCTGATGATATAGAGAAAGATAGAAGTTTGAAAGCTGATATTAGAGCAATTGGTAGATTAATAGCAAAAATAACTGCATATTCACAAATTAAAACTTAATGGGTTAATGCTTAAGGATGGCGGCAATCCTAAAAACCGTTGTGATGCCTAGATATATCCCTAGGCACTAGCCCATTAGGATAAGTCGAATTTTACGAGTTTAGCTCTCTCGTCTAACAAAGGAGCGTAAGAAAGGAGACTTTAATGCCAGAGGAAGAACTGGAGGCTCAAAACACAGGTGAAGAAACACCTGAACCCGCACAGCCTGAGGGTGGAGAAGAAAAAAACGCTCAAGAACCTGTTCAAGAGGAAGAACCTCAAGAAGAAGTTCAAGAGGACAAGGAAGCTAAAAAACAAAGGGATTTTGAAAGAGCTTTCTTTAAGGAAAAAGAGACTATTCGAACTTTGAAAGAAGAAAACGAACGTCTTAGAAGCCAGGTTTCGTCAATACCTGAAATTGGCAACCTTCCAGAACCTCAAAATGAAGAACAACAGGCGGCAATTAACTTATTGAAAAGCGTTGTAAATGATGCAGTTGCTCCTATTGCTTCTAAGTTAGAGGAATCGGAACGAGAAAAGGCAATTGATGAGGTTGGAAAAATGTCTTACAGTGGTGATTTCGCAGATGAAATCGCTGAAGAGATGGAAAGACTCCCTTCAGCAATACCATTTAAGGCTCGTCTTATTCAGGCGAGAAACAACGTCATAGCTGCCAATCTTGATACGATTATGGAAAACAATCGAAATGTTGGCAAAGAAGAAGCCTACAATAACCAAGCAATTAAAAAAACGAAAGTTTTAGGCAATCAACCTTCAAAAGCTAATAACGCAGAGACTAAGAGTCTCTTCCAAAAATTTCAAGATGGAGAGCTTACTCCAGAGGAATATGCGAAGAATAGGGATGAGATTGATAAGCAAACAAAAGCCGAATTAGGAATCTAAAGAGTGGACGCTCAAGATTTGGATAAATCGCAGATAAGTCGAACTGATTCGTAATACTTTTTAGAGGTATATTATGGGTTATGGTACAAATCAGATGACGAACACGACACATACAAAGTTTTTGCCCACACTGTGGGGTGAAGCTATTGTTGCTCGTGATCAAAATATGGTTATCTCAAAGCTTGTTGACAGGAAAGATGCTGATGTCAAAAATGGTGGAACTTCTGAGGACTTCCCGTTAGTTTCTAACCTTGCTGCAACAGCCGTTTCTGACAACACAGCTGTTACCTTCCAAGCAAATACTGAAACAGCTGTTACTTTGAATTTAAACCGTCATTTTGAATCGTCATTTATGCTTCAGGATAGAACAAAAATCCAAACCTCCTATGAGTTGGCTAAATTATATTCTCAAAAGATTGGTCAAGCATTAATGGATAAAATTGAGACTGACCTTGCGGGTCTATATTCTGGTCTTACACAGACTCAAGGAACTGGACATACTGCTCTTACTGAGGCAATGATTGTTCGTGGTATCCAATATTTGGATGATGCGAAAGCTCCTCAAACTGAAAGATATCTCGTATTGAAACCAGCAGGTATGAATAACCTTAGACAAATTGCTAGATTTACTGAATTCCAAACAACTGGTAACCAAACAGCTCCAATGGTTGGTGGTCAACGTGGTTTTGTTACCAATGTTTTTGGTGTTGATGTCTATGTTACGACTAACATTCAACAAGTAACTGGTACACCTGGGATAATTCACAACCTTCTGTTCCATCGTTCTGCTTTTGCTTTGGCAATGCAGAAAGATATTTCAATCGAGAACGATCGCAGACCTGACTATCTTGGTACAGGTTTTGTTGCTTCAGCTTTATGGGGCTACGTTGAAATGCGAGACAATCATGCAGTTGATATTCGTACAGTTATTAGTTCTTAATAACTTACCTCTAGCCTCTACGGAGGTTAGGGCAAGTTATTAATTCCTGCTGGACGGCAGGTTAAGAAAGGAGTCCGAGATGGACGAAAAAAAACCCAAAAATTACATTCAACGCCTAAAGGCTGAGAATGAAGAGTTGCGAAAACAGGTCGAAGAGGCAAAAGCCATTAAAGTAGTAGAACAGGTAGTTGAAAAACCATCAGACGACAGGGAAGAAATTATAGATGTTTGGATTGAAAGATTGGGGTCAGATGCTCAAGGAAGAGTGATATTCCAAAAACATTCAATGTCTAAAAAAGCAGCATTAGAAGCATTGGTAGCACATTATTCAACTAAACGAAACAAACAAATTCCCGATCCAGTTCCTCATGAACCACAACGAAATGCTGCAACTTGTTATTGCAGAATAGTTAAAAGAGACAAAGCAACTGGGCAAAAACAAATCGCAGTTCAAGATATGCCTATTTGGATAGCAGCCGAAAGAATGATGGAAGGCAAGGCGGTTGAATTAATAAGTAAACAAGAATATGAAGATTATTATGCTAAAAAAGGTTTAGAAGAAGATAAGTGGAAAAAAGAATATAACGAAAAGAAGCGGCAACAAGCTATCGAGGCCTTAGCTGCTACTAATTAAGGAGAATTATGGTAAATTCATACCTACACATCAACACAAATGACGATTGGTCGTATGCTACTGCCGTTAGATTGGTGAGAGTCATCATCAACAAAAAAGGTGCAAGTTCTAACAGATTAGACTTGTACGACGGAGTAGATGCAAATGGTTCATTAATTGCCAGTATAGATACCACAGAAGCAGCCAAGACATTAGACTATGATGTTGTTTGTAATAGAGGTGGATATGCAGTGATGCACACTGGAACAGCTGCTGATGTAACTATTGTATTTAATTAAAATGTCAGATTTAAAAGTAAGAACAAAAACTTTAGATGAAAAAAATTCGCCTAAAGTAACAATAAACGCAGAAGAACCAAAAGAAAAAGAGTTATGGGTTAATGGTCTAAAGAAGACTATTACTCATAACTCTCGTCAGGGTTATGAAATAGGAACATATAAGTGTTTGAAATGTGGTCAAGAGCAGTCTGTAGATAAACCATTAGAAGGAGTTAGTAAGTACTGTTCTTGTGGCGGGAGAATGGTTTTAAAAGATGTAATGAAAAGAGGTAATGTCCAAGATATTGTTTCAAGAGAAGCAGCTTTTGTCTGCCCAAAGTGTGGTAGAGTCTACCATTATCCAGTTGATTGTTGCGTGGCAAAAATGAAATTAACTCAAGCAGAGATGTATGAGTTTAACGTCCCAAGAAGGAGCATATATGGCTAAGACATATTCTCAACTACAAAATATTTGTATTAGAAAAACAAAAGATAATTCTCCTGATGCTGTAAGTGGTTTTCAGGAAGATTTGAATATTGGCCAAGAAATTGTTGCTTCTTTGTTAGGAACAAGAGCAAGAGAGCTTTACACGACTGGAACATTGTCTTTAGTAGCTGGAACAGAAACTTATTCATTAAATTCTGATGTAGATACAATAGAACAGGTTTTGATTACTTCACCTACTAATGATGAAAAGGAATTATTATTAAGTAGCAAAGAATATGAGAGATCTATTAATCCTGTAAAATCTAATGACTCTCAAGCAATGCCTAATCGTTATTATTTAGATGAACCTTCAATAGCAGCAGATGGGACAGAAACAAAAGTAATGGCCTTTGATACTATCCCTGATCAAGCTTATACTGTTACTTATTCTTACAAGAAAAAAGTGTCTCCAATGTCTGCTACAGTTCTTTATCCGTTTTTCAACAGCAAATATCATTATATATTAGCAGATTATGCAATTTGGCAGTATACAGAGAGAGAAACTGACGAGTCAATGAATCCTTCTTATTGGGAAATTAAATGGGAAAAGGGATTAGCTTTATTGTTAGAAACTTATGGGTCAGACACCAAGAACCAAGAACCAATCCCTGGACCTGTATATTAAATACGAACTTTATCCCATTAAACTATTCAAAAGGATTATCGAGAGCAAGAAGCACTATATCACCTTCAATCTATTCTAAAAAAGTTAATTCAGTAGAAATAACTGATTTTTCTGGTGGTCTGAACACAAAAGATGAAGATATTTCTATCAATGACAATCAGCTATCATACGGGCAAAATTTGACTATTACTGGTAAAGGTAAATTAGAAAAAGCCCTTGGTATGACTTTGTATGGTAATTTCCTAGGAACTACCACAGGAATTCTATGGGGAGGTAATTTCGTTAATCGTACAGGCACACAGGAGCAATTGGTAGCATACGATACTGGATTGTATAGATATGTGGCTAGTGTGTGGACTGCACTCACAGGAGTTACACTAACAACTAATAAAGATGGTGATGGAGCATATTTTCCTTTAACTAATAAATTTTATTATATTAATCAGACTGATAATGTTGTTAAGTATACTTCTGGCACTTCTGCTGACCAGACTGATGCTAATTTCAAGAAAGGTAAGTTTGTAGAGCATTTTCAAAATAGATTACTTGTAGCAAATGTTTCTTCACAAGAAGACTATGTATGGTACACAGACTTAGGTGTAGATACTTTTAGTGCAAATAACTATTTTAGAGTTGAAGGAACTATTACTGGTTTGAAGACCTTTTATGACAAGGTATTAATTTTTACTAAAAGAAAAATTCATCGCCTTCAAAACTTTATCTTTGATGGCAATATTGCAGGGCCAGAAGCAGTTTTTACTTTACCAACAGAATTTGGAACTATTTATGATAGAACGATAGTTGTTGCAGATAACCTTGTTTACTTTGTAGGGCAAGACTTAAAAAATAAGTGTCATATTTATGTTACTGATGGTTTTAATGTTTCTGTTATTTCAGACAATATCTCTCCCACTCTTGATGGTTTAGCAGCAGGGCAACTTCAATATGCTTGTGCAGGATTTGATGGTCGTTACTATAGAGTGGCTGTTGCCCAATCTGGTTATACAACCAATAATTTAGAGATTAAATTTAATGTTATAGAAAAAAGACTTGAACCCTTTGGTGTTAGAGGGGCTGTAAGTTCTACAGGGATTGCTTGTTATTGGTCTTCTGAGACTTCTGGACAATGGGACTTGTACGTAGGAACACAATCAATGGGACAAGTTTATAAATTAGACCAAGAGAATTACGATGAGTTACCAGAAGAGTCTTACACTACACTTGGTACATTAGACAGGCCAATTGATGCTAACCCAGCCAAAAGAGGTGCTCAGTCATTTAAATTAAGTAATTACAATTCTGTAGAGAGTATAAATATATCTGCTGCTTATTTAAGACTAAAAAAAGTTTCTGGGACGACTACTGATCTTACTGTTAGGATAGAAACTGACAACAATGGAGAACCATCAGGGACTTTAGCTGATACTGATGCTACTTCAACCGTTTCAGCCTTTACAGGCACTTCCTATTCTTGGATAAAAGCAGTGTTTAGTAATGTTACTCTATCTGGTAACACCACTTATTGGTTAGTTGTTAAACATGTTACTGAAGGAACTGGTAATTCTAAATATGCTTGGGCTGGTGATGCCTGTTCACCAACTTATATTAATGGTAATTCTTCCATGTATCAAGTAGTAACGACAGCAGCAACTGTTACATTCAACCCTGATGCTGATCCAGAATCAACTTCAGTAGATGGAGCAGTTTACAGGATATTAAGAGATGGTATTGGCGAAGATTTCTCTACTATAAGGAGTGGTGCTGGGACTAATGTGTATAGTGGTGGATTACCAGATTATCCTTTTGCAGGGACATATTTAAGTTCTTTTTGCACAAGTCCTAATTTTGACAGTATGGATAGAGCCATTCTTTTATTTGATACTTCTTCTCTACCAGATGATGCTTCTATCTCGGCAGCAACTCTTAGTTTATATGTTGCAGATAAAAATGATGATTATGCTCAAGATGTCGGGATTACTTCTTCAAACCCAGCCTCTAATACAGCAATTGTAGCCTCTGATTATGCTATTGCTAATTTTGGTTCGACTGATTTTGCAACCAGGGTAAGTATCAGTGATATTAATTTAAATGCTTATAATAATTGGACATTAAATGCTTCAGGGATAGCAGCTATATCTAAGACTGGTATAACTAAATTTGCAGTTAGACTATCAGGTGATATAGATAATTCTGCTCCAACATACTCAGCAGGTGCAGAAAGCCACATATTCTTTCATCAGTCTGATAGGACTACAACACAAAAACCAAGACTGATTGTTACTTATACTTCTGTTACTGGTAGCTCAGTTTGGCAAAAAGATACAAGTATAGACCAAAACTTTGTTTTATATTCCCAATCAGCAATTGATGCCTATGCTGATACAAAGGCTTATATGTTGGGTGGAATGGGTAATTTTATTAAACTACAAAGATTTATGTCTCTGTTCTCTACTGTTGGAAGTTACAATATAGAGATTGGTTTTAACAATGGCGAGACAAATAACTTTATTAATTACTTAGTTGACTTAAGTGGTTCTGGTTCAGCAGTATGGGGATCTTTCTCGTGGGCTGATGGGACTGTCTGGGGAGGGAATGTTGCAAAAAATTATTCATGGGAAAATGTATCTAGTATCAGAGGTCGCTCTCTGAAAACAAGAATTAGAAACAGACTTGCTAATCAACCTTTCACTTTTAATGGGATAAAGTTCGTATTTAATATAATTAGAAAAAATAGATAGGAGACAATATGGGCGTAGCCACAACGACACCAGATTCAAGTTATACACCAACTAATTTACCGAAAGACGGGGAAACTGCTGATGCTAGTGATGTAACAAATGATCTTCAGGGGCTTGCTGATAGATTCAATGCCCACATACATGATTTAGCTGTTACTGATCCAGCAGCCTATGTACCGACATGGACAGGGTCTAGTTCGAACCCTGCTATCGGTAATGGGACAATTTCTGGTAGATATTATCAGATTGGTAATTTGGTATATTTTACCTTCTATCTTTCTTGTGGGTCAACAACTACTTATGGTTCTGGTAACTATTCGTATTCTTTACCAGTTACTGCTGCTAGTAATTCTGTAAATTACATAATCACAGCTTGGGTATATGATTCTGGAACTGCATACAGAATAGGAGCAGGTAGAATAACTGCAGGTGGAACAACATTTAAAGTATATATAGATTCAGCAACGGCTGAGACTGGTCCATCAGTACCAATGACTTGGGTAAGTGGAGATGGATTAGAAGTTTCTGGCTGTTATGAGGTGGCATAATGGGAATAGTAACAGGAGATTTCGAACAATTAAGGAATGAATTTAATGGTAACATTACTGGTAAGAATATTAAAAAAGACAATTTTGGTAGTTCAAAAAAACAGTTACTAAATTTTGTATTAAAATCTACCATAACTGATGCTGGTGATTTAAATGATAAGTCAGAAACAGCTTATACAGATTGGGACATTACTTCTCTTACTTCACCAACAGCAGTCGCAGTATTATTGAGAGTTTATCTCAAAGATGACACAGCCAATTCTTATTGCCAGTTCAGAAAAAATGGGGATACAGGTGTTTTTTGTCAATTGGCTACAATCAATGCTTACGTTGCTAATGTATATTTTCAACATGATATCGTTGTCCACCTCGACTCCAACCAAATATTGGAATATCAACTTCAAGATGCTGGCGGGAGTGGCCCTATTACTGATTTTGCAGTTTCAGTCCTTGGGTGGTGGGAGCCAGCTAATAATTAGAAAGGATAAATTATGGCTTTAACAGCAGCTCAAAAAATAGCACAAGTTAAGAAAAGTACACCTGCAACTAATGCTAAAACAGAGCTTATCAAACAAATAAATGCCAAAAAGAAAGAAGAAATAGCTAGACCCCCAGAAGATCCCAATGCCGCATTGAGAAGGTCTATTAGTTCTATTTATGACCCTTTAATTTCTGCTTCTAATGCTTCAATTACAGCTAGAAGAGCAGGTATTGGTGCTGATTTCAGTAACTTGGCTAACAGATTAAGGGAAACTGCGGGTCAATCTACTCAAGCTTTAACAGAAGGTCTTAATAGGTATGGATTACTTCAATCTGGTAGAACAGCAGCTGGTATGGGTAAAATACAAGAAAATTTAGCTTCTGATATCCAAAAATCTGATATTGAAAGAACAATTGCAGAGGCTAACCTTGTTCTAGAAGGTGCTCAATATGAAAGCCAAGTAAGAACTGCTGGCTTACAAGAATTTGAAAGATTAAAACCAGATTCGCTTGAACAACAAAAACTGAAGCTTTCTCAAGAATTACAAAAATATAATATTGATTTGTCTAAATTTAAAACTGTTCAGGATCTGTATTCAAACCCATTTAATACACAATATTTACCAGATCAAACTCTTAAGCAAATGTTAGAATCATTAGGATATAGAGTAACAGCATAAGGAGTAATATGGATAATAATCAAACACAATTGAATCAACCAACGATTTCTATAAGTGAGTTAAGAGCGAACCAAAAGAAAGCAATAGATGAAATAAATAGTTATTGGCAGCAAAGAGGGTATGAGAGAACGCCTGATGGTAAGTGGATAAAAGTTGACACTCAAGCCGATACTCAAGCTCAACAACTAGATATTTTGTCTAAAAGTTTAGGTATTCAAAAATCACAACTTGACATTGAAGCTAAACAAAAAGAACTAGCAACAGATGAGCAACCAAAACAATATGAGAGAGAAGCATCGAGAGGGATGGCAGCAATCTCGGAAGCAGTCAACCAAATAGAGAGCCTATCTGCAAGAGTTAACACTTCTAACAATCGCCTTTTGCAGGCAGGTAGATGGGTTGGTGGAGTTACTCAATTAGATGCTGATTCATCACAATTAATGTCTATGAGAGCATACTTAGCCCCAATTGTTAGATCATTGGGTGAAAAAGGAAACTTATCTGAGGGAGATATGCAGCGTGCTGTTGGAGCTATACCTAGTGTAACTGACACAAGAGAAGTAGCTCAAAGAAAAATTACGACATTAAAGAATATTCTAGGTGCTGCACAACAAGGTTTTGAACAAGGAACTACAAACCAAGACCCATTAAATTTGTTTGGAGAGTAATATGACAATAGAAGAATTGGGACAACAAGTAAAAAATAAGTATCCTAATGCTTACAATAATATTAATGATGCTGAATTGGGTCAAAAAATACTTGAAAAATATCCTCAATATCAGTCTCAGGTCAATAACCAGGATAAGGCATATCAACAAGAATATGAAGCAATTCATACAGGCGAAGGATCACAACAGCAGACACAAGAACCACAGCAACAAGGGTTTTTAAGCAGTTTGATACAAGAACTTGCTGCTCCCTTTAAGCAAATTAAAAAAGTAGAACAAGAAAGTACTAAAACAACAGGTGGGAAGATAAGAAATAGTCTATCGTTTCTGCTTGGTCCGTTTGGGCTTGCTTTAAATGCTCCCAAAGGGGAAAAAGCAAAGACTGCTGGTGCATTAGCCGAAATTGGTTCTTATGCTATCCCCGTTGGTAGAGCTGGTCAAGGAGCTAAGGCTTTAGCCAAAAGTGGAGCTATTACTGGTGCTGCCCTCTTGGGTTCTGGTGCTGTTAGAAGAGGCGAGACAAGACCAGTAGAAATTATTAAAGAAACAGCTAGTGGTGCTTTAGTGGGTGCAGTTACTGGACCATTAACTAAATTAGCTGAACCTGTACAAAAAGTCATTCTTGGTAGAGCGGCTAATTTATATAATTCTGTTTTAGGGGGTATTACTAAGGACGAAGCAAAAGCAGCTGCTAAAGGATTTATTAAAACTGCTGGTCAAAAAATCACTGAAAGAGGTGGGTTTGTAAAGGCTACTCAAAGAGGAGTAGAAGATCTAGCAGACAAAGTAATCACACAGACAGAAGAAAAAATACAGCCTCTTTTAAAAGAGATGGATAATGCTGGTATAAGAATTTCAACAGAAGACATAATTAAACCATTGCAGGAAATAAAGGACAGTTTGGCAGCTGTTGGTGAACCAATTCCTGCAAGAATAGACGGCATCATTAATGCTATTAGAAGTAAAGGCAAAGAAATTCTACCTTCTGAAGCTAATAATTTAAAAAGAGAATACTACAACTTAATGAGAAACAAAAATGTTAAGTTTAATATTCCTTTTGATGAATTGCAGGGGGCAAAGCAAGTATGGCGTAAGGCTGCATCAGGTATAAAAGAAGCAATTGAAAAGGCAGGTGGAGAAAGATATGGCAATGCAATAAATGAACTGAACGCAG
>SCLI03000085.1_pt1 | contig 13000 bp, 14 predicted proteins | sample 7268041 | NCBI WGS metagenome assembly SCLI03 (sample SAMN10721081, study PRJNA514188) | viral metagenome | isolation source: depth-stratified mine tailings core A | place: China: Fankou Pb/Zn Mine tailings | collected 2017-10 | reverse complement strand
GTCCGGCTCGCAATCGGTGCGCATCGGCAGCATGGGCGCAAAGGTACGCCCGAAGCCGCGGCCAACCAGGTGAGGTCGAGGTGGAGCTGGCGGAGGGGCTTGAACCCCCGACCCTCTGATTACAAATTCCAATGTGGGGTGTCTATGGTTTCCGCCCTTGTCTATTATCAATTACTTAGAAAGGGCGGTAGACGCCAAAACACGCCGTAGAAGGTGCTAGACGAACGGCGTTGCTACCAGCGTTGCTACCAACCGCCGCGGGTCGCGGATCTCAATCCGATCTGCCCTTAATGGGGTTCAGCAGACCACTGAGCGAAGTGTCAATTAAGTCTTGCGCATCGTCAAGGCCGCTATACCAACCGCGACCGGGCCTAGAGTTGGAGTGAACGCGGATCTTAGACAGAGCTTCTTGAAGGGCCGGATAGTAGCACGCGGCTTCTACTTCGCTCATCGCTGATCGGCCCCGAGTCGTCATCCGAGGGCGAACTTCGGCCTCAAGGTCCGCCTTGATGGCCTTCAGTAGGTGTTGCGCCTGCGCGATTTGCTCTTTGCTAGCCGGAATCTCTGAGCCCACCAATTCCATCAACCGGCCGATTCGGTCGCTGAATTGCTGTAGTCCAGTAATCACTTCAGCTTCGGTCATCATGGTTTAACCCCCACATTTGAAAACTTGACCTCTCAACGAGTTTACACGTCTAAAGTCAACCCGTGGGCTGAAAAAACGGGGCGCGATACGTGCGGAGAAAGGAGTAGGCCGCTTTGCCGCGCCCCAGTTGGAAACGAAGGAGACGCGCACGGGTGCGTTAATCCCGTGCGCCCTTGCCGGGTGACGAAGCCCGGCAAAGATCGTTAGCGGCTGAACAGGTTCCAGTCCGGCCGCAAAACCTTGAGCAGTGTCTTAGCGGGAATCTCTTCCTTAACCGTGAGTACCTGCGCTTCCGGATTCGCTGGAAACAACACCAGCGACACTTCCCGGATAACGCCCTGCTCGATGACACGCACCGCGCCGTCGTAGGCGTGCTTCAGGAGTTGCAGGCCGATGGAGAGGCCCTTTACGATGCCCTTCTTCAGCCGGGAATAGGCTTCCCTGCCGGCTTCAGTTTCCAGGTCCAGCTTGCCTTTAATAAGCACTCCTGCGGGGGAGTCTTCCAGCCGGCCGATACCTACAGGTTCATCCCGCTTGTGAGACCACAGCAGGGGAACGTCCGTGCCGATGCACGCGGCCAGCGCACCCGGTTGGATGCGGTCGCCCTGCGAATCGACGTTGCCGTATGCCGCGGCCAGGCCCTCAAAGGTGCCATCCTCGGAAACCTCGCCCTTCAGTTCAAGCAGCAGGTCTTTGTTCATTGGGAACCTCCGATGCCGGTATCATGTTCGCCGGCCGGTTGAGTTGATCCGTTCCGGGCAGCTCGGGAAGGTTCTCCCAGCGCCGCACGTCCGCAACCGACAGGAAGCCGGCCGCTAAGCCCTTCGAGTACGCCTCATACCGGGTCGCCTGGTCCGCCCGCTGTAGCGCGGCCATGTCGAACTCGCAAAAGAATTTTGTCCGGGCCGGGAACAACTTCAGATTCATCTCGGCTTCAAAGTTGACCAGCCAGGGACGGAGCGAGTGTTGCAGGAAGGAAAGCTGCTCCTGCTCGGAGTTGCTGTAAGTGGATCGGGAGAGGTCGCCTATCATCGTGGGCGATAAGCGAAACCAGCGCGCAATTTCCTGCACGCTGAACTGGCGCGATTGAAGGAACTGCGAATCTTCCGCTGAAAATCCCACCGTGGCGAAGTCCCAGCCGGATTCCAGCAGGAACATTTTGCCGGAATTCAGAGCGCCGCCCAGTTTATCGCTGAACGATTCGGTATACGCTCTCCGCTGTTCCATGTTGAGCTTCTGCGGAGACTTCAGCACAATACCGGGTCGCGCCTTGTTTTTGAACATGGCCGCGCCGTGCTGGTCCTGTGCGATTGCCAGGCCGATTCCTTGACGCGCCAGGCTGATGATGGACAGGCCGGTAATTCCGTTCAGAGACGGTCCCTTCAGGTGCAGCACGTCTTCAAACGGAAACACCTGTTTGTCGCCGCCCTTGATGTATTCGTAGGTGATGTGCCCGCCGTCAGTCCTGACCGTTACCCACTCAGGCAGAAGCGGCCATAGACTGCACGCGCGCCGGATGCGTCCCGCTCAATCACGGAATAGGAGTTTCCCCATCCCAGGACGTGCGCCATTGCTTGCGCGCGCCAGGTGTAGGAGGTCTGGTAAGTATTCGGCTGGTCATGCAGCACCCAATAGACGGGACACTCGGGCGCCTTCAACTTGCTTGAATCGGTGCGCCGAAACGTGAATAACGGCAGTGATGCAACACTCTCGGATAACAGCCGCGTGCACGCGCATACCGCGCTTACGGCCATTGCGCCCTCGGGTGTCACCTCGACGCCGGCATAGGTTTCCTGCGCTCCCAGCGCGTCTCTCAGCCACGGTTGCGGATTCCGAAGCGTGCTGGTGGCTTTTCGGATGAACGTCTTAATCGTTTCGAACATGGGGAATGGGGCCATCGTCTCGACAGCCCCCAGGAAACTACGCCAGGATGCCGCTCATGTAGCAGAACGCGGCCGGGTGGAAGAGTTGCACGTCCGCCCGGAGCGTGGCGCGGATAAGGGTCTGATCCTTCTGGAACGCGCTGTAAACGGTCCCAGCGATATCATAGGCGCCCTCGCGCGCGACTTCGATGGTGAGGTTCTTACGGACGCCTACGGCGAGCTGGTTCCACTGCCCCACAAAAGCGACGCTCTCGTTAGCGCCCCCGCCCAGATTGATCGGGAGTTGATTCGAGACATACTTCGTGATGCCGGCCCAGTCTGCCGGCTGCACCAGCGGGGTCTTGTCCGTGACGGTAGCGCCGGTCTTCAGTTTGGCGAGAGACTCCGCGGTACGCGAAGCGTAAATCACGGCGTTCGGTTCGAAGTTCGCCGCCTTCACCTTGTAGAGCGCCGACAGGAACTTGTCAAAATCCGCCGGACTGCCTACCGCCGCTTCAGTCAGGATGTTTGCCTGAGTCGAAATGCCGGCCGGTTCCGGGGCAACGCCGCCGCCCAACATGCAGGTGTAATCGAGCTTGCCGGCGAGCGCCTGCGCTACGGCCTCTTCAATCACGCCGTCTACGTTCTGCCCGTCTTCGAGCAGTTCATTGTTGATGACCAATAGGGCGGCCAATTTGCGCGCGGTGAACACCACGCTATCGAACACTCCATCGGATGTGGCGATGGCGCCCGCCTCGTCCGTCCATGCCGCGGTCGGGTCCGTGGTGAGCCGCGCCATAGTCAGCGTTGCGGAGGTCATAGGCACGGTGACCGCGCCGGCCCGCATGACAGCGGCCAGGTTGCGCGCCCGGTCAATCACGCGCGCGGAAAGCGGGGTCGGAATCAGGATACCGCCCGCCGTGGTGGGGCTGGAGGCCATAGCCTTCTGCTCCAGTTCGGCGCCATCCCAGTTCATGCCGACGTAGCCACGGAGCAAGCGGCCCAGACTCAGGTTGTCGAACTCGGAAGGATAGGAGCCCTTCACCACGTCCGCATACTTCTGGTCCGCCTTGAGGATCATGGGGCCGGCCGCCGGCTTCGGGGGTTGCAGCGATTCCAGGAACCGCTTACGGCCCTCGGATTCCCACTGAGACTTGATGGCCTCGACTTCGGTCTTCAGCGTGTCGAGTTGGGCTTTTTCAGCATCATTCGGGCCGCGGTTTTCGCTGGCGAGTTTCGCCACCAGCGCGGTAAGAACTGCCTGTTTTTCTACGATCTGATCGTATTGGTTGGTCATTGAATGCCGCGCATCGTCTCGACACGCGCCACAGTACTGCTTTTCGACTTACCCCAAAACAAGCGGGTTAGTCAGAAAATCGGAAAGATCGCCGCCTTCAGCCGTTCGCATCACACCGTCAAGGGCCATTGCCAGCGAGACGATGGAATCCACGCGCTTAGAGTGCTTCATGCGGTCTGGTTTGCAAATTTTGATGTTGCCGGCCGGGTCCGCTGCGATAGAGCAGCAGGACGCCTGCCAGCGCAATAGCGGGCATCCACCGTGCGCCAGGGTTCCAGCGAGTACCGCCTTTTCCAGTTCCTTGCACGGAGCATTCATGGACGCGTAGCCCTGCCCCATCTGGATTACTTCGATGCCGGCATTCTGGAGTTGTTGAACCACCTGTGCCGCGCCCCAGCGGTCAAAGTTGACCCGCTGCACATTGAACCGTTGCGCCTGCTCGATAACCTTGTGGACGATGAAATCGTAGTCCACCACATTGCCAGGCGTGAGCGTGATGCGGCCCTCGGCCGCCCAGCGACGATAGGGTACGCGGTCCCTCAACTCCCGCTCCCGCAGGCCATCAGAAGGAATCCAGGCCCAATGACGGATATACAGCCGGCCGTTGTAAGGAAACGCCAGGACGAACGCGGTCAAGTCCGTGGTGCTGGAAAGATCCAGCCCGCCGCAACAGGGAACGCCCTCGAGCTCCGCATCGGTGATATTGTCGCCGCACGTGTCCCAAGCGGCCATGTCCAGCCAGGTCCGCTCCGATGCCGTCCACTGGTTCAGGTACAGGCGCCTGAAGGCATCCTGTAAGCTGGGTATCTGTTTCGCCCGCGCCGCCAAGTCTCGCATTTCCTCGATAGATCGGAAGATGCCCAGCGCCGGGTTTGCCTTGTACCAGGTGGCTTCCTCGTCCCAGGGGTCGGTTTCGTCCGCCTCGAAGATGGAAGCGTAGAAACTCGGGTCTAGGGACGGGTCCGATAAACACCGCTTTGCGTGGTCGTATAGCTCCCCCAGGACGCTTTGCTTGTCGAAACCGGCCGTAGAGATCACCACGCCTAACGGATGCGTCCTAGCGCCTGTGGAGGTCGCCAGCACGTCGTATAATTCCCGGTTCGGAGCCGCGTGCAATTCATCGTAAATCCACATGGACAGGTCTAGCCCGTGGTTCGTGCCAGCGTCCGCCGATATCGCCCGGAAGGTTGAGCGGGTCGCCTTATCCGTGATGCGTTTCTGTGCGCGACTCACAACAGCCCGTGCCCGGAGAATATCGGACGCCTCCACCATATCGGCCGCCGTGTTGAACAGAAGCGCCGCCTGGTCTCGGGAATTCGCAGCGACAACCACCTGCCCGCCCATCTCGCCACAGAAGGTTCCGGACAGGCCCAGCCCAGCGCACGTTTCCGACTTGCCCTGTTTCCGCGGCCAAAACAGCAGAGCATTCCGGATGCCCGGATGGAACATTCCCCGGATGGAGTCTTCCTGGTAGGGAAGCACTTCAAAGGGTTTTCCGGCCCATTCGCCCTTACCGTGTCGCAGCACGCGCCGAAAGAAGGACAGCACGCGATCCGCGCCGCGGGTGCCAGCCAGTATCTCTTCGAGCGGGTCCACCTCGCGCGCCAGCGACCGCCGTCGTAGTCTCGGCATTAGTAAGCACTCGGGGGTCTTCCGGTGGGGCCAGGAGGTACGATATCCAGCCCCAATTGACGGATGAACCGCTGAAACAGCCCGTACGCCTGCTTTTCTATATCGACGGCCGGGTGCCGCTTGCCGTCCAACACCAGGCCATCACGGTTGACCATCTCGCGGGCCGCTTGCGCCCGGTCCCAGTTCTCCAGCGCCGCTCTCAAGAGCAGGCTGGCATCAGGCGTCAACTCGTATTCCTTCTCAAGACGCCGCCAGGCAGACTTCGACTCGGCAGACAGATGTTCAGGTGGTCTCATATGCTATTCGGGAACCTTTCAACTCTCATTGCCCTCCCACGCGGTCAGGGGCTCAAGGGAACATACGGCGCTAGCCGGCTACCCCTCGCGTTCAACTCGCCGGCATTCCTTCATGACCGCGCGCCAGTCTTCATCCTTCACCAGCAGATCCGCCCCTCTCCACGAGTAGCGACACTGAGCAGAGCAGAATCGTTCACCATCGGGGTTGGGTGCGCCACAGTTGCGGCAATGACGCCGCGATTGGTAACCGCTTTTTTGTGATTCCTTCATATCGTCGTGAACGGTGTGAACGGTGTGAACAAAACCAACAGTGTTGCTATCAAGCGCAGCGTGAACATGCAGTACATCAGTCGCGCTCTCTGTTCACACTTTTTCTCTCGTTCACACTGTTCACGGAAGAAAGAGAAGAGAGCCTGTATCGGCCATCCTGACACTTGGTAATCAGGTCATCCTGATACATCTTCTGTAGCAAGCGCCGCGTGGTGCTGTAGTTCTTATTTCCAAGCAATTGCGCGAGCTTTACGGGCTTTTGCGGCCCTTCTTGCTCCAGAATGAGCAGGATGTCTTTTCGTTCTTGGCTCATCCCAATTTCGTTGCCTTCGGCTATAACCCGCCATCCGAACTGATCGGCGTGAACACCGAATGCGACTTCATATTCCCGGTTTTCCATATCTCGGCCCTGAATCGCCAGCTTGAAGGCGCCCTCGGGAGTCCGGGTGAGCGCCCATATCGAATCCGCGCTTGCTGTGAGCCCCGTGGTTCCTGCAACGGCATCGAGCGCATATTCGGCGCCCATCTTGCGAAGGTGATGCACCACGAGCACGGCCGTTTTGTGCTTCTCTGCCAGTTCGGCCAAAACTCTGACTTCGGCATAGTCGGAGCGCAGCACGTCGCGTTTCCCGCTTGCCTGAAGCACGGAAAGAAAGGTGTCTATGATGAGCAACTCAGACGGGTTCCGTGTGAGATATTCGTCCAACTCCGCTGCACCACCAGCCAGGAGCGGTTGCAGACGGTAAATCATGTGAATGTTTTCGAGGTACGGTTCATCCTCAGTAATGAACATCTTCAACCGGTTGCTGGTCCGCCGCGGCGGTTCTTCCAGACCGCAGTACATCACGCGGCCGGGTGTCTTTACGGCAAAGTTGCCCAGCGCCACGGAGCCACGCGCCACAGCCAGAGCAAGTTGCAGTACCATCCAAGACTTTCCGACTTTCGGCCGGCCGCAACAGAACGTGACGCCCTTCGTGAGCAGGTCTTCTATTACAAACTCTGGTTCCGGATAATCCGCCTTGAAAATAGTGCGTGCGTCGATAGCCTGAAGCGGTTTCGGTTTAGGGTTTGGAGCGGGCATCTGAACCACACGGCTCTTGCCCGGTTCCAGCGTGGCCGCCCATTTCGCCAATTCCTGCACAACATCGTCAGACTTCGAAGGCTTGCACCGCTGGCGGTTGATGGCCGCAAGTGCCGCATAGATTTCGTCACCGTCCATCCCCTTTGCCCGATACTGCGCCGCGGCCGATTGCAGGTATTCATACCGCGCGCCCTCGGTAACGGTCTTTTGAGTCTTTAAGTCCGCTTTCGCCTTATTTTTCGGTTGGTCAGTGGCTGCGCCCGATATGAGCGCGTACAAAGCGGTAACGTCAGTCTGGTGTTCTTCCACCTGAAGCGGCGCGCCGTTCAGCGCATGGCCTGTGGTGGTGAAGAAACGGCCGCGATCATAGATTTCGATGGCGCCGTCCTGATAAGCCGCACGTCTGCCAGGACCATCCAACCGCGCCTTAACCCACAGCTTCGCGCCGTGACCAGACGGTGAAATTTCTGCATAACTGTCAGCGAAGCATTCAATCATCGGCCGCACCCATGGCTTGAGCGCGCCGCCCTGGTCGATGCAGTCGTCGAAGTCGATGCCGGCGAACGGGTCCGCCGCCGAGAACACAAACCCGATGCCCTGATAGCGTGCAGCCGCTTTCATCCAAGCAGCAGCCACGGCTTCAAACGTGTTCCACGTCTCCGGGTCATCGGATTTCGCCCGGTTGCCGTTCGCCTGGTACGGAACCTTGGTAGGCTTGCCGTCGCGCATTTCCAGCCGCCATAGCACCCACTGATCCCGTTCGGTAAGGTCGTCGGGGAGATTCGGAAGGGCGAAAGCCGGAACCGGCGCGGTCACCGCTTCACCTCCGCTGCCCGGCCCAGCCCGTATGGATGCGGCTGCTTTGAGTTGATCCATTTATGCTCGGTCTTGTCCTGAACGCTGCGGGTCGTTATCACTGAACTGCCGTGGTGTTCCCCTGCGTGCCCCAGGTCGTTGCCAAACGAGTGCAGCCGAATCGCAACTACCGTGCCGTTGCGCGCCCGCACCCTCTCAGCATTGGGTGCGTTCAGGTATTTCGCAGCTTGAGAGAGACGGCAAACGGCGATTAACCCGAACTCACCGAAGACGCGCCCACGCCCGCCGCGTTCGAACTCTCGGGCTTCTTTATCGACCTCCCGGATGGTCGGTTTGGTTTCCGGCCGTGCGGCCGGCGCTCGTATCACCGCGCCTCCGCGTATCGCGTGTTCTTCTCGATCCACAGCATGAGTGATTCCCGCGGCACGCGCACGGAACGCTGAACACGCACCGTAGGCAATGTTCCGTTTTGCATCCAGCGGTAGGCCAGCGCGCGGCTGATACCAAGTGCATCAGCCACCTCCGGACCGCGGAGTAGGAGCCGTGCGGTTTCGAAATTCGCTTTCTCGATGAACGCTATTGACTTCATACGTCTACGATGGTACCGTTTTTGTATACGTTTTTAACAACAGAAACACGTATACAAGAGCGTAGACATGATGCGAGTACACCTCCCGAAAGATACCGGCCCGACGAACTACTACAAATTTCCATGGATTCGTTACCGATGCGGGTTCAGGCTGGAGCGCAGATTGCCACGGTCCACGTCCCCACTGAAGCCGCACGATGATAACCCAATCGAACGCCTTTACTTGACAGCAGACGAAGAAAAGGGAACGCCGTCAGAAATCTACTATCCGTTAGAAGAGCACCCCGGATTGGCGCGCAAATTTGCGGAGATATCAGATCCGGATGCAGTGCTCCAGTTCGCTGTCCAGTACGGAGTTCTCGGTCTCGATGGTCTCGGACAAGACTCGGGCGATGAAGACGTGATGATGTGGTTGCTGGAAGCCAGCCAACTCCGCAGGGCCTTGGGTGTGTGGGATTTACTCGATTCGAAAGACATGCCCGGACTAAGGGAAATATTCAAATGGAAGGACAAGAGCGTAATCGCTCGGTTCCCGAACAGCAAAGCGACGCGCTGGATAACCAGCCCCGGCAATCAGCGATGGCTTCAGGTATGGAAGCCTGGAGATGTCATCGGCCCCGCGAAACTATTTCTGGCTGAAGAGTTCAACCGGGTTATGAATGTAATGGCATCGCCCACGATTCTGCTCGACGCAAAGGGAAACTTCAAGACATACAGCGTTCCCGTGAGTCTGTTGGCCGCGATGTGGCTGGAGTTCTCTGAAATAGTGACGGGCGTCCGCAAACTTCAGCCCTGCGAACTTTGCGGGAGATTGATGGACGTGACCGATAACCGGCGCCACAAGAGGATGCATGACAACTGCTCGCTTCGATTGAGAATGGCTCGATACCGGCGTGCACAGAAGGAATAGAAGATGCCCAAACAGAAGCAGTCAAAGCGCAAACAACACAAACGCGGAAACAGTGAAGGCTCCATCTACCACATGCAAGACGGACGCTGGCGTGCGGCGGTGACGACGGGGAAGAACGCCGAAGGCAAACCGATACGCAAGGTTTACACCGCCGCCACGCGCCACGAAGTAGCCGACGAACTGACGAAGGCGTTGCGAGACCAGCAGCGAGGGATTAACATCGACCCCAAAAAGCGGACCGTGGCGGATTTCCTCGATTCTTGGCTTGAGGGTATCAAGCGCGACGTTGCACCGAGCACGTACATCAGCTACGAGGGCGCCGCGCGGCTGCATATCAAACCGGCGCTCGGCTCCGTTCTATTGACGAAGTTGCACCCGGAACAGATCCAACGCTTCAAGCGCGCCATGCTCGAAGCCGTGGTTACGACAGGGCCTGGTGTGAAAAAGCCGGTTAAGGACCAGCCGAAGCCAGCGCCGCGGCACCTTTCCGCCAAAACCGTACAGTATCAAATGCTAGTGCTTCGGATGGCGCTTAACGAAGCCTGCAAGCTTGACCTCGTGCACCGCAATGTCGCTGCCCTGGTGGACTTCCCCAAAGCCACGCCGGCGGAAATCCGCCCCTATAGCCCCGAAGAAGCACAGCGGTTCCTGGAGGCCGCCAAGGGGCATCGGCTCGGAGCGCTCTTTTCGTCCGCGCTTGCCCTCGGACTCCGCAAGGGTGAAGCGCTGGCCCTTCAGTGGCCCGCAATCGACCTGGAACGCGGAACCCTCTCGGTTCGGCTCACACTCCAACGCATCAAGATGCCAGGGGAGAAAAAGGGCCGGTTGCTGGTGAAAGAGCCGAAGCGGTCCAGCCGGCGAATGGTCAACTTGCCCCAAGTCATTCTTTCGGAGTTGCTGGAGCACCGCCGCCGTCAGGACGAAGAGCGCGCCCTTGCGGGTACTCGCTGGAAGGATACCGGATTCGTGTTCACCACGACCATTGGCACACCCTTGGAGCCGCGGAATATCACGCGCGCGTTCTCGGAGATCATACAGGCGGCCGAACTGCCGCGCGTCCGGATTCACGACCTCAGGCATACCGCCGCCACGCTGCTACTCGCGCAAGGCGTGCACCCGCGCGTCGTTATGGAGCTATTGGGCCATAGCCAGATCGCCGTCACGATGAACACGTATTCGCACGTCGTGCCAGCGCTTCGGAAGGATGCAGCGGACAAGATGGACGCGGCCCTGAAGCCGGCCGCCGATCCCGTTGCTACCACGGTTGCTACCAAACCGGATTCTGTCGTGGTGAATTGAACCGTAAATTATTGATTTTATGGAGCTGGCGGAGGGGCTTGAACCCCCGACCCTCTGATTACAAATCAGATGCTCTACCAACTGAGCTACGCCAGCCTCTTCAGCAACGAGTATACCTCAAAGGGACCCGCCGCTATCGCTTCCTCCAGACCGAAGGGCCGTAACTGCTGCGGAAGATCAGGGCGCCGCTTTCGGCGTCCGCCTCACCCCAGGCCGATGGGCCGGTGGTGAGGCCGCCCGTGAACTTGATGTGACCGCCCAGGATCGTATACGACCCGCGCTGCACGCCCCAGGACCAGGTGCCGTCCGGCCGAAGTTCGACCGCATAACGCGTCTGGCAGGGTCCGCCGCCGGCGGCGGTTGCACAAACGTAAGTTCCCGCCAGCGCCGGCGGCGCGGCCGAAGGCTTCTCCCAAATGACTTTGCTTGCGCCGTTCATGAACGTGAGGCTGTTGGGCCCCACCACGGCCGGTCCCCAGGAGCCTAAGCCGGGGCCACGGAACGTGACCCGGTTTCCCTGGATCTCATACTTGCCGGAAAAGAAGCGCCAGCCCCAGGTGCCGTCGTCGTGAAGCGAAATGGTGGTTTGCGTGTCGCAAGGGCCCGATCCCATGGAGCGGCATAGGTAATCGCCGGCCAACGCCGCGGTATTTGATGAAGCCTGAGGGATCTGTCCTGCCGACCCGGCGCGTTCGTCCGCAACCCGTGCGCGCGCGGCATCGCCCTTCTGCCGGTAATATTGGGCAAGCGTCCGCTGAATGACTGCCGCATCGCCGATATCACCCGCCTTGTGGTGATTGATCATGTCCATCAAATGCTGTTCCGCAAAATTGGTGGCTTTGGGCGGCAACCCGGTCAGGTCGAAATTTTCGACGCCGGACTGAGCAAACAGCAGGAATGCCGACAACAGGATTGCTGCAAACAAACGCATCGTACCCGCCTCCGGTGCGGTTTTGTATGCGATTATACACTGGAGCGCTGCGCCCGTGGCCCCTTTTAATCTTGGCTTAAGGATGGTTAGCGAGGGATGGAGCGGGAGACGGGAATCGAACCCGCAACCAACAGCTTGGAAGGCTGTGACTCTACCATTGAGTTACTCCCGCGATCTTTTTCATTGTAGAGAACGAACATTCCCGGGTCAATCAGTGGTCGCGCTCGGTGATCAGGTCCGTCACGGACATCAGCGCGCGCTGGCCAGACGACTCCGGAAACTCCGCCATAATGGCGCGCGCCCTCTGGGTGAACGTCCGGGCACGCGCCCTCACCCTCTGGATGCCGTTGTGCCTTTCGATCAACTCCAGCACCCGTGCGAACGGCACACTCTCGTAGCTGCGTTCCCGCAGAATGGTTTCGATGTCGCGGCGCTCCTCGGGCCGGGCCTGCTCAAGCGCGTAGACCAGCGGCAGCGTGACCTTGCCCTCGCGCAGATCGCCGCCCACGGGCTTGCCCAGCGTCTTTTCGCGCGCCGTGAAATCCAGCATGTCATCCACGAGTTGGAACGCCATACCCAGGTTCCAGGCGTACTCGGAGAGCCTCTCTTCAGCAGCGGGACTGCCATCGCCCACCAGCGCGCCGATGCGCGCGCATACGGAAAACAGGCGCGCCGTTTTGCGGTCCACCAGTTCGATGCAATCCGCCTCGTTGATGCCGATCCGGCCGATGCGCTCGAGTTGCAGCAGTTCGCCCTCCACCATGGCCTGAGTGAGTCCGATCAGCAGGTCGAGGATCGGGAAACTGCGCTCCCGCAAGGCCATCTGGAACGCCTGCATGTAGAGCCAGTCGCCCGCCAGCACACACGTGTGATTGCCCCACCGGGTATTGGTGGAGGGCCGCCCGCGGCGGGTTTCCGCGGCATCGATTACGTCGTCGTGCACCAGCGTGGCGGTATGGATCATCTCCACCACGGCGGCCAGCCGGATAGCGCCTGGCCCGCAATTGCCGGCCACCCGCGCGGAGAGCAGCAGCAGTGCCGGCCGCAGCCGTTTTCCGCCGCTCGCCTGCAGATAGTGTCCGATGGCCGTAACCGCTTCCACGGAGGCCACCGATTCGGTGCTGATCTCGCGCTCGACACGCTGGAGGTCGTCTTGAATGAGATCGAAAATGTCCTTGGCGGAGAGGGCCTGCCCCAGCTTGCCTAGATTCATCGAAGTTTACCAGTGTACCCGGTAGCGCTTTCCACCCGCAAACACAGGGCTTCGAAATTGCGGCTGGTGATGGCGGCAATGTGCTCCATCTCGCATCCGCGCACTTCGGCCAGTTTCCGCACGGTCTCCACCATAAACGCCGGCTCGATTACCACTAC
>SCLI03000081.1_pt1 | contig 13426 bp, 14 predicted proteins | sample 7268041 | NCBI WGS metagenome assembly SCLI03 (sample SAMN10721081, study PRJNA514188) | viral metagenome | isolation source: depth-stratified mine tailings core A | place: China: Fankou Pb/Zn Mine tailings | collected 2017-10 | reverse complement strand
AGATCATCATAGAGAACCGCGAGATTCTCGTCACGTTCATCCTTTCGCTTATCGCGATTATCAAGCTCACCTCCTGGGGGCGGGCCCAGGCAACGGCGCTGGATACAATCGTCGGTGTCGTCGAGGGGCTCGGCGCGGTGGACGTAAAGCGCGCCGTCGCCCGAACGGAGCCGAACCTGCCCGAGGCGGCAAGGGACGCCATCGTGGACTCGGTGGCTAAGGCGGACCCGAAGAAGTCGGCGAAGTGCCCGTTCCTGCGGGCCGTCAGGGAACTCTTTCGGGGGTTTTGAGGGAGTAAATGCAGGCCATGCTCGAGTTTCAGGACCAACAGCACGAAGAGCGCTACAAGGATAAGTGGTATGGCAAATATCGCGCCTTCGTGCGCGATAATAACGATCCCGAGCGCCTCGGCAGATGCAGACTGGAAGTGCCCGCAGTGCTCGGAGTCGGTAAGGAGAACTGGTCCGACTGGGCATGGCCCTGTTTCCCTTATGGCGGCAATGATGACGTCGGCATGTTTCTTGTGCCTGAAGAGGGGGCGAGCGTCTGGGCTGAGTTCGAAGGCGGCGATCCACAGTATCCGATTTGGAGTGGAGTCTGGATCGCCGGAAGTAATCCTGGAGAACAGCCGGAAGAGTCAAAGCGGCTGTGTTCATCCGCCACTTGCCGGGACTGTGAAGACAGATGCGAGCACGCGGCGGATGCGGCGGACAACCTCGAGCATCGCAAATACCATGCTCACCCGCCTTACTACTGCCCCCGTAGGAAAGTGCTCGTGAAAACTGAGACCGGCCATACCATCGTGATGGATGATCGCGATGAGCAAGAGTTCCTGAAGATAATAGACCGGGCGGGGCAGGTTCTGCACATGTATTGTCCGGTGAAGGCGGAGGTCCAAAGTGAAAATACTCGGCGGCGTGGGACGCACGATTTTGAGACAGGCCAAGCAAACGGCGAAAAAGGTGCTGGTCAAGGAAGCAAACAAATCGATATCGCGCGCGATATCAAAGGCGGCAAAGCGTTTGTTCAGGTGACCGATGCCTGCCGCCAGTTCGTCCGGCTCGAAGCGTGGCAGGATAAGGAGAAGATTCATATCCAGTCCTCGGATAAGACCCGCTCTCGCTGGCAGAAGGTACTTATCGACACGACCAGGGGCCATGAATCCATCCATATCTGGGGACTGGGTGGGACACAGGAGATTCAGATTTGTTCCGCACCCGGCAAGGAGCAGGTGCGGCTGACTGACAAGGCCGGACAGGTGTTTGTGCTCTCGGCGGTATCTGGCAGGGAGCGGATTCAGTTGACGGACAAGGCCGGAAGCAGGATCACGATGGATGGGGTCATGGGGCATATCATTGTCCGCTCTACCGGAAAGGTGCTGATAAACCCATGACTCAAGGAGGCGAAAATGGCTGAAAACGAATGCCAAGGCCCGACAAAATGCGGATGGGTGGAAAGCGAAAGGCTCCTTGCGAAAACCTTCGACGTATGGCGCGCGGAGTTTCGCACGATCCTCGAGGACCACAGGCGCGATATCCAGAACCGGCTTGAGCTGATCGAGCATCGGCTGGAGAAGAAGAGTGATCGGGAGTATGTGGACCTCATCGTCCGAGGTGTTAACGAGGACCTGCGCCAGCATGCCGAAGAGATAAAGAGCCTGCATACGAGCCTAGAGGGCAAGGTCGGGGTCGAGACCATGTGGAAAGTCGTGGGACTTGTGGTAGCCGTCGGCGGGATCATAAGCGGCATCGTCAGCGCGATCATCAACTATTTCACGAGGAAGTGATTTATGGCAAGACCGCAAGCGAGGCTTGGGGACAACTCCAGCCACGGAGGGACAATCATCACCGGCTCACTTATAACTATGATCAACGGCAGGCCCGCCGCAAGGATGGGTGATATGCACGTCTGCCCGATTCCCTACCACGGCGTGACGCCCATCGTCACCGGCAGTCTGAGGACTACCACTGACGGCAGGCCCAACGCCGGAGTTGGCGATATCACCGGCTGCGGCGCCATGATCGTTACCGGCAGCCTTGATACTATGGTGGATTAGAAAAGCAATGACTGATATACAGGTCCAATACTGGGATGTATTCCCCAAGTCTATAAAGGTCTCTCAAGGCACACTTCCGGTGAGCGTGCCGCTTTCGATACGCGGGACCCCGAGGGGCACGGTCATATTCGAATCCGCGAACCTGGCGACAGCATCGGTCGATGAGGGTGGCGTTGTCAGCCTGGGTGTTAACGCGGGGGCAACGATGATCTCGGTCTTTGATTCGGTAGAGAGGACAAGTATCCGTTATGTGTCGGTGGAGGTCATAGCATCGGAGGTGGTTGTTGTCTAGCGACATCCTCTACTGGGACATTCTTCCTCGAAGCGTCGTACAGCCCTTTGACCAGGTGGCAAAGTCCGTCGTCGTGGATATCCTGGGCCAGCCGGATGGCGAGGTAGCTTTCTCATCTACGGATGCGACCATAGCTGGCGTCTCGGACGGTGTGCTCAGTTACGGCGGGAAATCCGGGGCGGCGGTCATAGTAGCCGAGGCGATCAGGAACGGCGTGGTCGTCTCCCGACGATACATCCAGGTGAATATCCAGGCACCAAGACAGAAGACTCCGCCGATTGGTCCGGTGATACGGGACATTACGCCCACCGGATATGTGGAGCAGATGCCGAACGGGACATGGCACTTCAAATATTTCACCGACTGGTTCGACCAGTGGGGATCCAACATCTGGGTGAAAGGTGAGCTTGCCATCACGATAGACCTGGACGCTCACTACTGGCTTGCATTCGATGTCTGGGGCGCTATTGAGAGCTTCGGCGCGCACAATCATGACACGCTGGACCTGTATCTGGGTGATCGGTGGAGACGCAACTTCAACCCGCCGCCTGTGATCTATCCCGCCTGGGACCAGCCGTGCGTGATTTCGAGGCGCACCGAACGAGTGGACTTGTGGGACTACATCGGCGGGAGCGTCACAGTCCGCTTTGTCTGGAACACGCAGGATCATCTCTACCAGATGTTCGAGGGCTGGTATGTCGGCAACATAAGAATCATACGACCGGGGGAGGAGTGATATGACCGAAGGCAGCCCACAACCCATCATAGAGCAGACAAGCTCATCCGAGAGCCATTACGAGCTGATGGCCCTGGCCGGGGTACTCTCCGAGATTCAGGGCGATCTGCAGGTTATTCGGAGCTTGACGGAGCAGAGTTTTGCATCAATGGAGACACTGCGCCAGGAAGCCCAGCAAGTGCTTGACGCGCACACCCAGAGCGCCCAGGAATACCTGCGTCAGATTGATGAGCCTGTGCCGGTGGACTACTACCCGTTTACCTCGATGCCCGCGGGAACCACCGTGCGGGATCTGCCGGATGGGGGCAGGCTGTTTGGATTTGGCGATGGGGCATTTTTGAGAGTGCTGCCGGATGACGGGATGGTGTCCATCGGCGAGGACGGGACAGCCCTGCCGCTTGCCCCCGCTGCTGGCGGAATGGTCAGATTGCCCGATGGCCGTGAGCTTACCCTTGTCCCAAACGCCGTGCAGGTGACGCATGAGGCGGCAGGCATTGAGGGTCTGCCGGATGGTGTCGAGCCTACGTTGGCTTCGCCAGGCAGATACACCGTCCTGCTGCCCGACGGAACGCGGATCGACGTGTACCATCGCGAGAGGGCCGTGGCCATCATAAATCCGAGCGGCACGATTGATGTTCTCGGCATCTCTCGCGTCTACGGTATCGGTGAGGAAGTGCAGTCGCGCAGTATCTCTGGCGGGGCCAAGAGCTTCCGTGCTCTGGAAAGCGGGCATGCGGGGATGATAGAGGCTGACGGCACTATCCATCTCTCACTTTCAGATGGGCTCGACCTTGTGATCCGATTTCCGGACGGCCCCAATGGCGGTGGTGATACAGACTATGGCGCTGTCTGTTTCCATTGCGAGGAGCCAAACTGATGAGCGCAGACTTTCTCGGCAAGGGATTGCGGTTCCCGTTCGGATTTGCCAAACGCTCCGGCGGAGCACAGATATCGACGGTTACATCAACTGACCATGCGCACATCCACGAGAGCATCGTCCAGATTCTGGGCACGCGGCCCGGCGAGCGGTTCATGAACCCTGAGTTCGGCTCGCATCTCAGAGATCTCGCATTCGAGCCGAACGACGCTGTTTTGAAAGGGCTGCTCCGACACTACATCATCGATGCAATCGAGCGTTGGGAGAAGCGCATTGTCCTCACGGATGTCTCATTCGACGACTCGCCGGAAGTAGTGGACACCAACATATTGTATGTACGCATTTCGTATCGGGTGATAGATACACAGGTGGCCGGTAATCTCGTGTTCCCATTCTGCCGAGATGAGCTGTTGACCCAATAACTGCCAACTGTCAACCGACAACCGAGGACTCAAACATGGGTAGAGCAAGCATCTCATATACGAATAAGGATTATGAATCGCTCAGGCAGGAACTACTCGCACGCATCCCACAGCTTACCGACCGATGGACTGACTTCAACGAATCAGACCTGGGCGTGGTGCTGCTGGAGCTATTCTGCGGCGTGGGCGATATGCTCGCATACTACCTGGATGCTCAGGCGGCTGAGGCGTTCCTGCCAACGGCGCGGCAGCGTCAGAACGTCATCAACCTGTGTAAGCTCATAAACTATAGGCTTGATACTCCGGTCGCGGCCACCACCACTCTCCGATTCACCTTGTCGTCCGCGCTCGATGCCGATCTCGCGATTCCCGCAGGCACGGTGTGCAAGGCACGTCTTGATGACGGCGATGTCGAGTTCGAGACTGTCGCAGACGCCACGATCTCCAGGGGTGAACTATGGGTGGAGACCGGAGCGCGTCAGGGTGTGCGGAAGACCGAGGAGTTCACCGGCACGGGCGAGCGTAGCCAGAGGTTTGCGCTGAGCAGCACGAGTATCGCCCATGGATCGGTCCGAGTCCATATCGGCGGCATGAAGTGGGAGGAGACCTATTTCTTCCTTGAGAGCGGGCCGGACTCCCAGCACTTCCAACTCGAAACCGATGGGCTGGACGTCACGCGCGTCATATTCGGCGATGGGATTCATGGGGCCGTTCCCGCCGCGGGTGAGACGGTGACGGTCGAGTACCTTGAAACCCTGGGCTCGAAGGGCAATCTCGGCTCCAACCTTGTGACTGAAGTAGTGACTCCCATCTATCACGACGGCGCAATGGTGCGGCTTGGTGTTAATAATGCAATCCCCGCGACAAACGGCACGGATAGGGAGACACTTGAACACGCGAAGCTCCAAGCCCCGGCTGAACTCAGATCGCTTTGGAAAGCTGTGACAAAGGATGACTACAAGGCTCTTGCCGAAGGCTTTCCGGGGATAGCAAAGGCACAGGTCCTGGATGCCAATGATTGCACCAACATCCGCTACTATCAGGTCAATATGGCCATAGCGCCGGACGGCGGCGGGCTGCCGTCACCGCTGCTGAAGCAGGATCTGGCCGATTTCATCGAGTCTCGAAAAGTGATAACAATCGAGGTGAACCTCTTCGATCCGTGCTACCTACCGGTTTCGGTCGACGCGGAAGTGTTCATCTATCCGACTGAGGATCCCGACACTGTGCGTGGGCGCATTGAGCAGTCTCTGCGGGAGTTCTTTTCATTCGACAAACTGGCATTCGGCCAGTCGGTGTACTTCTCGGACGTGGTCTCGCTAATCGACGGAGTTCGGGGCGTGAGCCATGTGAAGATGTTCTCGCCGCAAAATGATGTCGAGATTCGGCCCGGCCAGATTGCAGCTCTGGGTGAGGTTCATCTGGACATGAGGACGGCCATCTGATGGCATATTTTGCTGACAAGCTCCTTGACCTTCTGCCGCCAATCTATCGGGAGAGCGATGTCAGTGGCGACCTTCGGACATTCTTGTCTATTCCATCCGCGACTCTCGACGAGATGAAGGAGCTAATCGACCGCTTGCCCGATATCTGGGACGTGGGTGTCTGCGACCCACGATTCCTGCCGCTCTTATCGGAGATAGTCGGTTGCAGCTTTGACCCGACCCGCGACCCGGATACGCAGCGCCGTGAAATTCGCGAGGTAATCGAGCAGTATCGACGCAAGGGCACGATTCCGTCAATCCGGCGAAGCCTTGTCAACATCGGATGGCGGGGCGGGATAGAGGAAACATTCAGAAATGCTCTCCGGCTCAACAAGCGGTCCATCACCAACAGCGCGAAGCTGCCGGGTCGCATTCACAGCCTGGGTGTCTACCGGGTGGAGTGCCGCAATCTTGTTCCGGGTGTCAGGAGGGCGCTGGTGGAGCAACACCCGGCGGGCATAAAGGTGTTCTTCCTGCAGTGGCTGTTTTCGCGTGAATCCATGGAGGACACTTTCCAGGCAGCTCTGCGGAGAACCGTGTCGCTGCATTCGACGGGCCGCATACATGATGTGTTTGTAGTCGGTCGCAGACTCTTGAACTCGGATTTCAGGCTTACGAAGAAGCAAAGCACCTGGCATTATTGGCGGATCACGGACCAGGTGACCCTGACCCAGGGCTTCGAACGGGCGGCAGTGCTCATCAATCGCTGGCATGCGCGGAAGTCTGGCCCAAAGCTAAATGGCTTTGCCCTGAACACGGAGAGCCTCCTTGATGTCGAGCTTTCCGAGCGGCGACTTGAAATGACTTGCGTCATACGAACCAGCCCGGTGATTGAAAGGGCGGCAATTCGGCTTTCCAGGCAAAATCTGAATCGCTCAGCACTCGCCGTGGCGGAGAATGACTGTCGTTTCGTGTTCAGGCAAAAGGGCTTCCGGTCCGAGGCCGCAGCGAGCCTTGAGATGGCCGCCAACCTTTACAGAGTCACCCGCTGGCCGGGTGGATAGGAGGAAATTATGTCGATACACATGTTCAAAGACGCAGCTCTCTCGCAGCAAGTCTCCGAGGGGAGTCTCATAAGCCCCGACTCGGATACTTACAACGGCACGGATGGAGAATCGAAAGACCGCCAGCTCTACCTCGCGAATGAGCAAACCACCCTGGCTGCCGATATCACCAGCACCCAGACCGGTGTCACTCTCGCATCCGCGCGCTTTGCCGATGGAGACACGATCATTATCGGCACAGAGCAGATGGTAATAACCGCAGGTGGGGGTACGACGAGTCTCACGGTGCAGCGCGGGCAGAACGGCACGCCGAAAGCGGCGCATACCACTGGCTCGGCGGTCTACTCTGCCCTGAGCTACACGACGCTGAAGGTCAAGCCGGTGGATGCATCCGGCACCGATGAATCGGGCTGGTGCAGGCTTGCGCTCACGCAGGCCGACCTCGATACCGCGACACCCGGCGCGGAACTCACGCTCGGTGACAAAGCCCATGACGTGACACTCTCATTATGGAGGAGATTCACGGTCCCCGCGGGGACGCCAGTCCAGAATAAGACCGACCTGAAGCTCAGGATAACGGGCGTTGAAGCCCCCGTATAGCACGGGGCCCACGACTAACGACTGTCGACTGACGACTTACGACTATTCCCGGAGGGAATCATGGCATATCATTCGACATCCGGCACCGCCACAAATACGGCGGACATGCTTGTAAAGCTCAAGGACTTCCTGGTGACCACCTGCGGCTGGACTCTTCACGACGACGGCTCCGGCCAGGCGGAGCCTTACTACGTCCTGAAATCCGTGGGCGAGTCGGGTAATGAGGATATCTACATCCAGTTCATCAACGACACCGCCAATGCCGACTGCATCTCGGTCAAAGGCTATCTCTACTGGAACGCCGCCACCCATACGGGCGTGAAGGGCATCTTCTCCACTGGAAACACACTCATTACCGCCAAGGATGCGGCCAGCTTCCTCTATTGGCTGTATGGCGACCGCGACCACGTATTCATTGTCACCAAGATCGTGGCGACCTACTACGCCCACTACAGCGGAGTCATCAAGAGGTTCTGGTCGGCTCAGACGGCGATATCTCAGGGCGCTGTAACAGCCGGTAGCAACGTGGTCGTGCCTGTCGATGACGCATCCCTCCTGGCGGTCAACAAGAGCTACATTATGAAGGACGATGCCAACATTGAGCGGGTGCTTGTGACGGCGCGGGACACCGTCTCCACGCCTAACACAGTTACAATTTCCGCTTTGGTCAGCGGCTACGCGGCGGGGGCGAAGATTGGCGAAGACCCCCAGCCGGTCATCATCGGCAAGAACATCATGCCGGGCAGCTGCTACGGCTTGAACAGATACAACGGCTACCCGGGCGCTACCGGTCAGACGATGACTTGCGGGGCAGCCAATGGAGGGTTCTCCGGCTCCTGCGATCCTGACATAAGGTATGGCCTGGTGACGATGTTTCCATGGCTTGTGGCGTGCACCAGCGTGGGCTTTGATGAACTACGGGGCGAACTCATAGAGGTCTACTCTATCGGCGTGGGCGCGGGTGACTCGGAGGACGTGATTGACCTCGGAACGAGCACCTACAAGATGTTCAATATACTAACGGCCGGTTGGTGCGCGGTGAAGGAGTAAGAGATGGTCGTTAGGCCCGGCAAGAACAAGCCTGTTGTGACAAAGACAAGCATGGTCCTGCCCCGGAACAAGGCGTTCGTGACAGTCGGCAAGGGGATCGCGCTTAAGGGCAAGGTGAAGCGTGGTAGTCCGTAGCGGCAACAAGCATACTGTGGCTACAAGACCAGGCACGATCCTGCCTCGAAACCGTGCGTTGGGTCCGCGAAATGTCGGCATCGTATGGGAGTTGCTCGGCCCCGACACTACGACGCGGTTGGTGAACATCCAGGCTGACACCGCACTTCGAGTTGCCGCAGCCCTCAGCGCGGACGTGGACAGTGGCATGCTTGTCTCCGGCGCATTCGAGCGGGCAGTCGATTCGCGGCTCTCTATCACTCGGGCGCTGCAGCTTGAAAACGATGTGGCCGTCCGGGTAAGTGGACGACTCCTGATCGAGCATGACGCGGCGCTGCTAATAAGCGGAGCCCTTGTCGCGGACTGCGACGCGGCGATGGCCATCGCCAACGCATTCCAGCGGCTTGCCGATGGCCGTATCACAGTATCCGGCTTTTTCCAACGCGAGACTGACACTATTCTGACAGTGCGGGTCTTGCGCGCGGCGGAAGTGGATGTGCTGCTGGAGATAACGGATGCTGGGCTTGCCAACGCCGATGTCGTTGTGACCGTGGTCAGGCCCATTGATTTTCCGACTGATACTGACCTGTTCGTGCTGCGCCGCCTAGCACCCGACATCGAGACGGCTCAAGTCGTATATGCAGTGCTCATTGAGGAAAGCCACCTGATCCAGGTTTGAAAGGAGAAATCATGTCTCTTGGACTCATAACACGTAGCGGCCGGGTGCTCACCGCCAGGCTTCTGAAAGGCGATCCCGTCGATGGGATTACCCACTGTGCCATAGGTGACGGCGACGACACGTTCGTCGATCCGATGAACCCACCCGATGTGAACGTGGAGCAGGTGGGGCTTGTTCACGAGCGCGCCAGGAAGCGGTGCTTCAAAATAGCGTTTCTCGTCGAAGACCCCGATGGCGTGCTGGAAGTGAACGGCGTCCGCTACTCCGAGACCGGCCTCGAGACTCAGATCATAGGGGTATTCTTCCGCTTCGATGAAGCCGAGGCCAACGGCATCACCATCCGCGAATACGGCTTCTTTGGCGGCAATGTCGAGTATGTCGACGGGCTCGCCTCCGACTACGCCGAGGGTGGCGTATATGACCCGGCCATCAACCCGACCGGTCAGGTGAAGAAGTCCGGCTATCTCTACGAAGTGAAGAATATCCCGGATTTCAACAAGACCTCTGACACAAGAGTGGAGCTTGTCGGAGTCATCAAAATCTAGGGAACAGGGATTAGGGAACAGAAGGGAATACAGCCATGAGCATATCACGAGACACATTCGATCCCGCCAAGAACTACAAGCGGGTGCGATACCATCAGGACAGGGATCTGCTGGACTCGGAGCTTAACGAGCAGCAGGATCTGGCAATCCACGAGCGAAAGAAGATCGCCGACCTGCTCTTTCGGGAGGGGGCGATCATCGGCGGACTCGTGGTCTCAGTCGCCAACAACGTCCTGACTCTGTCCACGGGCGTCGTATACATCGATGGGCATATCGAAACCGTGCCGGGGGCGGTGCTCACTTATGATCCGGCGAAGACCTCGGGTGTGGATTACGTGTATGTCGAACTGCTCAAGTATAACTACGGCCACAACCAGGATGCAGCGCTTATCAATCCGGCGACAGGTGAGCCCACTGCCGAACGTGAGAAGTGGGTGCTCACTCTCAAGGAATGCGACACGAGCGGCGAGAGCCTGCCCAACAACGTCGCCGAGCGAAAAGTCGTCCTACTCTACAAGTTCGACCGTGCAACCGGCGATGTGACCGCCACGGTGCTTGAGAAGTCCAACATCTATCTTCACGACTTCCTCGGCACCCTTCCCGGCAGCAGAATAACGGTCGCATCCATCACCGAGGACCAGCTTTCATTTGCCGCCGCCGAGGGTCTGAACTCGCTGCTGCACAATCTGGCCGAACGAACATACGACCAGGCGGGCAGTTACTTGGTGCGCGGATTCGACAGCTTCATCGGCTCAAACGACGGCCAGAACGTGGAGGTTATCACCAACGCCGGTCGTGCTTACATCCAGGGTTTCCGACTGCAGAAGGACCTGCCGACCACCACGCTTGTCCCCAAATCGGTCGCCACGAAATCCGTGCGAGGAGAGCAGAAAACTTATGTCACGGGCCAGCGTCGGTATGCACTGAACTCTACGCCACTCAAGGAGACCACTCAGGTCGAGGCGATAGTCGAGATAACTTCGAACATCACTCGCGGCTCCGTTGGAGGTGGCGAGGATTTGCTCACACCCAATCCGGTAGTCGACATCCCGGAGGTAAGCCAGGGGGCGACGATATTTGCGGAGGGTGTCGATTGGGCGCAGTCCGGCAACTACGTTGACTGGACGGGCACAGGCAATGAGCCTGCCATAGGCACCACATACACAGTCCGCTGGACATATGTGAAGCAAATGGCCAAGGGCACGGATTATGTCGATGGCGGGTGGTTCGGCCAGCCGGGCTATCCCGAGGCAGGCACTTACCATTATATAGTCACGGCGCTGTCGGCGTCCGGTGAAACCCAGTACGCCGCCGACATGGTAGTTTCCAGGCAAACCGGGGCGGGTGAAGTGAACCTGCTTTCCTGGCGACCCATTGCCGGAGCCACGGGATATCGAGTCTATCGCTCAGGCACGGGGCCCGCGATAGCCGGTTTCGCGAGGCTCGTTGAAGTGGCTGTTGGGGTGACCTCATACGTTGATGATGGTGTGGATCAGACCACGGCGACCAACCCTCCGGATACGAACACGAGTGGGCTTGCCCAGCCGGAACCGACACTTACGCTTGGTAATACGAGTATCATCAACTTCGGCAGGACTGGCGTCGGCAGCGACCCCGTGAACGGCTCCAACTGCAGCATAGACTATGATTACTACCTGGGCCGCAGAGACATCATCTGCGCGACCGCCAGGGAACTCAAGCGCATCGAGGGCGCGCCCTCGGACTTTCCCAAGCTCCCAATAGTGCCGGAAGGTAGCCTTGCCCTGTGCGGAGTCGACTGCCCCCCGAACTCGGTCGCCGTGGCCGTCAGGAACTTCGGACTCACCCGTATCACCATGGCCCAAATCCACCAGGTGATGCAGGATGTGGAAGACCTCAAGTATAATGACGCGCAGTATCAGATGAACAACAACTTGCAGAACCGTGACGCCCAGACCAAGAAGGGTATCTACTCCGATGACTTTTCCAACGATGCCCAGTCGGACATCTTCCACCCTGACTGGAGCGCGAGAGTCGATGGCGCCCGCAAGTTTGTCGCCCCCGCACGGGTTGCGACCCCCCGCGTCCTCCAGATTGACCAGGTGAATAGCAATGCGCTCTTTGCCGGCAGCCTCGCGCTGCTTCCGGCGACAGAGAGGGTGCTCGTCGAGCAGCTCGACTGGTCCGAGGAGAAGAACATCAACCCCTACGCCGTATTCGACAAGCCTCCGGCGGCGGTCGAAGTCACTCCCAACATTGGCCGCAGGGGCCAGACCGGTATCGCCGTCACGGGATCGAACTTCACCCCCTCCGTGACAAACATCACCATCCGATGCGACGGGATCGTGGTCGCAACCGATGTCCATGCGGATGAAGCTGGTCGAGTCACGGCATCGTTCACCATCCCGGATAATGCCCGCAACGGCAACCGGATAGTGGAGATGACTGACGGCACATACTCCGCCCAGGCGATGCTCCAGGTAAACGACCCGCTGGTGATCACGCGCGTGGAGCGGACGGAAGTGACCAACACCGTGGTCCAGCAGCAAACTATCGTCCAGCAACAGACCATCGTCCAACAGCAGACGATAGTAAGGGAAGTCGAGCCCAGGATCGTGCGCGTGGAGGTTGAAAGAGTGGTCTGGCGCACGGTGCCCGCTCCGGTTCGGCGTGATCCGCTCGCTCAGACTTTCAGCTTCGAGCAGAACAGGATCGTCTCGTCCATAGGGATCTACTTCACCCGCAAGGATGCATCCATTCCCGTGACAGTGCAGATACGCGGTGTCACCACCGGCCTTCCCAACGAGACAGTGTATGCGGAGAAGGTGATCTCGCCATCCGAGATAGCCCTCAACGCCGAGACTAGGGTTGTCTTCAACGATCCGTTCTACATCTCGGCCAACAAGAGCTTCGCGGTAGTGATTCTCACCAACTCCACCAACTACCGTGTGCGTGTGGCAAGCCTTGGACAGATGGGACAAAACGGTGTGATCACCCGGCAGACCTACGCGGCGGGTGTCTTGCTCGAAAGCTCGAACGCGGAGACATGGACGCCATTGAATGGCTCGGATTTGACGATGCGTATCTACGGCTACGACTTTGCGGCCGCCGGAGAGGTGCGGTTCCAGCCGATCACAGGCGTGCAGTTCTCGGAACTCAATCTTGACGAGTATTCCGCCATACCGCAGGGGACGGTGATGACCTGGGACTACTCCACTGATGGTGGGGCCACGTGGGATGCGATAGTGCCCGCCGAGGAGGAGAAGCTGCCGAATATCGCGTCGCAGGTGCTGCTGCGGGCGAGGTTTGCGAGCAGCTGGGTGAACGACTCCCCGGCCCTCAACTACCGTGATGTGAACCTCATCGGCTACCTCAATAACCCCAACGGCACATACATTACCCGAGAAAACGAGCTTACACAGGGAGTTGAGTCCACCAAGATATACGTGCAAATGAACATTCCGAGCGGCTGCACCATCAACTGGTTCGCATCAAACGATGGCGGGGTGACCTGGGAGCCGATGACAATAGATACGACCAGAGAGATTGACCAGATATGGACCGAGTACGTCTACCTGCGGACATTTA
>SCLI03000079.1_pt1 | contig 13482 bp, 8 predicted proteins | sample 7268041 | NCBI WGS metagenome assembly SCLI03 (sample SAMN10721081, study PRJNA514188) | viral metagenome | isolation source: depth-stratified mine tailings core A | place: China: Fankou Pb/Zn Mine tailings | collected 2017-10 | reverse complement strand
GATGGTTATGGCAGAACTTGTTGGATTCAAGGTAACCGTTCCACCTGGTATATCCAAGGTATTTGTCGATGCGTTAGTTGAGGTTCCTCCGCCGTCTATGGTAGTGAAGTTGTCAAAGGCCTCTGTGGGACTATAGGTACTTATGACACCTGAGCTGTCTAAGCTAAGTGTGAGACCGGCTGTGGTGGCAGTAGATAAAGTACCCGCTGATGAAGCTGTAACCGTCTTGAAATTCGAGAAGGTATAAGTAGCAGAAGAGATGGTTATGGCAGAACTTGTTGGATTCAAGGTAACCGTTCCACCTGGTATATCCAAGGTATTTGTCGATGCGTTAGTTGAGGTTCCTCCGCCGTCTATGGTAGTGAAGTTGTCAAAGGCCTCTGTGCCTACAGTAATATTACTACTATCAATCTTTGCAGTTTCGCCAAGGCCTCTATCCATACTGATGCTATTAGTTCTTCCGCTGCCACCTGTGATTGTCCCTGCAATACCGTAGAAATTTAATGAACTTATACCATTCACGATGGCTGTATCGGGAGTACTTGTGCTTGGCGACGTAACTAAACTAACCGTATCACCTGTACTTGACGAGCTATCGGTAAATGTCAGCGAGCTACTGGTGCCATTTCCTATAAACGTTATAGGCGTGGAGCCATCTGTTGAAAAAGCAACTTGCCCACTTGAAACACCTGAGGCATCCACAGTAGAGTAGGTATTTGCTGCGCTACAACCACCAGAGCTATCCCAGGCAGTACTTGCATTGATCTTAATTGATTTTAATGCCAAAGTAACTGTAGTCTGTGATGCTGATGCTCCTGTGAGTTTTATAGTGCTCCCAGTGCAGCTAACGGATACGGATGTAGCCGCAGACGCTTCATGTCCACTTGATAAAACAAGCCATAGACCTATAATTCCCAAAGCGGAAAATACGGTTTTCATGACAACGTTAAAAATATTTTGCATCATACCACCGCCAAAGCTTCCAGTATATTTAAATGCTTGGCCGCAGGCGACCCATAAAACTTGGCGTCACCATAATGATATATGTTTCCCTGCGATGATATAAGCCAGTAACCCTTGTGATTTGGTGTGGCTACTATAGCAATAAATCTCAGAGGGACATGTCTCTTAGTATTTTTCTTCTGGATAGTTTTTTTACCCTTAGCCTGAGAGTGATCCTTTTTTACACCATGAACCATGCTTCCAAGAATCACATAATTTTTTTCTCGTGACATAATATTTTCACTACCAAGCGGTAAGGAGGTATATTGAACGTATTTTTTACTGATCGCTTTTTTACCAGACTTGTTTTTCTTACTTGAGACCTTTTTGCTTTTTGCCTTGACAATCAGTTGATGCCCGTAATAGCCATAATTATGAGCATCTCCGAATGCATAGACGACCCCTTCAGAAGATACAAGCCAGTAGCCTTTGTCAGCTGCTCCCGTGGCGGCACTTACTACCACCCCTTTGAGCAATTTTGGGTTGACGAAACCATAATCACGCAAATCCCCGAAGCGATAGACTCTGCCCTTAGTACTTACCAACCAATAGCCTTTGTCATTCGATGCTGGCAAAAAATCTACAATACTTCCAAGTTGTTTCTTGAGGATCACCTGGCCGTATTTATGAGCATCTCCGAATGCATAGACGACGCCTTCAGAAGATACAAGCCAGTAGCCTTTGTCATTGGAAGTGGTCGCAAAACCCGTAATGACTCCTTTTAATCGAGTCCGAAGCACCTGGCCGTATTTATGAGCATCTCCGAATGCATAGACGACGCCTTCAGAAGATACAAGCCAGTAGCCTTTCCCATTGGAAGTGGTCGCTATAGAAATTATTTTTCCTAAAGGATGTAAATGGGGTACGGATCCAAAAGACTTGGCGCGTCCATAAGCGAAAACTTGACCTTTTGAAGTTACGACTAGGTAGCCTTGTCCGGGAACAATTGCTTGGTATTTGTTTACATTAATTTTTGTGACTGTGGTTGTAGTCACCAGAGCTTGAGGAATAGTCGTTGATACGGGAGTTGCTGATGTGGTGACCGGTGTCGATGTAGTGACCGGCGGAGGAGGAGGATACGTAATATTTACCGTAGCTATAGATATACCTCGACCGGCATTTTTTGCCGCACTCAAGGATAAAGAAAAAGAAGCCGAACCTGTGGCATTAGCGGGATAAATGGTCGGAACCGATATAATTGCACTTAAATTACCATTACAAGATACGGATCCGCCTGAAATATGCTCGTTTGTTTGTACACATGGGAATGTCAGGACACCTGAAGACCCTTGATAATTGTATCCGGCTTTCCCTGTACCGTTTGCTGTTGAAAAATCAGCGGTAATCCCTCCCGGTATCCCGACCAATCCACTATTTCCAGGGGCACTGACAGTCACAGTAAACGATGCAGCCGGAGCTGAAGATCCAGATACATTTAAAGTCGGTGTCGAAGTTGCAATTTGCACTTCACGATCGGTTAATTGTGCTACAGCTAACCCATTATATGAAAGATCTATTCCGCCTGTCATGTTTATAGAACCGTTAGGCTGGACCAATATATCGTTACCGCATCCCGAGGCATCTGGGCTCTCTTGACAACCAGGTATAAGCGACGTTCCGAGGGTGCCGTCCCCAAAATTCGTATCTATACTTCCATTTAGCTGATAATGTGATACTCCCGGTTCAAAATTAAGCGATCCATCTGCATTGTTTTCGTCAATTCCAGCAACAGCAATGCTGGCCGGAACGCCTGAGGATTGCCCAGGTATAGGTACATAACCTACAGAATCAGCTTCATTCAAAGATCCTGTTCCACCGGCAGAAAATACTATACCGCCAGAGCCAAATTGTGTATCAAAACTGGCATCTTTTTTATTGAGCCCAACAAGCATAGCGACAGATGAAGAGGGTGGTAAAGCTTCGCTGGTGGTTCCCTCTGCCCCAGCCAATAGTACCTGTGGTGGATCTACATTGGCGCCAGCTTGGCTATTATCTATAAGGATTGAATTCACAGCGGTATCAAAACACTTAACGTTTTCCCCCGAAGAAAGCGGCACCGGCTTCATACGGAAAATGCCGGACCCTCCAAAAGCGTTGTTGTAAAACGTTCCCGAGCTTCCCGGTACACCTGAACTGCTTGTTGGTGTTATGAGATCCAAAACAAAACCAAGTTGAGGCGGCGAAGAGCATCCAGAATTTACAAACGGAGCATTCCCCGTGATATATATATTCCCTCCACTACCAAGAGCGGCATCGGTAATTTGCGGACCGCTCCCCGAATTACCCGGAATCGTACTTATGTATAGATTACTCCCGGAACCTTGGTTCCCAAACCCTTTAATAGGCACGAGCGTAGGAGATCCAGACGTAGGATTCAAAAGGCCATACTCAGCTATGAGTAATTCCGTAGAGTCAGAGGTTTGTACCGAGCCAACGGCATACACCGACACCGGATAACCGGCCGCTGATGATCCTAACATCAAATCGGTGAAATTACCGGTGGGTGTTATGAGACCGGAGCCGCTAAGGGAAACCGATGTGGCCGACAGTAATTTACCGTTAGCTCTTGACAAGATTCCTATTGTCGGGTTCTGTCCCGAGCTTCCCGCCACCAAGATTGGTCCCGAGCTTCCCGAGACTACTTTGACCGCATCTATAGAATTGAGAACACTTCTGTTAGTCCATAAATCGGTACCCGAGTTAGAAAACAGAGACACAACCCCTGATGAGGAAGTGGCTGAACAGGTATTGGACTGATAGCTTTGCACTTTCCCGACGGCCACTATTGCATTTACCAATCCGGAATTATTCATAGCATACGAAATGGCATTTGTTTGGGCCTGGCAGCTGAGCCCCGAAGATTGCGCTATTCCGCTCTTTAGGCCAGATGTGCCCGTCGAAGCTCCAAATCCTTGATCCAATTGACCGAGCCCACTCACGGTGCTTGCCGATACCTGCGTCGTAGCGATAATAGAAAAAGGTGCAAATATCATAAACGATAGAGTCGCACATAAAAGTGCCGCAGCCTTCCTTAGCTTATACATGGAGTGTCGTCCGTAACTTACCATTAGTAAAGTATACTGGAACGCGTTCAAAAAGTAAAGTCATCATCGCTATCATATTTGTCTTGGTAATCATATAAACATTTCCTAAGATATTGATTACATTCTTTGGAAAAACTCGATTTCCGTTATGGCAACGGCATGACCGGTTGCAGAAGGATATACTTTCAGAATTGTACACACCATAGATGTAACACCAGACGCATTTACACCAAATTGTTGGAATGATTGTGTATCTTTTAAGTTCTCGATAACATGATATCCACCGGGATAGAATGTAAGTCTTATTTCCCTTGGTCTGGCTTCTGAGAGATACGCTTGAGGAGTACCGGCCACACCGCCCAGCCAACCTATTTTATTAATTGTCTCTTTCTGGGCAAATAGAACAGTCAGTCTGGCTCCGACTCCGGGATACTTTGACTTGTGTGGATAATTGGCCGATTGCCACCAAGTGTTATCGGCATCATCGACAGCATACGCCGGTGGATGGGCCGTATTGGAACTTGTCGCATTGGCACCCATAGCAAATACCTGTGTATATGTCACATTTACACGATTTTCTGTATTATGATAAACGGATAAAAACCAGTTCTGCATGCTTGGTGCAAAAGGTCCGACCAAAGAAAATAGCAAAACAAGCGCCAGGGCTCCTATAAGAGTCCGGCTTATAATCCGCCATACCTTACCCTGACTGCCTGCCCCAGATACAATCTTACCCCACTTGCCGGGCCGTTCTCCAGCTGGAACCAATTTAACATCGGCATGCCAGTGTCTTTGCCACCACGTGAGAGGCTGATAAGTTATGACGGCATTATCGCCCGTCGGGGCGTGTAACTCATATCCGCATCTTCGGCAAAATACCCTTGTAGGGGAATTAAACTGCCGGCATTTCGCACAGTAAATATCGTCTGGAGAAGGAGTTTCCTCCGCTGGCCCAATTTGTGGATTTGCCAGCCTATTTGACCTTGAGGTTTGTACTATTTCATCAGGCTTCCTGAGTGCTGTTTTTTTTGGTTTAACAATATGTTGCTCCGCATCGGAAACGGGAACCGGTGCCGTATCCGCAACAACGACATCCCCCGGCTTCCTAGAAGTTGTGACCACACCGGGTTTCTGCGCCGATAGCAGAGTTGGCGATTTTGGCTCTGCCGATATCGCGACTTGCGAAATTGTTGATACTACTGCAACTGTTGCAGTGGACTTTGCCAAATCCTCTGTCTTGTCGCTATCTGTAGCAGTATCGTAAGGATCGGCTTCGTTTTTTTCTTCAACCGTCTCAGGATGGTCATCAATTGCGGTGGCACTATCTATATCAACAACTGTGTCGCTTGAACGCATATTGCTCTCACCGGAAGTGTCTTTTGTATTACTTGAACGGGTTTTTATATCGCTTACAATTGCACTAATTTCTCCGCCAAAATAATTGTCGCTGTTTTCATATATGACAGAGCCAGCTTTTTTACGCACGTATCCGGTAAATTTCTTACTCTTAGAAGTTGAATTACCACTTTCTGTGATAGTTTCAGGATCTTCTGTTTTTTCCTGCGCATCAGTAGACTTAGTCCCAGCCTGATCCTTCGAGATATGAAGAGCTATTGCCGCTCTTTGCCAAAACCCTAATCTAATATCTACCGGCTCATTGGAAGATTCGACTATTTCCGGAAGTTTAGTCTCTCCTTTAGCTTCTATTCGATCGCCGTGCCAAGGCAAATATGTGCCGCAGACACGGCAAAATTCTTCCTGTTCATCATTTTTTGCAGAGCATACCTTGCAGATAATCATTTAAACTACCGTCAGTTCTCAAAAACAATTCTGTGTGCCATATGTGCCGGTTTGGAAGCTCTGATAATCATATCAAGCTTTTTTTCATGTACTTTTCTGGGTGTATCGGAAGGAACCCTTACCGTAAACATAAAATCGGTATTACCCGGTAATTCACCGTTGGAAGTAGTTGAATAGCTGCAGCCACCACTTTCTTCTATAACCGGCTCTTCGCCGATATAGATCGACAGATGCCTCTTTAAGCCAGATACAGTACCTCTGATGGAAAACAGTTCTGTCGCATGGGCCACTAAATCACGCTTGGCATCTTCTGGCCATGTCTCATCCAATTCATCTATCCCAACCCAGGAAGCCAGCCATGACAGAAAGTCCAAAGGAGCAAACTCGGGGTCGCTGTAATACTCTTGATTATCTAGAACAGACAGAATCGGAGCTATTAGGACATCAAAAGCGCTCACGAATCTCATGGCAAAGTCATCTTGTTGATATATTGCCGGAAGCAGACTCCCAAAGGTATAAGGTATGCTTACCTCTTGATCGGTTCCTCTCATGACGCTATAACCTTGACTTCATGGCCGTAGGAAAATAAGAGCGCGTTGTCGGCTATTTCAATATGTTGGGAAGCCTGCCCTCTGTCGCCAGTTAGCGGATCGGCGAGATATAGTTGTACTTGCTCCACCAACTCTACACCAGGTATGCGCTGCAGTACGGCATAAATTTCTCCCGAATGCACGGGCTTACCGAAAGGCCATCCCTTACCGTCGCTACCTCCCAGGATGGGATGCAAATGACGATACAGAGCCAATCTGGCATCTGCCAGAACGCGATCCGGGTCGGCAAAAAGACGCGACCTAATCTGAGCCAACACGGTAACCCCTTGATAGAAAGGGGGTTCCACTATGACCCTGGCTCCTATTGTGCGACGCTTGTCCAACTCTTTAGCCACTTGCTCAAGTAGATCCGGCGAAGGTGCCAATCGGGCAAACGGCATAGTTCCGTCTTCGTCATCACCCACAGCGGGGACGACCAAAACTCGTACTCCTTGTTCTCTGTCTTCTTGTGTAACAGGCACGCAATGCACTCTGGCTATACCTTGAGTTGCAGTCCTCGCCAGATGTTCATAGTCCTCCAAAGTCACAGCTCGACCCAGTGTCCTAAGGGATATGGGTCCTCTCACTTTGGCATTATCCACCGTTTCTCCATCCACACCGCCGGTAGCAGGCTGGCGGTTCTCGACGGAAGCAATGAAGTTTACCGGCGTCTTTAGAATACAGAGAGCTCCGGTAGCAACATTTCCTTCCTGACCTCCGCCGCTTCTATATTGGCGGAGTCTGATGGCTGCCCCCTTCGGCGGCACTGCACCGTAATTGCGAAAAGTCCCGTCTTCCAAGCGAATTGAAGGACCGAGTCTAATCTCCCCAGCCACTTTATCGAGGACGAAATGTTTATCAGAAGGCGTACTGGCAGCGAAGGTCTCAACTTCCTGCCATTCTTCAAAACCGTCATCGGTGGACACCTCGAGAATGTGAGGCGTAATGGAAGTTATAACGGGACTGTGCTGGAGTATAAAAGACTGATTGGCAACGCCTTCGGAGAAACCCAGAATTTCATTGTCGATTACGTTGGCGTGAATAGCTTTTGTGGTTCCCCCGATAGTAAATGCCGCCACATTTTCCACGTGAGGGGAGGAGGAATAGAACGGCTGCCCTTCCTCAGGATCAGTCACCCTACAACGCACCCATCCGGCTCTTATGTTATTAATAAGGGAGACTTCGTGCTCGGGTGGGATGTGAAGTACAATATCGCCGGGCTGGTTCAACCCTGCTGTCGTATCGTGCTCTACTTCACACTTCAGCCACTTGCCACCATCGTAAGCTTCCCAGATAAGAGGGGGGTTTTCGGGATCCACCCCAACGCCTTCAATATGACAATCAAACCTAAAGGCCACCACATTAGCTGGAGCGGCTTCGTTTAGACCCAACAACAGTACTTCGTTAGGCATGGGTATCTGTCCGAAACAGGTAAATGAATCTATCCCTAAAATATCACTGTAGTCTATGGGAAGACCCTCAACCCCCACGGAGAGTACTTTTACCAATTCAACATTTTGAATCGTTAGATTATCTATCGTTTCAAAGACAACGGGGTCCTGCCTGTTATCACGCTTTGTCGATACCGTAGTGGTTCTTGGAACCAGAACCGGTTCGTCCTGTGGCGAAGTTAGCCAGAAAGTTACGGATGTTTGAGCAGCTGACGGAGGAAAGAGAGTGACTCCGATCAAATCTAAAAATTTAATATAATTGCGATCTGAAACTCTGTTCAACCTATAGGTCAACTGATCAACCATAAAAGCAAAGGTCTCTATGAGAGTGACCCCGGGATCTGAAACGTTATGATCCGTCCACTCCGGGCAGCGCTGTTGAACCAGCCTTTTTGCATCATCAACATAATCTTGAAAACGTCTGTCATCTAAATTTGGAATATCTAAAGACACTTCTATCCTTCCTCAGGAATCATGTAGAACGGGAAAACCAGGTTACGTGGATCATTTGTCCCTTTTATTGCATATTTGATATCTATATATAGAATTCCGTTATTGGCCTGATCCAGGCTAATAATAACATCTGTCACTTCAATGCGCGGTTCCCACCTAGCCAAAGACCTTTTAACTTCGTAGGATATGAGACCTGCTGTTGTGGCATCTGCACTGGCGAATACATAGTCGTGAATACCGCAACCAAACTCTGGGCGCATCGGTCTTTCACCAAATGATGTGGACAAAATGAGTGTAATTGCCTCTTCAATTTCTTTTTCCCCCGATACAAGCGCTATGCCGCCTGTTGCCGTGGTACGAAGAGGAAAAGCCCACCCAGATCCGATAAATTCCCCTGCCACTTATGTCTCCTATAATCTTCATTGAAAGTATCTACAATCGGATAAATATAAAAAAATTTAGCCATTGATAGCCACGATCGGTGCATCTATGGAGATATCTCCGTCACCTTCCATGGCTACGGATGCCCCATTAATTTCTACGCTACCCTCTCCTTCGATCGTCACCGAAGCGGCGGAAATAGACAGCTCGCCGGTGGCTTCCAGAGACAGATCTCCCTCAGCTATGATTGCAATATCGGTACCACTAATTTCGATATTGCCTTCCATGTTATAAATACTAATCAGTTGTTCTTCCGCATCTAAAAATATGCCTTCTATCTCATCACCGGTCTGTATCATAATTCCGCTTTGCTCTTCCGAATCGTAGAAAGTCACGTTGTGTAGAAAGCTGGAACTTATTCTTCTTTCCGTCACAAGACCTGTTCCTTCGTCAATAAATTCCGGTGACGCTCCCGGCTCAAGCACCGGTGAATACAGACCTCCCAAAACATACGGCCTGTTTGGATCGCCCATCTCAAAAGCGACAAGAACCTCTGTTCCTATCTCGGGAACGAAAAGAGAGCCGAAACCTTCCCCGACTCCAAAATGTGTACACCGAACCCAATTGCTCAAAACCGGCTCATCTCCCATCCAGGAGAATAGCAATTGGACACGACCTTCCTCTTCGGGGTCTCTTGTGTCGGCAACGGTAGCGGACACGACTCCGGGAATCCTAAATGGTTCATGAACTCCGGCACCTCCGCTTACGGAACCGCTTTGATTACCGGAAGAAAGGCTGTAGAGAGTCCTATCCTGCCAACCGCTGACGCTGAATTGTGTCACATATCCGTGCTCGGCATCGAAGATGTGTCTGGCCATCGTAATGGTATACCCGCCGTCAAAAATAGTACCGGCACCCGTAAGATTGATGGGCACACCGGCTTTCAGAACGGGATTGCCTACAGTCTCTCCGTCGATACCTATATAAGATTCCGCTATTTCGTTACCTATGGCTGCCGCTTTTGTCTCGGCAGCGTCTTCATTGTCCGTCGGATACCACAGATGCGTAAACGAATTTGCTCCGGCAATGGTTGCCAATTCCTCCGGTTGCGGCGTGATTTCCGTTCCTATAACTTCCGCCGGCGAGGCACCGACAACCGGCTCACCTGTTATGGGACTCCAGCCCATAACTTGTACATCCTCTACCTGCTCGTTACTCCTCACAACGGCTCTAAGCCTCATGATATCTTGGCCGACTACTATCTGAGTGGGCGTGGAGACTTCAAAAGTTCCCGGAACATCGCCCGATACCGGAGGATCAAGAGGTGCAAAATTAAAAAATCCATCTACCATCCAGGCTCTGTAGCCGTTATCGGCCGCCAGTTTTTGAATAAACTGCCAGTCGGTTATACCGGCCTGCACTATATATTGAATCAGGTTATCCGTTGCGACTACTTCCCCAGGCTCAACCCCATTCTCAGCCAGAATAGCCGTCACTATCTCGGAAGCCAACATATCTTGAAAGAAGCGTGTCTTTTTTCCGCGCTGTAGCATATGAGAAAAGTCGAGACCCCGGATCGTGGTTTTTGAACCGTCAGTATCATATTCGAATTCTATTGCGGTAATTTCGCCTACGGTCAGTGGGAGCGTCTCTTCTTCGCCGGCATTAGCCACGATGGCAACTTCCATCCCTACTACGAAACCGCCCAATTCGACTATATCCGTGGCTGGGTCGTTTGCTCCAGGATTGATAAAACATAACTCAAATACATCCGGCAAATGCATGCTTGTCTCTACACTGACTCGAATGAGTTGATCTGTAATCATGGGATCAAGAGGTGTTCCACCATCCAGCAGAATAGTGACCGAACTCGTCCAATGCGTCTCCATATATTAGCCCCTTACCACTACGACTTGGACGTTGCTTCACTAAGTGAGGGAATCAGCAAGGTACTGCCCGGCTCCAACCTCATCGGGTCCTCTATTTCGTTTACTTCAGCCAGAGCGCGCCACAAAGTTGGTCGGCCGTACTCTCTGTATGATATAGACTGAAGGGTATCTCCCGAGACTATGGTTCTCACACGCCTGGCCGTTCCTCCGGAAGTAGGGTTTTGCTTGGCCATAGCCAGAGGAATTTCTTCCATAGTCAAATTACATTTTGCCCTGATGGGAGTGCCATCTTGACGAAACAGCGTGTACTCGACAACCAAGCTCGATAGGAAGGACAAAAAGCCTGTATTTAAACCCCACCCGAATAGAACAAACGGTGGGGATGGCTTCATGAGCATTACAGAAAGCATTGTTGGCTTGCAACAGTCGAGCAATAAGTCTATATCGGATTGGATACCGCCGTTTTCCGTATATGTGGCATCCAAAAATACTTCAACTTGCATTTTACGCGGTCCGGCACCTTTCCAGATTGGAATAGCCGTCGAAGCAGACCCGGCATTCAAAGGGCGCTCCCAGACCGCTTCTTTGGTTACGGTGTAGCTAAGGGGATTAAACAAAAACGTTATTTTGTTACCCAAGTTACCACCGGCCATGCTTTGTGCTCCGGCCAGGGTGGATTCTCCCATCGAAGCAGCCTGTCCTCCGGAACCCCCGGAGTTGCTGGCTCCTTGTAATGCGCTACTTGCAGAAGTAGCTCCTTCTGCCGCTATGGCTCCAGCCAGGCTGGCTGCTAAAGCACCCCCCGCCGGTGAGGAGGGGGCTATGATCAAAAGGTAGGCTTTTTCCAATTTCATAGTGGAACTTGCCTTCGCCGCCGTCGAGCTGTTCAACGCATTAGATATGTCACTCATTTAAATCACCTCAGGCCAAACTCTTAAAAAGATCGTCTTTTGTGTCACTGGGATCTAGCATTATGGCACTATACGCCATCTCCAACGTCTCTGTGGCCGGCTTGGGATCACTCGAACTAAATTCAGGGCCTGTCCAACGCACGGGTATAACCCCTATCAGAGACCAGGCAAACACTATAGACCCATCCGGAGCCAAGGCAGACAACCGAGCTGAGGTTGGCTTTATACCCGGTACACTCATTTTGTTCAGCCAAGCCATAGTTTTGGCCGTGTTTTGGCCTATCGGCCGTGTAACTTGTAGATTGGTGTATTTGAATCTGCCGGGAAGCTGGTGCACAAATATGCCTACACCGCCCTCCTGTCTCTGCTCTGTCTCAATTTCGATACCAAGCCCGGAACATGTATCAAAAAGCCCGAGATCAGTTCCGTCAATTTCCAAAGAGAAATATAGTCCTACTACGGTATCTTTTGTCTGATCACTCATAATTACCTACCTATGCAATCCTGTTATCATTCCGGAACGTTCCCTGTCACGCTCTATCTCAGCCTTGATCTTCTGACTGATATGAGGATAGACGCGCGCCGCTAAACGTCTCAAATCATCCTGAGACAAGTCAGAAATAGGGTTAGAAGAGGTTTGAGTCGTCGTCGAAGACGGTTTGTCGGAAGTATCGCCACTTTGGCCCGTAGAGTCTGAATCTGTTGTTGAGCTACCAAAAAATTGACCGCCGAGAAATTTTGTCACACTGCTACCTAAATTGGAAAGGCTCGGAAATTTCACCCTTTGCACGTAAGGAGCCGCATTGCTACTTGAACTTCGCTGATTTTCTGTTTCCCGCTGAATACTTGCCGTGGATGAACGATAACTTCTCTCCGGCAACCTGTTAGCAAGGGGTAGAGCCATCCCTTTGGCAGGTTCTCTTTGTAAAAGCAAACTAACGGTTCCTGGCGATGAAGAAACGGTATTCGAATGCAAGCCGGACAAGCTAGAAGGCGTTTGGATAAGATTTCCAAAACTACCGGCCGCCCTATAAGGCAAAACCGTACTGTTCGTTGTGGACGGTAGAGGCGAAGACCTGACCACTCTTTGGACATGCATGGCGGGCTGTGCATCTATAGCACTACGCCATCTTGGAACAGATACGGACGACCTTGGCAAAAACTCTCTTTGTAGAGGGGAAAAATTAGTCAGAGTCTGCTCTTTTGATGTGCCCTGTGGCGACTTTATATCAAGATTGATTGACAAAGACGAATTGTTGACCCTCCCGGGATAAATTTTAGAAGCAGGTGTTGTAGTCTCAGGGGCATTACTTAGATTTTGTAACAGAGGATTATCACTTACCATAGGCAAGTTATAATAAGAGTTCTCCCTTTGTGATTCCTTGTTATCGATGGCCATCCTCTGTACAGCGGCTGAAGGGACTTCTCCCGAAGACATGGCTGCGACATTTTGCCTTACGAATAAACCCTGCAGATCCCTTTCTCCGTCAATCGGAGTTCCGGGCTGAACTTTGGCTACGCCATCTTGTCCTACTGCTGGCTTCTGCTCACTTTTCTCGTCGTTGGTTATGTTTAAAAGTGTTTTTTTATAACCGAGTAAAGGTTCGACGGAGCCCGTTCGTAATTTCGGATCACCGTCCCAGCTTGCACTCGCATCCGAGCGACCGGTTGACAAAGTCTTATCTTTGATCTCCGAGGATTGAATCGGATCGATCTTAGTGGAAGAGGAAGTATCCTTAGCGAAAGAGCCTTTTGCCACCGATAAGTCCAATCTCTGTAAAGGAACAGGTCCAAGACGAGGGATTTGGCGCATCAGAGGTGGTTTGGTTGATATTCCTTTACTCACCGGCAATTCCGGCAATTCAGATTTACCTGCTACCTGTAGTGGCGGAGGTTGCTTGATCTGAAAGGGGAGCGTTTCCGCAGGGGAAGTCGCTCCCAAATTGGAAAAACTGGCTTTA
>SCLI03000072.1_pt1 | contig 13517 bp, 13 predicted proteins | sample 7268041 | NCBI WGS metagenome assembly SCLI03 (sample SAMN10721081, study PRJNA514188) | viral metagenome | isolation source: depth-stratified mine tailings core A | place: China: Fankou Pb/Zn Mine tailings | collected 2017-10 | reverse complement strand
AAAAGATCTAGTAGAGCTGAGAGATGAAAACGGCAGGCTCCATCGCGATGATGGCCCAGCCCAAATTTGGCCAAGCGGCAGGCAGCACTGGTGGCTGCACGGCAAGCAGCATCGGGATGATGGCCCGGCCGTGATTTGGTCAGATGGCTCCCAAGAGTGGTATCAACATGACCAACTACACCGAGACGACGGGCCAGCCGTGATCAAGGCGTACGGTACCCAAGAGTGGTATCAGCATGACCAACTACACCGAGACGACGGGCCAGCTGTTGTAAGATCCGATGGTACACAAAAGTGGTATCGGCATGGTCAGCTGCATCGCGAGGATGGACCAGCCTGGATAAGTCCAGATGGCTCGCAGGAATGGTATTTGCATGGCGTCCGACGCAAGGCTAACCAAGATGTAGTATAATGTGACTAATGGATTGCAATCCGCTGACGAAAGGAGAAGCAGGAGCAGTACACAACAGGGCTACAGGTAGCACAGCGTAAGGATGTAGAAAATCCAGGCGCACCGTTCCTTTCCGAAGGTGCGTCGCGCGGTGAATGCATAACGCCAAACGCCCGCATATAAATAAAACTAACGGTAAGTTCATCGGATGCCAAGCATCCCCAACCAATAGGAGAAAAAATATGCGGAAGCGCAACCTTTATATTATAGCATTTGGTTTTATGTTGGTCCTAGGAGTATTACTACCACATAGAGCCGTAAAGACAAGCCGACACGGCGCAATCGAAACGCCCATGCACGTCGCCTACATGGCGGCCAGCTTCACAATACCGCGAACCGTGATCAGGTGGTCTGACGTAAACAATCAGTGGACTCGCAGCGAAACTGTTATCCCATTGCAGCGATTGACGATACCGGTGCATAAGCGTCCGAAGGTCGTAGTACCGCCGACACCACCGGCCTCGCCACCGCCCTCGTCCCCACCACCACCGCCACCACCGGCCTCGTCCCCGCCACCCGCACCAGGCGTGTGGGCAGAATTAAGGCAGTGCGAATCCAGCGATAACTACAGCACGAATACTGGTAATGGTTACTATGGTGCCTACCAATTCGCGTTGTCTACCTGGTACTCACTGGGCGAGACAGGATTGCCGTCTAATGCCCCACCAGCCGTACAGGACGCAGCGGCGCAGCGCCTGCAAGCCATAGCGGGTTGGGGGCAGTGGCCAGTATGTTCGCAGAAGCTATCTCTGTGACGCGCCGACTAGCGCGCTGCGTCGCTGATCTATCGCGCCCTCAGCGGCGCGACGCACTTCCTCTTCGTCACTGAGTGCGAGCTGTTGCAGAGCGCTCAGCGGACACGACGCGTTCATAACCATGGATATTTGAACGGACTTAAACTCAGGGCCCCTCAGCTTGGCCGTCAGCTCAAATATGCGTGCTGGCAGGTTCTCGCGATTTATTATATTGAGGAGTATCCATTTTTGAACGCCGACCGAGCCCGCTGAATCATTTACCAGCTTTACCAATAAGTCTGGGGGTAGCTGCGAATCGGTAGACAGCTGGTGCGCGATATCTTTGGCAGTCGGCCCATCTGTGTACGGGTCTGTACACACGCCTATCCATTGTTCCCAGCAAGACGTACAAAGTTCCCCCTCAGTTGTTACCCGATTATGGCAGGCGGTTCCGTGCACGGTGCGTCCTGCACATATCGGCGGCATGACGCGACGTAAGAACCTTTCCCATAGAGAACCAGTCGGTTTGACTTCCGGGAGGACTTTGGCCTGTGGTTCCTCATCCTCCCGGAGTGTCTGGGTTAGTATAGCTGGAGGGGAAATTAAGTCAGGGGAGGGAATATACTGGGCGACATCTTGGGCGGTGCCATAGGTGACACCGTGCTTTTTATATGCAGACAACTGATCGTGTACAGAGCAAGCTTGCCCAGGAGCAGACACCCTGCGTTTACAGGGCTCTCCTTGTTCTGTTAATCTACCGCAAAACCATTGAGACACCGACGTCCTCCTTCTATAGCCATTCTAGCACACGACACGAAGCTACGCAAGTCAAGCTATGTCACCTTTAATAAGGCGCAAGACCGGCATATGCGGCTTTGGCTCGTCCGCCGTATCGATAAATTGCTTTACTTCTTCCAGTACAGCCGTAAACATTTTTGTATCCGCCACTTCCGCGCCAGTGATGACCATCAGGTGCCAGCCTGCCAAAGCGTAGCGCCTGGATCGTCTGGCGTCCGAGTTTAAAGAGCTGTGCAGTGCCTTACTGGCGCACGCCTGTATAACTTTAGAGGGGATACGATCTTCATGACTCCCTATGTCGTCCATGGCCTCTTGTATCCTGGCGTGTAGCTCCCGGCCACCATGCCACCATTCACCGTCCACTTCCAGAGCCAGATGCACGCGTGGCCACGTAAAATCTGGATAGGCCACCCAACCATCTTCACCCAGTATGCGTGTGCCCATGGTGGGAGGCGGCACGCCCGCTTTGAGCATCGCGTGCAGCACTGTCTCTTCCAGGCGAGACCCCGTGGTGCGTCGCGCATTTAGTATAGATCGGCAGACATAGAGTTGGCGCACTTCCTCGAGTAGACGTGCCCAGGCGTTAGGACCATTGCACAGGTGTGCATCTGGCATATAGCTGTATAGCTTCACAATTTCCCAGCTAGTATTTGCGGGTATCTGGCTATCACGCTCTACTATGGCGACCTCTGCATCTGGCCATCCGATCGGCGCAGGCTCTGCTCCCCCGATGTCGCATGGCGATTGTGGCTTGGGCAGACCAATTGCAGCCAGTAGCTGGTATATGCCCAGCCAGGCACTGGCAGATATAGAGGAGCGGAGGTGCTCCGGTCTCTTGTCTGTGCTATTAACAACGTCCGCTATTTGCATATAATATACGTTCCAAACTCATGTTGCCAACGGTACCATACCTATGATATAATACAAGAGATATGGAACCAGCACGGCGTCTCATCGTATACAGCACCAAGGGTGCCCCTGGCGTGACTACCCTATCTTTGGGATTGGCCAGGAGTGCTTGCACTACACACGGCAGGGTGCTTTTGGCAGATTTGGATATGGACGGGGGCGCGCTGGCGGTTGGTTTGGGCATGCGATTTAAGCAAGGCGTGCCATCCTTAGCGGCGGAGTTATCGACCATCCAAGCCGATACACAACGTCCATCCTGGAGCACCCTATACAAGCACACAGTCGATAACCCCCTGATACCAAATATGCGCCTATTGTGTGGCATTTGGGCATCTTTTCAGTCTGGCTATCTGGACATTTGTACCCCAATTATACAGGAAATAATCATGGCGCAGCAGGGCATGTTTACAATCCAAGACATGGGCAGATTGCGTAGAGAGTCCTTACAGCCGCTATTTAAGGAGACCACCGGATCGCTGAACACAGCGTGTATCGTCGTAACGAACGGTCAGCTGAGCGACGCTATGCACATAAGGCAATGGGCTCAAGAGTTATCGGGAAATACGCCAACCGGTATTGTCATAAACAGGGATGCCGGTCCCCAGGTGGAGGCCGAACTGAGCGCAGCGTGCGAGCTGCCTGTGTGGGGGCGCTGGGGCACGCAGACGAAACGCCATTTGTTCGAGGACGCAGCGGGCATCTGGAACCTACAAAGTCGTCTGCCTGCAGCTACGGGCGATCAACTGAGCCAACTGCTACAGCGCGCGCAGAGCGAGATGCACGGCTAGGACGTACCGGCCTGTATGGCCAGCCAGAAATTGCCATCGGCATCATATATACTAAACCCATTCCACGGGCCTGATTCCGGCTGTATCTTCATTGCGTAATTGCTTAGGTTGGCGCCCAGCTTGAGGACTGGGGCATCGCGTGGCCCGATATACACTGTGTCATCGATCACCTGCCAAGAACCTGCCTGTGGTTCATCCTCTGGCACGTTCTCTATAAACATGGCGGCGGCTACGCACATATCTAGAGGGGCAGCCACTGCGGCACCGGCCCTACATGGCAACAATATGGCCCCATCGTGCCACCCCAGGAGCATAGGCAAGGATCTCGAAGCGGATGAACTCGCTGCGTTCTTTATGTCTAGAGCGGACACTCGTTGACATTGACCATTATTGGCCCAGTCTGTCTGTCCGTTCCCTGGCGCTAGGATCTCCACCGCCCCCCCGTCCAACAAACGCATGGCCCAGATTGTATCCACCCCCAGCGTATCGCTAAGCGCACTGGACGACATAGCGAGCAATGTGCTGGCCACGCTCATCGCATCGCTTTGTGCTGCGCCACGTATCGCTTCGGCTATATGCTCATCGATACCGAGGGCTGCCCGCAGGTGCATTTTGGATGCCTGCTGTGCTTCTTGCTTTTGTCGTTGTTCTTGCTGAATACGCGCAGACCATAAAACTTGGCGGCGCGACGCCCTGTCAGTAGTTTGCGTATCAACTATCGTGGGTACCCAAATCAAAGCACCCTCAGGCAGAGGCTGTTTGGCGTGACGCAGTACGAACATCGGGTGCGCGGAGTCCGGGGGCTGTCTGCGGTTCAGGTTCCAGGCCATCACCCTCGGTAGGAGGGCCAAATTTCCGAATGTTCGCTCTACCAAATCTGGCATGTGCTCCGACTCCGAAGCCTGCACCCAGTGGCCATCGTTATTTTTGGGAACACAGTCGGCAGACACCAGCCCATGCCATAAACGAAGATCAGAGGCGATGGAGCGCAAGAGAAACGAACACTCCAATGCCACCAGAAGAACGATAATGCCCTCCCCTATCACGATTGCCCTATGCCTGCCCGCTCCCGGTGGCGCCCCCGTGGCCAATATAGCGCCAAATGCCGACAGGACATGAGAGGGCAAGTGCGATACAACCCGCCCATCAGTCCATAAAACCGGTACAACTACGTAATTGGTACCGTCTGCCTTTGCGCCCGTTGCGAGCTGTACGCTCCCTATGCCTGTTTGCTCCCCTGCCCAGATCGTCGTACTCTCACCGGCGCTATTACTTAACTTATTGAGTCCATTGGGCAGGGTAGGAATGGGACACGTGCCAGCCGCCTGTAGGTCGCACACTATTTGTGAATTGCCATTGAGCCATACATCGCCAGCTGCTTGCGAATACAAGAGCCCATCTGGTTGTACATAGAGCCCCCCCACGGTTACAGAGAGCGACAAGCCGTTGCGCCCCCCTATAAATGGACCGGCCTGGAGGCGTACACGCAATGTCGTGTCGATCGCTCCGCCTGTGCGCGCTACGCTGCACCCAGTCTTGGCGGCGATCTGCACGTCACACACCGAATTGGTCTTGAACTGTAGGCTATTATCGGACGGCTGCAATAATAGCACGGACAGTTGTTGAGACAGCCACCCTGTGTTGATGGCCTGAGTAACTCCGATTATGAGTGCGGCCAGCACACATACTCGAAACAGTATAGAGTACCCAGTCTTGGCGCCAAAAGCACGATTATGATTGATGGCCATGGCAATATTGTACCATGGGTACCGTGACTGCACACCCAAATGCCGAACGCCATGGAACACGGAGAGCAATGACAAGGATTTGCAATTTCCCGATATCCAAGAGCAAGCGCTGCAAACAACCGATAATCGATGATAAACCGAATTGTGGCAGGCATAAGATTGACTTATCGGCAGATCAATTGGGGCAGAGCCCAACCGTATACCAAAAGGATGGCACGTTGCACGTCTGGGCAGGCGATCCAGATGGCCTGTATTGCTTGATTCATAATGACCCAGCCTATCAAGTACTGTACCAGGTGGCCGGGGAGACGCCACCATGTTGTTTGCGCAAAGCTATAAAGTGGACAGATGGGGATGGCCGACTGCATCGTGATGGTGGGCCGGCACGAGTCTGGCCAAGTGGTACGCAGGAGTGGTATCAACATGGCGAGTGTCACCGGGATGATGGCCCGGCCATGATTGAGCTGGATGGAACACAGAGATGGTACCAACACGGAGAGTGGCACCGAGACGACGGACCGGCGATAATTCGCAATGACGGCGCGCAGGAATGGTACCAACACAACAAGTTCCACCGTGATGGTAGTCCGGCCGTGATTAAGGCAGACGGTACACTAGAGTGGTGGCAACATGGCGAGCGTCACCGCGATGACGGACCGGCCGTAATTAAGGCAGACGGTACACAGTACTGGTATCAGCACGGTAAATTACACCGGGAGGATGGACCAGCTATGATCGAGGCGGATGGCACCCAGGAATGGCGCCAGTATGGTGTACCACACAGAAAAGATGGCCCTGCCCTAATTTGGCCGAGTGGCACACAGGAGTGGTATTTGCACGGCTGGCATATTACCGAGGAAGAGCACGCCATGATGCTCAAACGGTATGAGGATACCTGATTTCGTCTTTATGGCGTTTCTTTCATAACAACGGTTGAGATAGCCCATTCCGTGTTCCTCGAAATAGGTATTTTCGTTGATCTCCCGTTGTGTGGCACTGTTATAAAAGCAACTGTGGAACATAAGAAACTATGACGAAGATTTGCAATTTCCCAATATCCAAGAAAAAGCGTTGTACACAACCAGTAACCGATGACAAACCGAATTGTGGGAGGCATAAGTGTGAGGCATCAGCAGAGCAACTAGGGCAACATCCGACGATACGCCTGAGAGACGGAGAGCTACACGTTTGGGCGGACAAACCAGATGGATTATATTGTTTGATTCATAACTACTCGGTCGAGCATGCGCTATACCAGGTGGCCGGGGAGGTACCGCCATACTGTCTGGTGGAAGATGTTACATGGGAAGACGCGAACGGCAGGAAGCACCGCGATGATGGCCCTGCTGTAATTAAGCCAGATGGTACGCAAGAGTGGTACCAGCAGGGCGAGTTACATCGTGACGATGGTCCTGCCGTGATTGGGTCGAATGGCAGGCAGCTCTGGTACCAACATGGCAAGCAGCATAGGGATGGTGAACCGGCCATAATCGAGGCGGACGGTACACAATGCTGGTGTCAGGACGACGAATACCACCGAGACGACGGGCCGGCCGTGATGGAGGCAGATGGCACGCAAAAATGGTACCAGCATGGCAAGCTCCACCGAGAAGATGGTCCTGCTGTGATCTGGCGAGACGGTACACAAGAGTGGTACCAACACGGCGAGCGTCATCGGGACGATGGGCCTGCCTCAATTCTGACAGATGGCGCGCAGTACTGGTATCAGCATGACGAGCTACATAGGAATGATGGGCCGGCTATCGTATATCCTGGCGGGATACAAGAATGGATCTGGACGACATTCGTCGAAGACGGCAGGATGGCATATGTTGACGCAGATGGCATACAGGCGTGGTGTCAACGCGGCGAACTGCATAGAGATGACGGACCAGCCGTGACCTGGCCCGATGGCACAGAGCTCTGGTATCAGAATGGCAAGTGCCACCGAGAGGATGGGCCAGCTGTGGTTATTGGGCGTGGCGAACAGCATTGGTCTCGGAACCCGCTATCATACCAAAGCGACGAACCACCAGGTGCTACACAAGCTTGGTACTGGCATGGCGAAGAGGTCACTGAAGATGAACACGCCAAGTTACGGGAACAGTCTCGGGGCGTCTGATTCTGTCTTTGCGGTGTTTCTTTTACAATAACGGCTATAATAACCCATTCCATGTTCCCTGAAATGGGCATTTTCGTTGATCTCCCGTTATGATGCATTATTATAAAAGCGGTTGCGGAACATAGAAAACAATGAGCAAGGTTTGTAATTTTCCAATATCTAAGAAAAAGCGATGTACACAACCGGTGGCCGATAATAAGCCAAATTGCGGCAGGCACACAACTAATTTGTCGGTCGATCAGTTGGGGCAGGGCTCGACAATATACAAAAAGGACGGCGAACTTCATGTCTGGGCGGGAGAACCTGACAGCCTATACTGTCTGATTCATGGCGACCCAGCCTATCAGGTCCTATGCCAATTGACTGGAGAGACGCCACCGTATTGCTTACGCAAAGCCGCGAAGTGGACAGATGAGGATGATCGACTGCATCGCGATGGTGGTCCCGCCATAATTAAGCCAGACGGCGCGCAGTATTGGTATCAGCATGGTCAGCTACACAGGGATGACGGACCAGCCGTAGTCGAAGCCGACAGTACACAAAAATGGTATCAGCATGGCCAACCGCACCGAGATGATGGCCCGGCCATAATTCAGACAAACGGCGCAGAAGAGTGGTACCAGCACGGCGAGCTACACCGCGATGATGGACCAGCTAGGATATGGCCAAGTAGTATGCAAGAATGGTATCAACACGGTAAGCTGCACCGCGATGATGGTCCCGCTTGGGTATGGCCAGATGGCACGCAGTATTGGTGCCAGCATGGTGAACCTCATCGAGAAGATGGCCCGGCTGTAATCAGGGCCGATGGCGCGCAGTACTGGTACCAGCGTGGTGAGCTACACCGTGACGATGATCCGGCATTCATTGAGCCCAATGGTACACAGAAGTGGTACCAACATGGCAAGAAACACCGGGATGACGGGCCAGCCGAGATCTTGCTGGATGGTACGCAGTTCTGGTTTCAACACGACCGGCTGCATCGTGACGATGGCCCGGCCCGGGTTTGGGCGGATGGTGTGCAAGAATGGTACCAACGCGGTAGGCGGCACCGCGAGGATGGTCCGGCTATAGTTGACGCTAACGATAGACAAGAGTGGTACTGGCACGGCAAGAAGGTTACCGAACAAGAGCACGCTAGACTACACAAACAATCTCAGGGCATCTGATTTTGTCTTTACGGCGTTTCTTTTTATAATAATGGCCAAAATAATATTTTTCGTGTCTCTCGAAATTGTTATTTCCGTTGATTTCCCGTTGTGTGGCATTATTATAAAAGCAACCACGGAACACAAAAAACTATGACAAAGATCTGTAATTTCCCAATATCCAAGAAAAAGCGTTGTACGCAGCCAGTGGCCGATGACAAACCGAATTGCGGTAGGCACGTAATCGATTTATCGGCAGAACAGTTGGGGCAGAGTCCAACAATATACAAGAAAGGCGGAGAGTTGCATGTCTGGATAGATGAAGATAACAGTCTTTATTGCCTGATTCATGGCGACCCAATCTATCAAACCCTGTGTCAGGTGGCCGGGGAGAAGCCGCCATATTGTCTAAAGAGGAGCAAAGGCTGGAGGGATGAGGATGGCGAGTATCACCGGGATGGTGGGCCCGCCATAATCAAAACGGATGGTACACAAGAGTGGTGTCAACATGGTGCATGGCACCGCGAAGATGGACCGGCCTGCATTTGGCCAGATGGCGGGCAAGAATGGTACCAAAATGGAGAGTGCCACCGAGACGATGGCCCGGCCATAATCTACGCGGACGGTGAGCAAGAGTGGTGTCAACATGGCGTATGGCATCGGGATGGCGGGCCGGCAATAATTCAGGCAAATGGCAAACAGGTCTGGTATCAGCATGGCAGGCTTCACCGAGATGATGGCCCGGCCATCACATGTCCGGATGGCGCTGATTATTATTGGTTGGGCAATTATATGTTCGGAGAAGACGATTCGTACGCTGTTGATGCAAACGGCATACAGTGGTGGTGTCAAGACGGCGTGACGCATAGAGATGACGGACCAGCCGTGACCTGGCCCGATGGCACAGAGCTTTGGTACCAAAAAGGCAAGTGCCACCGGGACGATGGGCCAGCCGTAATCTATGGGGGTGGCAAACAGCACTGGTCTCGGAGTGGTGAACCCTGGGTAGATAATGGGCCACCAAGCGGCACACAAGAATGGTGGTGGCACGGCAAGCAAGTCACCGAGAAGAAGCACGCCAAATTGAGGAAGCGGTCGGGGGGTGCCTGAATTGGTCCTCACGATCTTTCGTGACAGTGGTCAGAAAGGATTGTTCCGTGTCTCTCGAAGTGGCGATCTCCCGTCGTGTGGCGCCATCATAAAAGTAATGGTGGAGTATAAAAAACTATGAGCAAGATCTGTAACTTCCCAATATCCGAGACCAGGCGCTGCAGGCAACGAATAGCCGATGACGAACCAAACTGCGGGAGACACATATGTAAAATATCGGCAGATCAGCTTGGGCAGAATCCGGTCATATATAAAAAGGACAACAGGCTGCATGTCTGGGCGGGCGAGCCGGATGATCTATATTGCTTAATCCATAAAGATTCGGGCGAGCACGCGTTATATCAAATGGCCGGCGAGGTACCGCCAAATTGTCTTGTGAAGGCAGTTAACTGGGTTGATAAAAGCTGGAGGCGACACAGAGACGGTGCCCCTGCCGTGATTTGGCCAGATGGATCGGAAGAATGGTGGCAGCACGGAGAGTTGCATCGGGATGACGGTCCGGCAATAGTTCGCGCAGACGGTACGCAAGAATGGTACCAACATGGCGAGCCTCACCGGGACGATGGGCCGGCCAAAATCAAAGCAAACGGCAGGCAAGAATGGTGGCGACATGGCATGCGAGTTTAGAGTGGGCATTTTTGTCGATCTCCCGTTGTGTGGCACTACTATGGAAGCGGCCATGGAACACAGCGGATTATGACAAAGATTTGCAATTTCCCGATATCTAGAAGCAGGCGCTGCAAGCAACTGGTGGCTGATAATAAGCCGAATTGTGGTAGACACAATATTGATCTGTCGGCAGAGCAGCTTGGGCAGAACCCAACAGTATACGAGAGAGCAGGCGAGTTGCACGTCTGGGCTGGGGAACCGGATAGCGTTTATTGTTTGATTCATAGCGACCCAGCCTACCAGGCACTGTATCAGGTAGCCGGAGAAAAGGTACCGTGCTGTTTAAGGAAAGGCGTCACCTGGAGAGATGAGCGTGGCAAACTGCATCGGGATGATGGACCAGCTTGGATTAAAGCAGACGGCACTCAACGCTGGTATCAACATGGCAAGTTGCATCGCGACGGCGGCCCAGCTGTAATCGAACCAGATGGTACGCAAGAGTGGTATCAGCACGGCAAGCTGCACCGCGAAGATGGACCGGCCATGGTTGATGCAGACGGTACCCAAGAGTGGTGGCAGAATGACGAACGACACCGGACTGATGGCCCCGCTATAATTTGGCCTGATGGCACGCGGTCCTGGTGGCAATACGGCATGCGCCATCGGGATGATGGCCCGGCCATAATCTATGAAGATGGCAAACAAGAGTGGTATTGGGGCGGTGCGCGCCATCGCAATAATGGTCCTGCCGTAATCATGCCGGATGGTACACAGTTCTGGTATTGTCACATGGCATTGCACCGAGAGGACGGGCCGGCTATAATCAGGGCGGATGGTACACATGAGTGGTATTGGATAAACAAGAAGGTTACCGAGGAGGAGCACGCCAGACTGCGGGAGCAATCAGAAGGCACTTGATTGCGCCTTTGTGTTTTCTCGACAATGACGGCCTAAATAGCCCATCCCGTGTCTCTCGAAAATAGTTGTTTTCACTGGTCTCCTGTTGTGTGGCGCTGCTATAAAAGAGGCCATGGAACATAGAAACCATGAGTAAGATCTGTAACTTCCCAATATCCCAGATAAAGCGCTGCAAACAACCTATGGCCGATGACCGTCCAAACTGCGGAAGACATAAAACTAATCTACCGGTAGACCATATAGGGCAAGATCCGATCACATACCGGAAGAACGGCGAATTGCACGTTTGGGCAGGCGAGCCAGATGGTCTATATTGTTTGATTCACCGTGATCCAGCCTATCAAACCCTGTGTCAGCTGGCCGGAGAGAAGGTGCCATATTGCCTAAACAGAACGGTTAAATGGACTGATGGACGTGGCAAGCTACACCGAGATGATGGCCCAGCCCTGATAAGGTTAGACGGTACCCAAGAGTGGTGGCAGAATGATAAACAGCACCGAGAGGATGGTCCGGCGATTATTAGACCCAATGGTGTCGAGGAGTGGTTTCAGCGTGGCGATTTACATCGAGATGATGGGCCAGCCGTGACCTGGCCAGACGGAGCAGAGGAATGGTATCAACACGGTAAGCTTCATCGAGATGATGGTCCAGCCGAGATTTATGCAAACGGCTCGCAGTTCTGGTATCAATGTGGTGAGCGGCACCGCGAAGACGGTCCAGCCGAGGTTCGTCCAGACGGTACGCAGAAGTGGTACTGGCATGGCCAGGAGGTCACCGAGGAGGAGCACGCCGAGTTGCGCGAACAATCTGGGGGCGTCTGATCTTATCTTCACGGTTTTTCTTTCATAACAACGGCCGAAATAATATTTTCCGTGTCTCTCGAAATTGTTATTTCTATTGATCTCCTGTTGTGTGGCATTATTATAAAAGCAGCCGCGGAACATAGAAAATAATGACAAGGATCTGTAATTTCCCAATATCCAAAAGCAAGCGTTGTAAGCAACCGATAGCCGATGACAAACCAAATTGTGGAAGACATCATTGTGAAGTATCCGCAGACCAGCTCGGCCAGGAGCCGACCGTATACCAAAAGGACGACGAATTGCATGTTTGGGCAAGCGAGCCAGACAGTCCCTATTGTCTGATTCATAACGATACAGCCTATCAGGTGCTATACCAGGTGGCTGGAGAGACCCCGCCATGTTGCTTGCAAAAAGACATGAAGTGGAGAGATAAGCGCGGTCAGTATCACCGGGATGACGGGCCCGCTATAATTGAAGTGGATGGTACACAACACTGGTATCAGCATGGCGAGATACACCGCGACGACGGACCGGCGCGCGTCGAGCTGAACGGCTCACAGAAGTGGCTCTATCGTGGCCAGCTGCACCGGGATGATGGACCAGCCGTGATCAGTCCTGATGGTTATCAAGCATGGTATCAAAATGGAGAGTGCCACCGAGACGATGGCCCGGCCGTGATCAAGTCAGATGGGACTCGGTGGTGGTACCAACATGATAAGCGGCATCGTGACGACGGTCCGGCCATAATGCGCGCAGACGGCGCGCAGCTCTGGTTTTGGCATGGTGATCTACATCGCGAAGATGGTCCAGCCATAATCGAGGCGGATGGCACACAATATTGGTGGCGGTATGGCGGGCAGGTCACCGAGGAGGAGCACGCCAAATTACGAGAGCAGTCCCGGGGTGTTTGATCTTATATTTATGGTGTTTTTCTTATAACAACAGCCAAAATAATATTTTCCGTGTTCCTTAGAATGGGTATTTCTGTTGACCTCCCGTTGTGATGAGCTATTATAAGAGTAGCAGTGGAACATAGAAGACAATGACGAGGATCTGTAATTTTCCAATATCTCAGAACAGGTATTGTAGACAGCCTGTAGCCGATGATAAACCAAATTGCGGGAGACATCATTGCGAAGTGTCGGCGCAACAACTCGGACAGAACCCAACCGTATACCAGAAGAATGGCGAATTGCATGTCTGGGCCGGAGAGCCAGATGGTTTATATTGTCTGATTCATAATTGCTCGGCTGAACACGTGTTATATCAGTTGGCTGGTGAGGTGCCGCCGTGCTGCCTCATCGAGACGATCAGCTGGACGGACGATGAGGGCGAGCCGCACAGAGATAACGGCCCAGCCATAATTCACGCAGACGGTA
>SCLI03000077.1_pt1 | contig 13579 bp, 16 predicted proteins | sample 7268041 | NCBI WGS metagenome assembly SCLI03 (sample SAMN10721081, study PRJNA514188) | viral metagenome | isolation source: depth-stratified mine tailings core A | place: China: Fankou Pb/Zn Mine tailings | collected 2017-10 | reverse complement strand
TGCTCTTCCGATCTACATAGGTGGTCTTTTGAGGGATACTATATCTTTAAAAAAGATCACTAATAGAACGTTCGTAGAAAGAAAACATTCGCTCGTTACCTCACTCATGTTTAATATACTTTCTACTCACTTTATAAGGAGTCAACTTCTTTTGGCTAAACCACGGATTCATCCTACTTTCGAGAGGATCACCGCTTCTTTCGATGCTCTTGGTCACTTTATTCCTCCTTACGATTATTCAGTGTTTCGAGATGACCTCGGTCGTTTTCTGACGACCTCTCTCTTTATCGAGAAAGCATACCGCAGTGATGAGAAATTCAAACCATACTTCACCCTTTCCAACCGTGATAAGGAAGTGGAAGGTGTTACCTACTTCTCTCTGAAAAAGATTTATTTTGCATATGAGCATGTTCCTGGTTTTGAGTACGACTTCGCAATGGATGTCTTCGGTTATTGGGAGCATTGGGTTAAACTAACAGAGGAGTCTTCATTACGTAAGATGTTCCAAGAATGGAGAGATGAGTACGAGATTAAACTGAAGGCACAGGCTATGCGTTCTCTCATTGCAGTAAGTCGAGTAGCAGACCCAAAAGGAGTTGCTGCTGCGAAATACCTTGCAGAGAAGGGTTACGTATCTCGTAAGGGCCGTCCTTCCAAAGAAGAGATAGAGAGACAAAGAAAGATTGACGCTAGTGTCCGAGATAATTTGGATGAGGACATGCAACGACTAGGTTTATCAATTGTAAACGGAGCTAAATAACTATGAAAAGTGTAAACGATAAGAATTTTACGCAGACAGCGTATGCAAACCCATCCACCGCTACTGACACAGCAATTGTTGCTGCACAAGGTACTGGTCGAGTAATTAAAGTACATGCAGTATTCACAGTAGCCGCTGGCGCTAATTCTGTTTACTTTAAGAGTGGTGCTTCTGCAATTACAGGTACATCCGCTCTCGCTGCTAATGGTGGTCTAGTACTACCCTTCAATCCTGAAGGTTGGTTTAAGACCAATGCCAATGAAGCTCTTAATTTTACTACTAGTGCTGCTGTAGCCACTGGTGTTACTGTTATTTATAGTGTGGAGTAAGCTATGGGATTCTGGTCTAACTTGTTTCGTAAAAAGATAAACTTCAAAGTGAAGTAATTACTACTCAGACTATTACGGTCCCTGTTAAAAAAGAATACTATCATGAAATTTGCCAGAAACAAGGTGGACTACATGTGTGGGATAATCTTGCAGTGATACCTAAAGTAGAAAATCTGCGTAAGGGGAATAAAAATTCCATTTCAGCGTAACGGAAAACGACAGTATAAACGCGAGTTGGCCTGGGAAAAGGCAAACGGAAATCAACGAGGTAAGGATAGGGCCGCGAGAAATAAGGCACGTCGAGAAGCCGGTCTAAAGAAAGGTGATCCCCGTGAGGCAGATCATAAGAAACCACTTTCTGAAGGTGGGTCTAACTCTAAAAAGAATATTCGTGTAGTTAGTCGTGAAACTAATGCACAAAAAGAAGTAAAACGAAAACGTGCAAGAAAAGGTAATAATTAATGGCTAAATTAGTATTAAATGATGTAACAACTGGATTTGCATCTACTGATCTTTTAAATGCAAATAATGCAGCCATTAAGGCTGCTCTTGAGAATACTTTAAGTCGTGATGGCACTACACCCAATACTATGTCTGCTGATTTGGACATGAATGGGCATCGTATTCTTAATGAACTAGCACAAACAGGTGATGGGTTTATTTGGAAAGGTATTTGGGTTACAGCAACTTCCTATGCTTTAAATAATTTAGTTTTTAATAATGGTAAATCCTATATTTGTACTACTGCACATACAAGTGGTACATTTGGAACTGATTTGGGGGCAGGTAAATGGGAACTTCTTGCCGATCAAGGAGCAGCCGGTACTGGTGCAGGGGATATGCTTAAATCAGAGAATCTCTCTGGCTTAGCAGATAATCCCACTGCATTAGCTAATATTGGGGCTGCTGCTAAAGCAGGATTTACAGCTACTGGTGGTATTACCATGTCGGGCGCTTCAATCTTCGATGCAAACGCAACTATTGCCGTTCATGCAACAGCCATGAACCCGTGGAGCCTTGGCAATTATGTGACAGCTACAGGGGCGGCGATTACTTTCACTGGGCTTGCTTCAGCCCCACAGGCTGGTGCTGAAGTCGAGATTTATATGAATGAGGCACACACCTTCACTAACGGAGTAGTTTTCGAGGTGGATGGAAATGCAAACTATACAGCAACCATTGGTGACCGCGTTCTGATACGTGCAAAATCAACAACGGTGTTTACAGTCCATCCAATTAAGAAGAATGGGAGGGCAGTTATTGCCGCAGCCTTTACATCGGTACAGGTTTTTACCACAGCAGGAACTTCTGTGTACACCAAACCAGCAGGACTTGTACGAGCGAAGGTTACAGTGGTCGGGTCTGGCGGTGGTGGCGGTAGTTCGTCAACAATCTATGGTGGAGGTGGCGGTGCCGGTGGATGCGCAATTAAAATTCTTGAAGCGGCGAGCATCGCAGCAACCGAGACCGTCACAATAGGCGCAGCAGGCGCCGCCGGAGTATTAGATGTTGGTGGAAATGGGGGTACCTCCTCGTTTGGAGCGCATGCGTCGGCTACAGGTGGAGCAGGTGGGCCTAACATTTCTAATCCTGGTGGCGCTGGAGGTATGGGTTCTGGCGGGAATATTAATCTAGGTGGCGGTGGTGGTGGAGGATCGTCGCCATCGGGAGGAAGTGGTGGTAGTGGTGGTTCCTCGTGCGTTGGCGGTGGTGGGGGAGGTGGTCAAAGTAGTGCCGGTGGCACTGGCGGTACAAATACTGGAGGCGGGGGTGGTGGTGGCGCTGTGAATGCCAATGGTGGAGCGGGCGCTTTAGGCATCGTTATTGTCGAAGAATACTTCTAGCGGAGAGCCATCATGGCAAAAACTCAAGCAGGCAAAACCTACGCACTCATCCAAAATAACCGCTGCCACTGGATTTTCACGGCGGCAGAACTCCCCGAATATAACGAGCAGCACATTCATGCCGTGGACGTGACCGGCAATGTGCCGAGTGTCGGTGACGACTGGAATGGCGCGATCTTCATACCGCATGTGAAGACTCCCGAGGAACTAGCAGCGGAAGCAAAAGCCTCTGAACGTGCGGCGGAGAAAGCAGAAAAAGATGTTGTAAAAGCTCTTCCACGTATACAGGCATTTCTCGCAAAATCCCGCGACGATATTAAAACAGAAATCAATTCTGCAAATCTGGCGCAATTAAAAGATGTTATCGAGGATTTAGCTATTGTCGTCCATATTCTAACAAAGCAGGAATTTAAGTGAATGATAAGTATCAATTAATTAGAGAAAAAGCAGAAACATCTTTACTTGCTTTTATTCGTCTTGTCGCTCCTCATATACTTCTTGGTGCTATCCATGAAGAAATAATCCAATGGTGGTGTCGTGAAGATGCAAAAGATAATCAACTATTGCTTCTTCCTCGTGGTCATTTAAAAAGTAAACTAGTTGCCTATCGTGCTGCTTGGTGGATTACAAAACATCCAGATACAACTATTGTTTATCTTTCTGCTACAGAAGATTTAGCCCAAAAACAATTATTCCAGATTAAACAAGTTCTGGATAGTCCCATTTATCGTCGCTATTGGCCTGAGATGCTTAATCCTGATGAGGGAAAACGTCTTAAATGGGCGGTAGAAGAGATTATGGTAGACCATCCCAAACGAAAAGAAGAGGGTGTTCGTGATCCTACTGTAAAAGCTGTAGGTGTTACTGCCAATTTTACTGGTTTCCACGGCGATGTAATCATTCTTGATGATATGGTTGTACCAAAGAATGCCTATACAGAAGAGGGACGTGAAAAAGTAGCTGCCGCTTATTCTCAATTAGCATCTATTGAGAATCCAGAAGCAAAAGAGTGGGTAGTGGGTACTCGTTATCATCCTCGTGATATTTATGATAGTATGCTTAATATGAAAGCAGAAATCTTTAATGAGGATGGAGAACTAATTGAAGAAGATTCAATCTATGAAGTTTTCCAACGAGAGGTTGAAACCTATGGTGAGTTCCTTTGGCCCCAACAAATCAGAAATGATGGTAAAAAGTTTGGTTTCAATGAAAGAGTTCTTGCACAGATTAAAGCAAAGTATTTGGATGTAACACAGTATTATGCACAGTACTATAATAATCCGAATAGTGCTGAGAATGCTCCAATTTCTTCTGATAAGTTCCAATACTATGAACGATCCCTTCTTGTAAATAAAGAAGGTGATTGGTATATTAAAGATCGTAAACTTAATATCTATGCTGCTATTGACTTTGCATTCTCGCTAAAGAAGAAAGCGGACTCAACTGCAATTGTAATTATAGGTGTAGATTATCAAGGTAATTATTATATTCTTGAGATTGATAGATTTAAGACATCCAAGATTGTAGATTACTTTAATCATATTGTACAAGCACAGCAGAAGTGGGGATTTCGTAAAATCAGGGCCGAGGTAACAGTAGCACAGAAAGCTATTGTTGAGGAACTTAAAAATAGTTATATTAAACCAAATGGTATCGCACTATCTGTAGATGAATATCGTCCTTCAAGACATGAAGGCGATAAAGAAGAACGCCTCTCTGCAATTCTAGAGCCAAAGTATGATAATCTTCAAATTTGGCATTATAAAGGAGGCAATTGTCAATCTCTTGAAGAAGAACTAACAATGGCAAAACCACCACATGATGATATTAAAGATGCACTTGCTAATGCTCTTGCAATCTCTGTTATTCCCAAGCAACGTCATGGAGTAACTGGTCTTGGTAGTAATGTACTAACACACTCTCGCTTTGGCGGGATTGTTTTTAACTAGGAATAATAAATGGCTGGAAAAGTCCTTGAACTACGTAACTTTCTAAAACAAGAGAATCTTGCAAAGAATCTTTCTTATCTCTATAATCAATGGTGGGTCCAACGCACTGTAAAAGAAAATGAATGGAAAGAACTACGTAATTATCTCTTTGCTACAGATACAACCAAGACAACTAATAAAAAACTACCTTGGAAGAATAGTACTACCCTACCAAAGTTAACTCAGATTCGAGATAATCTCCATGCAAATTATATGGATGCTCTCTTCCCGAATGACAATTGGCTTCGTTGGGAAGGATATAGTCAACAAGATGTAGTTAAATCTAAACGACGTGTAATTGAGTCTTACATGAAGAATAAACTTCGAGAAAGTGGTTTTCGTGAAGTTATTTCTGATTGTGTATATGACTATATTGATTATGGCAATGCATTTGCAGAAGCTACTTGGGTAAATATAAAACATCTTGATCCTGCAACAGGAGATGAAGAGACTACCTATATTGGACCAAAGGCAATTCGAGTTTCTCCATTTGACCATGTGTTCAATCCAACTGCTGCTTCCTATGCTGATTCTCCTAAGTTTACTCGTTATGTGAAAACTATTGGCGAATTAAAGAAAGATATTCTACAAAGACCAGACTTAGCGTTTGATCCGGAAGCCTTCCGAAAAGCAATTGATACTCGTAAGAATATCTCTGGTTTCAAAATAGAAGATTTTCAAAAAGCAGAAGCATATTCAATTGATGGTTTTGGTAGTCTACAAGAATACTATCAATCAGGACTTGTTGAACTCATTGAGTTTGAGGGAGATATGTATGATGATGAAACAGATACTCTCTATGAAAATGCAATTATTACCATTGTTGATCGTGCTTATGTAATACGTAATGTTAAAAATCCTTCTTGGCTTGGTCGAGATAGTAAAGTTCATGTGGGTTGGAGAGAACGTCCAGATAATCTATATGCTATGGGACCACTTGATAATCTTGTTGGCCTTCAATATCGTCTAGATCATCTTGAGAATGCCAAAGCAGATGCAATGGATCAAACAATTCATCCTCCAAAAGTAATTATTGGTGATGTTGATCCATTTGAATGGGGACCAGATGCAGAGATTCATGTTTCTGAAGATGGCGATGTAAAGATTCTACCACCTAATTCTGCTGCATTTCAAGTTAACAATGAGATTGGTTTCATTCTTCAAATTATGGAAGAAATGGCAGGTGCTCCTAAAGAGGCAATGGGTATTCGTTCACCAGGAGAAAAGACTGCGTTTGAAGTACAACAATTACAGAATGCAGCAGGTCGTATTTTTCAACATAAAGTAAATAAGTTTGAAATTCAGTTTATGGAACCACTCCTAAACAAAATGTTTGAACTTGCAAAACGAAATCTGGATACTGTAGATGTTGCTCGTGTAATGGATGATGATTTAGGAGCAATGGAATTTATCAATATTACCAAGGATGATATTACTGCTACAGGTAAACTTCGTCCAATTGGTGCTCGGCATTATGCTGCTCGTGCCCAACTTGTTCAGAATATGGTACAACTATTTAATAGTCCTGTAGGACAAATGATTAGTCCTCATGTATCTTCTAAACAACTAGCACGAATGGTAGAAGACTATTTTGGTTTCGATCAGTTTGCTTTTATTAAAGAGAATGTAGCAGTATTTGAACAAGCAGAAACAGCAAAACTGGCGGGAGAAGTACAACAGCAAGCAGAGATTGAACAAGCCACACCAGTAGAAGAAAATTTACTTGGTTAGTTATACACTTGAATATCAATAGATGTTTGTGGTAAAATAGAGTATGAATTTAAAAGATTGTAAAACTAAAGAAGAAGTATTTGATTCACTAAGAGAATACTTAGAAGATCAAATAAAACTCTTCCGAAGAGAAACTGAATCTGATGAAAGTTTTAATAAACCAGCATGGGCAGAATTTCAAGCCCATAAACTAGGTAGTATTAAAGCTTATATGAAGTTGTATAAACAAATACCTGACCAAGGGAAGAAATGACTGAACAAACTATTTTTGACCAAGGCACACCAGCCGAGGTTGTTACTGCTTCAGTAGCACCAGTAGTTCCACATGAACTTGCTGATCTAGTTGGAGATGGTAAGAAGTATAAAACAGTAGACGAAGCACTTAAATCTGTTCCTCATGCACAAAAACATATCTCTACTCTCGAAGAAGAGATGAATAAACTAAAAGAGGAACTAGCAAAACGCCGTGCTGTTGAAGAACTTCTTGATGAAGTAAAGTCTGGAATTCAAGGCACTTCTACCCAAGTTGCTCCTGAATTTAACCAAGATAAAGTAGTAGAAACTGTAACGCAATTAATTGAGGCTCGTCAACGAGCAGGTACTAATGTTTCTAAAGTAGTCAATGCTTTTAATGAAAAATTTGGACAAGAAATTGGCCCAGAAGAATATAAAAAGCTTGCACAAGAAACAGGTATCTCTCTTGCACAACTTAATCAATTAGCTGCTACCTCACCCGATGCTGTACTTCGTATGGCGGGTTTGAATGTAACCACAAAAGAAAGTGTTCCCGCGAAAACACAAAGTACCGTGAATACTCAGATGCTTAATAACCAATCACAATCGGATATTAATGCGAAGGTTACTGGACGATCCACCCGAGATATGGTTGATGCATGGAAACGTGCTGGTGAGATTATTAATAAACGTAATCTTGGTTAAAGGAAACTAAATGTCAGGCGTACAATTAAAAAGTAATACTAATGCATTTAACCATGCACAACAATATAGTGAGTTTATTCTTGCTAATCTACCAGAGTATCTACTTCCTGCTGGAATGTGGCGTGATGTCACTGATTTTCAGACTGGTTCTACTCTAAATATTAAAACTGTTGGTACTGTAACTCTTCAAGACGCTGCTGAAGATACTCCACTAGTATACAATCCAATTGATACTAGCAACATCACTCTAACTATCTCTGAATATGTTGGTGATGCTTGGGGTGTTAGTGACGATCTTAAAGAGGACTACAGCCAGATTGATACTCTAATGTCAATGCGTGGTATGGAGTCTACTCGTGCTTTAGCTGAGTATCATGAGTCTAAATTCCTAGCCGCTGCTAATAGTGGTCAAACTTCTGCCAACGTCAACCTAGTAAATGGTCGTCCTCATCGTTGGGTAGCTGGTGGTTCCGGTGGTACTAACCGTCTAATGACCCTCGGCGACTTTATCGCAATGAAACTATCATTTGATAAAGCTAAAATCCCCGCTGCTGGTCGTATTGCAATTGTTGATCCAATTGTAGAAGCTACCATTAACAACCTTACTAATCTAGTAAACGTAAGCAATAACCCAATGTTTGATGGTATTGTAAATACTGGTTTTGAACAGAACCATAAATTCCTTAAGAATATCTTTGGTTTCGATGTTTATACCAGCAATCTACTACCAACTAAGGTCGCCACTGAAGCACTAAATGCTTCTAGTTATGGTCTTGCAAACGATACTGCTGAGATTGGTGATGTTGCCAATATCTTCATGTGTATTGCTGATGATACTGTAAAACCACTAATGCATGCATGGCGTCGTATGCCTCAAACTGAAGGCTGGCGTGACCATGAAGATCGTGGTGATAAATACCAAGTAACCTCTAAATTTGGTTTTGGCGTACAGCGTCTAGATGGCCTTGGCATAATCTTTACTGACGAAGCCACCTATTAATCTAAGGAGTAATGAAATATGTCTTTTGAATCAGACGCAACTCGCGGTGTTTATAACCATTTTGGTCCTCGTTCTACCACTGAGGGTATGAAATTTGGTGGCCGTGTTTCAGATGAAGTAGTTAAACTGGCCTCTTGGCAATTCACCTATAATGATCTACCTGTAGGTGGTAGTACCAATACTCATTTCTTCAGTATTCCTGTTGGTGCTAAACTTACTAATGCTTGGTTCCAAGTAGATACTGCTTTTGCTGGTGGCACTAGTTACGATATTGGTCTAGTAGATTCTGCCGGTACTGAGATTGATCTAGATGGTCTATGGGATGGTCTAACTCTAGCTGAGATTGACGCCTCTGAGACTGTACTAGATTCTCTAGCCCATGCTGGTATTAACTCCGGTGCAATTCTCATGACTCCTCTAGCTTCTGCTGCTCAACTAAAAGTAGTTGCTACAGGTACTTTCACCGCCGGTCAGGCACGTATTCTAATTGAATACATTCCTGTAGCCCCTTAATAATAACTTAGTATTTTACTTTAAGGGGAGTCCATTTTCATGGATTCCCTTTTTTTCTAGGAGAAACAAATGGCAAATCCAATCAAAGAAAAAGGACTACTTGCAGATAAGTATGGTCGTCCTATGGTTACAGATGCACAAACTTTTGTTGCGGATACTGCTGCCGCTACTTCTGTTGCTGTAGCTACTACAGGTGCTACAAGTACAACCCCATTTGGTTATACAACTGCCGCCCAAGCGGATGCGATTGTAACTGCAATTAATGCTATTCGGACAGACCTTGCCGCTACAAGAACAACTGTTCTTGCAATACTTGATGTTCTAGAGGCACATGGTCTAATGAAGGATGCCTAATAAATGACTGTACAACACTCGGCGATTACGGAGGCCCAAGGTATTCACGAACCGAAGGGTGTTTCCACAGCTTCTTCTGGCATGGTTTATATTGCTAATGGTGCTGGTAGTGGTACCTGGGTCATTCTTAGTCGATATGGTGAACTTTATATTGATTCTGGTGCAACTACTCAAGCATTAACTACAACGGCAGCCCTACTTAATCCTGGTACAGAATGGACAGCAGGTGAATATTCTGGTGTTACCCTTACTGCTGCTAATGGTTCTATTACATTTGCATCCACAGATAAATATGTAGTTAATTTTTGGTGTACTTTTGATACTGATTCTGTAGCTGCTGGTACAATATATACTTTTTATTATGCAGTTAATGGTGTTATTAGTTCTAGAAGTGTGGCAGTTCAAAAACTTACTGCTGGTGTTGATAGACTATCCGTAGCGGCAATGGGTTTCCCATCATTTACTTCAGGTCAAATTCTTACTATCTTTGCTAAGAGTAGTACTGCCTCTACTATTACAGTACGAGAAGCTGGCCTCTCTGTTCATAAGTTATAATCATGGCCTCAATGACTCTACTTCAAATCGTGCAAGACATCCTCTCAGACATGAATAGTGATGAGGTAAATTCTATTGATGATACTATAGAAGCACAACAAGTAGCCCAGATTGTAAAATCAACTTACTTCAATATTATTGATGGCCGTGATTGGCCACATCTCTATCAATTCTTTCGTTTAGATGCATCTGGTTCTGCTTCACGACCAACTCATATGAGTCTTCCAGATAATGCTCTTTCTATAGAGTATATCAAGTACAACACAAAAACAGCAACCGATACTAAAGATAAATATACTAAGATTGTATATAAGACGCCAGAAGAGTTCATGGATATTGTAGATGCTCGTGATTCTTCTGCAAGCCGAATTACACAAGTAACTGATCCAATCGGTGTATATATCAATATCTACAATGATACTGCACCTGTCTACTATACCTCTTTTGATAATGAAAATATTGTAATGGATGCGTATAATAGTGGTGTAGATTCTACTCTACAACAAGCAAAGACACAATGCTATGGTCGTATTTATCCTACTTGGACTGCTACTGATTCGTTTACTCCAGACCTACCTGAGAATAGTTTTAGCTATCTTCTCAATGAAGCAAAATCAACTTGCTTCCTCCGTATTAAAGAAGCACCTGACCAGAAAGCAGAACAACATTCTGTCACACAACGTCGCCGACTAAGTCAAGAGGCATGGCGTGTCAAAAAAGGAATTAATTATCCTAATTTTGGAAGAAAATAAATGCCAGTAAATCAAAAGAAGATGAAAGCACTTAAGAAAGAATATGGTACAAAAAAAGGGGAGCAAGTTTATTATGCTCTCGAAAGTAAAATGAAGAAAGTGAAGAAAAAGAAATGATTACACCAAATGGAAAAGAAATCGAATTCATAACTGCCCCGAATACTTCACTTATTCAGTGTCGCTTTAAAGGGGGTGGTGAATTACCACAAGAACTTTCTGGTCTATTCACTGATCGTACACAAGCAGAAAAAGCTGTTGTAATTTATCTTACTCGGAAAACAAAAGAAGCTAAGGCTGCTTAATGCCAAAAGTATCTACAGAGAAGCAGTATAATACATTCATTGCTGGTCTAGTTACAGAGGCTAATCCTCTAACTTATCCAGAGAATGCTTCTTTGGATGAAGATAACTTTGTTCTTGAACGTAATGGAAAACGTTCTCGTAGACTTGGTATTGATTATGAAAGTGGTTATTCCACAAAAAGTACTGGACTTACCACTGCAATTTTACAAAGTACTCGACAATCTTTTCATAGATGGGATAGTCCAGGTGGTGATTCTTCTATTTCTATTGGTGTAGTTCGTGTACAGGCACGTCTTTGGTTTATTAATCTACTAAAAACATCTCCAAGTGCAAATTTCCTTAATAGTGGAAATTATATCACTATTTCAGGATTAGGTAATTCAGAAATAGAAACAGCAGTAATTAATAATAGTATGCTACTTGTTTCTGCTGATTTAACTTATCCAATCCTCCTTACTTATGATTCCGTTACAGATACAGTATCACAAGAAAATATTACAATTGAAGTTCGTGATCTTTGGGGTGTAAAAGATAGTCTTTCCTATAATGAAAGACCAACCACGCTATCTACTACACATAAATACAATCTAAGAAATCAAGGATGGTCCTCTCGTATTCAAACTACTTGTGGTACAGATGCAATTGATTGTACCTATTCCACAAATAGTTACTATCCATCCAATGCAGATATTTGGACTCTTGGAAAAGTGGGGGACTCTGCCTCAGCTAATTTTGAGAAATACGATCCAGCCTTAATGGCAAAAAATAGTTTTGATAATGCACCCGCTCCTATTGGTGCCCATATTATTGATGCTTTTAATCGTGGTGCTTCTCGTGAAACGAAAGCAAGTCTAACAGGACTACCTTTGGATATTGAAAGTGGTCATCTAACTACTGTTGCCTCCTATGCTAGTCGTGTTTTTTACTCTGGAGTAATTTCATCTGTTACTAGTGGAGATGCACATTCTCCTAACTACTCTGGTTATATTTTCTTTTCTCCTACTGTAGCTTCTAATGAGTTTCTGGGGCGTTGTTATCAGGAAGCTGATCCTACTAGTCCTGATATTAGTGATATTATAGATACTGATGGTGGAACTATTCAGATTCCAGAAGCCACACGAATTGTAAAATTAGTTAATGCTAAATCTAGTTTACTAGTGTTTGCTGAAAATGGAGTATGGGAAGTATTTGGTGATACTGGTGGTTTTATTGCAACATCTTATCAATTATCTAAGGTATCTTCAGTAGGTATTCTCAATTCTAAAGCTGTAGTAGAAGCAAATGGTGTTGTATTTTATTGGGCAAAAGCTGGTATCTATGCTCTTACTCAAGACGCCGCATCTGGACGATATTCAGCAGAGAATATTTCACTGACTACTGTACAAACTTTTTATAATGATCTTTCAGATGTAACAAAGAATAATGCCAAAGGATTTTTTGACGAACGAGAGAATCGTATTCGTTGGTTATTTAATGATAGTAATGATTACTCTATTACTAATTATATTAATAAATACAATCGTGAATTAGTACTTGATTTAACTTTACGTGCTTTTTATCCAACTACTATTTCTAGTTTAACTTCTGGTAGTCCTTTTATTGCAGACTATGTAGATATTCCTGGTTATTCTATTTCAGAAATATCAGAGGATATTTATGTTGGTGCAGATCAAGTATTAGTAAGTACTGATAATGTGATTGTAACAACAACTACAACTGCTGCACGTAGTAGTCAATTCAGTTTTCTTACTTTTGTAAATTCTTCATTTACACTTAGTAAATATAATAATCGATCATTTACTGATTGGGAAATTGCGGGTAGTGGTACAGGTAAAGATTTCTCTAGTTATCTTATTACTGGATATGAAATCTTCGGTGATGTTATGCGCCGAAAACAAGTACCATATATCTTTTTCTACTTTGAACGAACTGAAGATGGTTTCTCTATGTCTGGTAGTAATCTAATTCTAGATAATCAATCATCTTGTCTTGTACAAGCACAATGGAATTGGGCAGATTCTATTAATAGTGGTAAATGGGGAACACAGTTCCAAGCATACAGATTCAATCATAACTATATTCCATCTGGTGCTGCTGATATTTTTGATTATGGGGATTCTGTAATTGTAACTAAGAATCGCCTTCGTGGTACTGGTAAATGTTTAAGTTTAAAGATTCAAAGTTCTACTGGAAAAGATATGAAGATTCTTGGATGGGCAATTAAGGTAACAGGAGATGGTACACCATAATGCTTCTTCTTTATAAAGATGAAGATATAGAGGTTTTTATGGAATGGTATCCAATGTTAGAAGCCTGGGGTATCCATACTACTGTCCATAATTTCTCAAAAGATAAACTAAAACATTGGCGTAAACTATTTCAGGAATTCTTAGAACATATGAAAGAAAAAGGAATTACAAAATTTGTTGCAATTCCTCCTTCTGAGAAAGAAGAAAAATGGCAACGTCTTTTTGGATTTAAAGATTCAGGACTATACCTTGCGAATTATTAC
>SCLI03000076.1_pt1 | contig 13589 bp, 19 predicted proteins | sample 7268041 | NCBI WGS metagenome assembly SCLI03 (sample SAMN10721081, study PRJNA514188) | viral metagenome | isolation source: depth-stratified mine tailings core A | place: China: Fankou Pb/Zn Mine tailings | collected 2017-10 | reverse complement strand
TTACCCAGCATGGCCGCCGCCGTCTCCAGGTCAAAGCCCATCTGCCGCAGGGGCGCCCCGAACTGCACCAGCTTGGCGTTTAAGTCGTTAAAGCCGATGCCGGTGCTTTGGGATACCTTGAAAAGGTAGTCCATGGTGCCTGCGGTATCGTCTGCCGCTATGCTCCAGTCGCCGAAGAGGCGGGAGGAGCCCGCGATCATGCCGGAGAGCTCCTCGCCGGTAATGCGGGAGAGGTTCAGCATCTGGGTAGACAGCTCCCGCAGCGGTTTCCCGGCCAGGCCCGTCCTGGTGTTGAGATCGGCGATGGCGCTGCTCACCTCGGCCATCCCCGCGGGGACAGTGGAGTAAACCGCCCGGAAATCGTCCTGCAAGCCTGCCAGGGCTTCGCCGGTAACGCCGGTGCCGACGCGGATCTTGTCGAAAGCGTCGTCAAAATCCGTTCCCAGCTTTAAGATTCCTGCCGTCGCGGCCGCGATGGGAAGGGTCAGCCCGCTTGTGAGCGTCCCGCCGATGGATGTAAGGGTTTCGCCCGCCTTATCCAGGGTTTTGGACGCCTCGTTTAAGCTTTTTTGCAGCTCGGAGATATCCGCGCCGATTTTAACAACCACATTGCGTAGTACCGCCATCCCATCACCTCCATTTCGCCGGGACTTTAAGCCCCTTGCTCCGCGCGATTTTCATCAGCTGCTCCGTGGAGAGGCGGCTTGGCGCGGTCTTTTTTCTTGCGCTTTCTTTGAGCATTTTCTTCAGGCTGGGCAGTCGCTTCTGCCTGGCGAAGGCTTCGATGTGCCAGGCCAGGTAGATAAGCTCCCGGCTTCGCTCCTCTTTTTCTTCCGCATAGCCTTCAAAGAGGAGCCCCAGCTCAAAGGGGGTCAGCTCCCAGACTTGGGCCGGATGCATTTTTAGTCTCTTTACGGCGGCAAAGAACAGCTCAGCAATGCCTATTTCCTGGCTGCCTCCACCGCCTGAGGGTTTCCCGGCTGTGCGCCGAAGGCCAGCGTCATCGCTTCGCCCAGTTTCCCGGCCACCGTGGTGATGTCGCTGTACTCGTCAATTAAGTCCGCGCACTTTTCCGGGGTCAGGTCTTTATCCTCATGAAAAAGACCGGCGTAGACAATCGTCCGCAGGTCTTTGGCAGAGATGTTGTCAAGGTCAAGCTTTGTCAGGTTCTTGCCCGTCAGCTCCTCGATTTTAATCAGCGCGTTCATGCCGTAGCGAAGCGTCCTCGGTTTATCCAGCTCTATGGTGACGCCTTGTTTCATGCCTTCAGTCCTCCCTGTAATACAGATTGCCGCTGCCCTCAAACTCGATGCTCTCGCTTACCACATCGTCAACGGCTAATTCAATGCTGTCGCCTGCTATGAGCGCGTAGCCCTCATAGCGTCTTTTGCTGGACCCTGTATCCAAGTACAAGGCCACGATGAGTTCCTGAGCGAGCCTTTCTGACAGGCGCCCGTCCGCCCAGTAGCTCTCCGCGGAGGCCGTAAACCCCTTCACGGCGGGCAGGTGCTCTTTCCAGCCTTCGCTCTCAAAGGTGGTGATATCCACCGTGTCCGCCGCGAGCTCGGCGCTCCAGTTGAAGAAGCCGCCAGCCTGGTCCACCTTGATGCTTTTGCCGCTGACCGTCACTTCATCTTCTTCGTCCAGCGCAGATGTAAACCTCACGACCCCGCCGAGATGCTCCACCAAATATCCGGTGTTTGCTGCGATGTCGTTAACAAACACAGAAATAGGGGAGTGTTTGTCCAAATATCTGCATGCGTCGTTTTCAATTGTGTATATCGTTCTTTCTGCATTCCCCACGGTTGTTTCTTTAACAAATACGGCCGGTTCATCTTCTGTTTGGAGAAACACTGCGCCAACCTTGCCCGAAATAGCCATAATCCATCACCGCCTTAGTTGTAAGAAAGAGCACCGGTGCCTTGAAACTCAAAGGAAATGCTCACTGTATCATCCACCGGGTCTTCTACGGACATTCCTGAAATATAGGCGCTCCCGGAATAATAGTTTGTGGCATTGACAAAGAGTTTGAGCGACACTTCCGTGCTGTTTAAGTAAGCATCCTGCAGTGCCTTTTGTCCGGTTGCATCAGTGTGCACCGAATAGAAGCCTTCGGCCGATGCCGACCATTCTTTCAGGCCGGCGATGAATTTCTTCCAGTCGTCGCCGAGGGCTGTTACGTCAAGCGTATCCGCCCCCAGCTCCAAAGACCAGCTGCTTATATCCATGACGGCACTTGCACCAAGCCCCAATTTGCCGCTTTTACCTGCTATGGCCATGGTTTATCCCTCCTCAAACTGAAATTCAAATTCCAGGGATACGACATAAAGCCCCGTATCCGCTTCATAGTCGGACACTTCATCCAGGAGCAGGACAGAGCCGATGGTCAGTCCGTTCATCTCCCCGGAGAAGTTTTGCAGCGCCCTTTGGATGGTCTTGGCCGTTTCCGCCGCTTGTTTATATGACTTGGCAAACGAGCTAAACTGCAGCCGCTGCTTCACGAAACCGGTATCCGCTGTCAGGCTGTGCAGCCGCTCCACCGAGACGGGGAAGTAGGCCACAGCCGGAAGGGCACATTTTTGCGGCAAGAGGAATGGGTAGAGCGCGTTATTTAGTTTTGGCTGCAGATAGCCGCTAACAGCTTCCTCCAGTCTCATCATGTCACCCTCCCGATGGCCTTTAAAAGCTCGTCGGTTACCACCTTGGCGACGCTCTTTTTGTTTTCGTCAATGGCCGGGCGGAGAAAGGGCTGGGCCTTCATTTTGGATGTCCCAAGCTCCACCGGGGCGAAATGCTCCACCCCTTTTCCCCTTGTCACCACATGCTCGCTTTTGATATGGGGCTTGCGCACCTTGCTTTTCTTGAGCGTTAAGCTGTCCCGCAAGAGTCCAGTATCCACCGGCACTTTTTGCTTGGCCGCCGCCAGCACAATTTCGGCCCCGGCCGTCGAGGCTTTGTCGAGCGCCTCCGCCGCCGCGTTGCCCAGCTGCTCCACGAGCTTGATGACTTCATCCATACCTTCAATGTGTGTTCTTAGTTTTTTTACCCGCACCCGCTTAGCCATCCGGGACACTCTCCTTGCACATGAGATTAAGCTCGACGCCGCGCTCCTCAAAGTTAAGGGCGGAGATAATCTCAAAAATACGCGCGCCAAAGACGACGCGTATTTTCGGCGTGATCCCGCTGCGATAGCGCATAGTGATTTTTGTGGAAACCTCCGCGTTGGTCTGGGCGGAAACGAAGTACTCCTTGCCGGAAACGGGTGTGACGTTAGCCCAGACCGTCGCCACATCCATCCATACATGTTCCTCCGCGCCAAAGCTGTCTCTGCCGGCGGTATATGCCTGAATCTTGACCCGGTGCCGCAGTTTCCCGATCTTCATCACCACTCCGCCTTTCGGTAGGAAAAGAGCAGGGCTTTAAGCACCTTGATCAGCTCGTCGCTATCAAGCTCGTTTCGCTCCTCAAAAAGTTTGGCCACGGCAAAATAGACAGCGTGCTTGACCGGTTCGGGCACGCTTTGCGCAAACTCGCTCAAAGGGAAGCGCAGGACGCCTTCCACCAGATCCTCCGCCGCTTCAATCAGGCTTTCGATAAGCGCGTCCTCCGCCTCACCGTCAACTCTGAGCCACGCTTTTGTATCTTCCAGTGTGACCACCACCGCGTCCGCCCCCTTTCCAAAACCCGGCAGGCAGCCGTTTAGGACTGCCTGCCATAAGATAAAACTACGCCTTTTGCTGCAGTACCTTGATGGCCTCCGGCAGCACCAGCTTGCCGTCCACGCGCTGGGTGGCGATAAAGCCTACCTGACCCGTGGGGGCGAACAGCTCGCTTAGCCGCTTGAACACCCGGCCCTGACGGTCAGCCACCCAGTAATAGCCGAAATCACCGAACACCACCGTTTTGGCCCCCGCCTCGATGACCGGCACAAAAGCCGAGGTGTACAAGGGGCGGTTGAGGATGGTATCAGGCGTCGCCTCCTTGATGGACGGCTGCCAGAGGTATTGGCCGGTGCTGTCTTTGAGCTTGCGGATGGCCTTGACCGTGGCGTCGTTCATGACAAAGACGGCTTTTTTGCGGTAAGGGGACTTGAGGCTGTAGAACAGGTCCAGTATTTCGTCCAAGGTGATGGCTGCCGGGGCGGCCGTGGTCACGCCAATCTGCCCGCCGCCTGTGGCGGCAAGGATGCCGGTGGGTTTGCCAAGGCCGTCGCCCACAAAGAAAGCTTCCTCCTCCTTGGCGCCGATGCGACGGGCGAACTCCCTGGCGATGTAGTTCTCCAGATTGAAGACGCTGTCATTTAGCAGCTCCTCGCTGACCTTAATCATGGTGGCCAGCTTGAAAGCGCCGATGGACACCTGACCGAAGCTGTCGTCGCTTTCGGGGATTTGCCCTTCCTCATCCACCCAGGAGGCGGTGCCCCTGCTTGCTACCACAGGGATCTTGCGGTCGCCGCTGGAGGTTGTAATGACATTGGCCAGCTGCCGGAAAATGTTTTCTTCTTCGAGGGATTTTACCAGGGTGCGCTCAAACTCGTCTGGTACCAGGTAACCGCCCTCGGTATCCTCGCCGACCTGCAGCGCGTTTTGGATATCGGCAGTGCGTTTGCCGCGCATGGCGTTCCAGAAGGCTCGCTTGTACTCGGCGGCAGCCCGGCCGGTCTTAGCCTCGCCGTGGACAGACGGCTTGTTGGTAATGGGGGCGTTGGTCGGTAGGGAAAGCTCTGCGTCAAGGGCGGCCTGGCGCTCCAGCCGCTCGATCTCCCTGCCCAGCGCCACCACGTCGCCCTCCATCTTTTCATAGGAAGCGGTGTCCTCGGCGGACAAAAGCCCGTCGGCGCCCCGCTTGCTGTCAAGGTATGCTTTAGCGGCCTCCCATGCCTTGGCGCGCTTTTCGCGCAGTTCCAGGATTTTGCTCATTCTTGTTTCCTCCTTAAAATTTAGTGGGAAATTAAAGAGAGCCGCTTATCGAGCGACTCTATGGGGGTACCCGTTTTTGGTTTGGGCTTGGGGATTTTCCCAAGCAGGGAGTTGGCGACCGCCATGCGGCTGAAAATGAGGCCTTCGCCTGGTTCTTGCGTTTCCTCGCCGGATGTGAACAGGATTTTGTCCGCAAAGCCGAGTTCCACGGCTTTTTTGGCGTTCATCCAGGTTTCCGCATCCATGAGATGGGAGAGCTTCACTCTCGACAGGCCGGATTTCAGCTCATAGGCGTTGATGATGCTCTCCTTGACCTCATCCAAGAGCGCTTTGGCGCGAAGCATCTCCTCGCTGTCGCCGATGGCGATGGTGCTGGGGTTATGGACCATAAGCATACTCACCGGTGACATATATACCTCGCCGCCGGCCATGGCGACGACCGAGGCGGCGCTGGCGGCCAGGCCATCAATCTTGACGGTGACCTGCCCGGCATAGTCCATGAGCATGTTGTAAATCTGTGCCGCCGCGAACACATCACCGCCGGGTGAGTTGATCCATACCGTGATGTTGCCCGAACCTGCCAGCAGCTCGCCTTTAAACAGCTTGGGCGTCACCTCGTCGCCCCACCAGGACTCTTCAGCGATGGGCCCGTTAAGATAGAGGGTGCGCTCATCATCGGAATTGCGCACCCAGTTCCAGAATTTCCTCATGTACTGACCTCCTTCGGGTGGTTTTGGTAAGCCGCACCCACGTCCTTAAGCTTGACCATATTACCGTTTAAAACATAGACATTCCCGCCATCCTCATCAGGGATTAGGTTCAGATCTTCAAGTTGGCGCACATCGTTTGGAGAGAAAAAGCCGTTTTGAATACCTGTAGAATAACCATCCATTCTTTCTTTGTATGAGCCCCGCAGCAGCCCGTCCACATTGAACCGCACAAAGTAGCGGGGCTTTTCCGAAGGAAGGAGAAGGGACTGCTGCAAAGCCTGTTCCCAGCGCACCACCCACGGATCGAGGGTGTACTTGACGAATTCCAGCGACTGCTGCTCGATGTTTGAAAAGCTGGACTTCTCAAGATCGCCCACCATGTGGGGCGGCACTCTGAAAATGCGGGCGATCTCGTTGATCTGGTATTTGCGTGTCTCCAGAAACTGCGCCTGTTCCGGCGGGATGCCGATAGCCTGGAATTTCATGCCCTCTTCCAGCACAGCGATGCGGTGGGCGTTGCCGCCGCCCTGATAGACCGCATTCCAGCTTTCCCGTACCCTTTTGGGGTCCTTGACCACGCCCGGATGCTCCAGTACGCCGCCCGGATTGGCTCCGTTAGCGAAAAAGGAGGCGCCGTACTCCTCCGTCGCCATGGCCATGCCGATAGCGTTCTTGGCAATGGCAATGGGCGAGTAGCCGATCAGTCCGTCAAAGCCAAGGCCAGGGATATGCAAGACCTCGTCCCGGCGCAGCGTCAGCGTTCCGCTGTCGGGGCTGATCCGGCTTTCCACGGCATCGCGGCGGTAGGTATAGGTCAGTTCGCCGTTTGCGCTTCTTGCCACATCCATCTTGTTTGGCAGAAGGGGATAGAGGGCCAGCACCTGGCCGCGCCCGTCCCGGATGATCTGGGCGTAGGCGTTGCCCCAAAGCAGAAGATGACTCATCAGCGTTTCCCTGAACACAAATGATGTCATCTCCGGGTTTGGTTCGTTATGGAGGAGGTAGTACAGCCGGTGCCCCACAGCTTTTTCTTTGCCGCCATCGGCTTTGTAGCGGTATATGCGCAGCGGCAGCCCGGCGATGGCTTCGGCCAGAATCCGCACACAGGCGTACACTGCCGTGGCCTGCATGGCCGTTCTTTCGTTAACGGTCTTGCCGCTGGCTGTACCGCCGAACAGGAAGGAAAACCCGCTGCCTACGCGGTTTTGCGGTTTATCCCTTGAACGGAACAGTCCTTTTAACAGGTTCATAGGCTTCAACTCCAAAAACAAAAAAGATTTGACATATTATTTCACGGGCGTTATAATGGATATGTGAAATAACGACCGTGAAAAGGAGTGTTTATAATGAAAGCAACATTTAACGATTTCCTTGCGGAAAATCCCAATTGCTCAAAGTACGACGGCAACCCTGATGCTATTGCTATCTTCGACCTGTTATCGAAAGACGAAAACTTCATCGGAATGATTGATGCTTCAGAAGCAGGAAAGCCTGCCTTATCAGCTTGTGTTGACGAAATCGAAGCATTTTTTAGCAATCAGCAAAACCCAACATTCTATTTGACTGATGACTTTACTCGGCAAGCAGTGGGGCGGATGATTAAAACAATACTCGCCCCATTCGGATACGAAGTCACAGTGCAAAAAGATCTGCCCAAGGCATTAAAATGCAAATACTTCACTTCTGCATCTTGCTATACCAAATCGGGTACCCCCACAATGAAGGTTATCAGAACCATAACCGAGGTTTAAAGGATCAGCAAGCCTCTCTCGTTATACACAGACTCATCGCCATTGCCGTTTCCGCAACGGATGGCGCGGTCGAGCGCCATAATTGCCGCCACTGCGCCATCTATTTTTTCGGTGCTCTTTTCCTTGTCCGGCTTGATGTTGCCCGCCGGATCAGTGCGAATAAAGATGTTGTCCATCATCCAGCGCAGCACCGGATGCCCGCCGTGGGCGATTCTTTCCTCCAGCGTCAGCTTCATCAGTTCCTTGGTGGGCGGCGACATATCCTTAAAGCCCTGCCCGAAGGGAACGACGGTAAATCCTAACCCCTCAAGGTTCTGCACCATCTGCACCGCGCCCCAGCGGTCAAAGGCGATCTCACGGATATTGTAGCGCTTGCCCAGTTCCTCAATGAAGCGCTCGATGAATCCGTAATGCACCACGTTGCCCTCGGTGGTTAGCAAATACCCCTGTTTCTCCCAGAGGTCGTACTGCACGTGGTCGCGCCGTACGCGCAGGTTGATATTGTTCTCCGGCATCCAAAAGAAAGGGAGGACGGTGTATTTATCCGTTTCATCCTTTGGCGGGAACACCAGCACAAAGGCGGTAATGTCGGTAGTGGAGGAGAGGTCAAGCCCACCGTAGCAGACCCGCCCCTCAAGGCTTGCCGCATCTACAGGGAAGGCGCAGGCGTCCCATTTCGCCATGGGCATCCAGCGGACGGCCTGCTTGACCCATTGATTCAATCGCAATTGCCGGAAGCTGTTCTCCTCGGCGGGGTTTTGCTTGGCACTTTCACAGGCGGCCTTCACTTTGTCGATGCCCACCGTAATGCCTAAACTTGGATTCACTTTCTTCCACACCTTGGGGTCAGTCCAGTCGTCGTCTTCTTTCGCTCCGTAGATGACGGGATAGAAGGTGGGGTCTGCTTTCCTGCCTTCGAGGATATCCTTCGCCTTTTGGTGCGTCTCATAGCAGATGCTCTGGGTGTCCGTCCCGGCAGTAGTGATCAGGAAGTACAGCGGCTGCCGCCTTGCGTCGCCGGAGCCTTTGGTCATTACGTCAAAGAGCTTGCGGTTAGGTTGGGTGTGCAGCTCGTCGAACACCACGCCATGGATGTTGAAACCGTGCTTGGAGTAGGCCTCCGCGCTCAGTACCTGGTAGAAGCTGTTGGTCGGCAGGTATATCAGCCGCTTGGTGGAAGCCAAAAGCTTCACTCGCCTGGAGAGCGCCGGGCACATCCGGACCATGTCGGCGGCCACCTCGAACACGATGGAAGCCTGCTGGCGGTCAGCCGCACAGCCGTATACCTCGGCGCGTTCCTCATTGTCGCCGCAGGTGAGTAGGAGGGCGATGGCGGCTGCCAGCTCAGACTTGCCTTGTTTTTTCGGGATCTCCACATAGGCGGTGTTGAACTGCCTGCAGCCGTTGGGCTTGAGGATGCCGAAAACGTCGCGGACAATCTGCTCCTGCCAGTCGATCAGCTCAAAGGGCTTCCCCGCCCAGGCGCCTTTGGTGTGAGAGAGGGCCTCGATAAAGGATACGGCGTAATCGGCGGCGCCCTTGTCGTAGAATGCACCCTTAGACATGAAGGAGGTCGGCCTGTACTTTTTCAGTTTGCGCAAAGGGCCCGCCTCCTTTATTGGGCAAAAGAAAAAAGCCTCACGAAGAAGCCCTTTTTCCCGTTTATTACCACTGCTTGCGATTTATCCACCTATACCCCGGATCCTTATCCCCTCATTTTTGCTTATCAAAAGCTGGCTATTACCGGACAAATATACCAATGCGGCACATACTTAAATATTCCTTCATTTCAAGCATTATCTCGTCGTGAAGCTCGCTAAACGGCATGGGATTCATCTTGAATTTTTCTATGTTTTTAGCTTTGAACCCTTCAATGACGAAAAGTACCAATTCAATAGCTTTTGCTTTGTCAATGTCAGGCCTTAAATCCGAAAGATCAAGGTTATGCATAATTATTTGCATGGATCGCTCTAAGTTATCTTTCTTCATTTGGATAAGTTTTTGTTCAATATCGGGAGGAGAATCCAGAAGCAGCTTTGCCAGAAAACCATATTCCAATGGATATTTTTCATATAATGACCACTTGCGCATAGTAAGATTAATCATGCGCTCGAAGATGTTTTCCCTATCAAGAACTAACCCATCGTAAAAACTGTCCCTTAGTATTATCGTGCAATAATCAACGAGATATATAAACAGCTCCTTTTTGCTTCCGAAGTAATAAAACAGCAAGCCTTTCGATATCCCTGCGTTCTTGCACATGGCATTTGTAGAGGCGCTGCTGTAGCCTGCCCGGGCAAATTCCTCAAGGCATACGTTTCGTAAAACTTCCTGTTTTTTATGTTCAAGATTTAGGAATGAGGGATGTGGAATCAATTTGATTGTCCCTTCCATAAAAAGCTATCAAGCTAAGAAAAATATACCTCAACCGCGTTAGGGATAAAAGCACCGCATCGCGACCTTCATTACCATAAAAATGGAATCAGGCGATATTTGGTTTTTTGGCAGTATTCCCAGTATCCCGGCAAGTCCCTGCTCAACACTTTTTCCTCATTCAATATCCTGAAGATTAACGCCAATGGTATAGTTGCCACAGGAATTAATCCCCAGTATGAGCCAAGTGCAACAGGCGTCGGGATAAACATTATTAACATACCGAAATACATCGGATGACGGATAATACCGTAAAGACCGGTCGATATCACTTTTTGGTTTTCTTCTACCTCGATAATGCGAGAAGCATATGAATTTTCCCTGAAAACAAGAAAGATTAGCAGATATCCCAACAAAATGACAAAAAGCGATATAAAAACGATCTCAACCGGCACATCAGACCAACCAAAACGCCGATCCAAACCAGAAACAACGTAACTGGATAAAAATATAAAAGAGAATGCTATTTGAATAATCGTTTGTTGTTGTTCCTTTTCTTTCATTTTCATGCGCCGCACCAGAAACTGCGGGTCATTTTTGAGAAAATATGAAACAACAAATAACATGGGTATAACCAGAACGGCAATATAAGCATATACTTGCCAATAATTTAATGTGCCGGCAGGCAACAATGTCGTCAATCCCAGAAAAACTGGAAAAAGTGAAAATCTGATCACAATTTTCCTGATTAAATTGTTCATCTCTTCTTTTGTCATCCCACTAGTCGACAGAAGCTTCTTTTGAAACTTTTTTGAGCTATCCAATAATATCACATCCAAAAAAAATATTGACCACGCAGTCAGTGTAACACTGACTTGACCAATTGGTCAATACCCTTTTAGTGACCTTTGTGAAAAGGTCACTTGATATCCGCTTCGCCCGTCAGGATAAAGCGGCTGTATTCGGCCTTGTGTTCTTCCAGGTACAGCACCAGTTCGTAGAAGCCGCGCAGAAAGGCTTCCCGCTGGACGCGGTTTACATCAAACATGTTGGTGACGCCGCTTGCCCGGATGGAAAAGATTTGCTCCAGTATTTTTTCAGTCATGAGCAGCTTCCTCCGTTTTTGTCGAATCGATGGTCGCCTGGCGCAGGATATCGACATCGAAGCCCGCGTCCTTGTAGCCTTCCAAAATGGCGGCGTAATAGTAGCAGCTTGGCTGCCCCAGCGGCCTGCCCTCGTTCATGATGTACACCATCGCGCTGATAGTCTTGCCGTTAAGTTTAATTTGCACCGTTTCCTTGCGGTAGAAAAACGGCCAGCCCTCGTAGCGGTCGAGGGCCGCCTCGTCAGCCGGGGAGATCTCCCAGACCAGCACGGGGACGCTGCCGCCCCGATAAGGCTCCACAGTCGCCACCGCTCTCTCGCGCGCGCCTCTGAACAGGAGCCGCCAATCCTCCATTACACTTGCCCCCAGAACCCTCGCCGTGGGGCATCTGTCCGCCATCTGTTCCCGGTTTAAATTGGAACCGTATGCGGCGTATAGCTTGCTGTGCTTATCCACTGTCATTATCCTCCTTTCGCCAGCTTTGGGGGCGGCTTAAGCCGCCCGAAACCGCCATGCTGCCGAGCCGTTTAAGTGTGTGGTCAAATGCTCCCGGCAGTTTGCAAACTCCCCGCCGATCAAGCCGATGCGGTTTAAGTAGGTCCGCATGGCGAATTTTTCGTTCTCGGCCTGGGGCTTCTTCGCCGAGGCGCTTTTTTGCGTCAGGGCCTGGTGGTTCAGGGCCAGGGCGAGGACTATGTAGCTGCGAATTTTGCCGGCGTGAAGCTCGCTGTTGAAACCTCTCAGCTCGACCGTGCGGTTGCCTGTGAAAAAGCTGTGCAGGTTGAGGAAATGGTACCGGCTGGGGTGGTAGTGGCGCTCTTGGCTTTCGCTGTAGCCCTCGTACCAGATCTCCTCAATCGCCCGCATCGTCTTGGGCTTTCTGCGGTTCATCTTCTCGACCAAGAGGCTGTCCATCTTCTTGCAGTAGCTCATCCGCTCCGGCGCAATCTGCAGGGCTTTGTAGAAAAGGTCGTTCTTGCTGGCGATGATGTTTACGAAGTTGCGGAGGCTCCTTGGCGTGTGGTGTGCTCCGTCTAGGTGGATGTGAATGCCGCAGGTGGCGCTGGCGAAGGCTCCCGCCTTGCGCAGTTTGCGCACCAGTTCCTGCAGGGTGTCGATGTCCTCGCGGTAGGTGAGGATGGGGCTGACCAGTTCCACGCTGTAGTCGCGGCTGGCCGAAACCTTCTGCTGACCTTGCCTCATTTGGCAGGTGATGCTGCCGTCGCTCATGAACTTCCAGACCCTGCCGTCCGGCGCGGTGACCTTCTTGGTGTCGTAGTAATCGCCCGCGCTTGTTACCGTGCCGCCGAGGTGCTCCGCCGTGATCCGCGCCGCCTCGCTTCTGGTGATGCCCGTGAATTCAATCTCAATCCCGAATTTGCTTGTCAGCATGTGGTTTATCCCCCTTCAAAGCGCTTGTTGTGTGCCTTCCGGCATACACATATATCACTCTGAAAGAGGATAATAGCAAGTCAATTCTTGCGAATAACCACAGAAATATCAGGAATATTACAGCTTTTTTGCCGCGTCCTCATTATGTTCAGCTGAACATAATGAGGATTATGTAGTGCGAGTGGATATGCGGAGTAATGATTGAAAAAGGATTTAGTCTCTGAAAGAATCCTTAAAACACTGCGCATAATATTATCAAAAGCGCAAATGCTATGGTCATCTTAACGTTACAGAGGTGACCAATGAGTGAAGAAAAGTTACCAGATCTAATTGCCGAAGCGAGCGAGGCACTGTCAAAACAGGGCTACAATGGCAATATGGTACGGAAATACCGTAACGTTTGGAAAAAGCTTCAGGTGTTCGCCAAGAGATATCGTCTCGAAAAATTCTCATGGGAACTAGCCTGCTTTTTTCTTAGAGAAGAATTCGACATCGAAATGGATGACGATGACATATATACTCGCGATTCCGTAACGATGTATGGTATGATGGTTCGCCCGTTGCTGATGTTACTGTTGCTCCAAAATAAAAGCAGGGTTGTTCGTAAGCAGAAATTAACAGTAATGGACATAGCCCGTTTCCATGCTGTTACCGAGCGATTCATCGCCGTATGCAGAGAACAGAACAATCGGCAGAGTACAATTCACAGCAAAATGTGGACAATAAAGCCGTTCCTCATTTATTTGCAGCAGTGCGGCATTGAGGATACAGATGCACTGAAAACCTTGAACAAGGAAGCCATCGCCGGGTTCACAAAGTTTTTGACGTCCCGCGGGGTAAATACGATAAGTGACAAAATCGGCGTATTGAGGATTTTTTTGAGATTTCTTTACGAAGAACAATTTGTCACCCAAGATTTTTCGGTGTACGTCCCGAAGGTTCCCGGCCGCCCAAAGAAGCTTGCACATACATGGACGTCGGATGAACTAATGCGCATATTAAACGCAATAGAACGAGGGACGTCGGTTGGTAAACGCGATTATGCGGTATTTATGCTGGTAAGTCACTTGGGACTGCGAACCGGCGACATTGTAAATCTCACATTTGACAATCTCAACTGGGCTAAGTGCCGAATCCAACTCATGCAGGACAAAACCGGCAACCCATTAGAGTTACCGCTGAGCGAGGAATTGGGGAAAACAATAATTGATTACCTGCCTATCCACTTGACTAAGGTGACACAATATGTTGTACTTATAGCATGAAAGAATATCCTATGACTTTTCGAGAATTTATCAAGAGGTTCCCCGATGAACAGCATTGTCGTGACTATCTATA
>SCLI03000073.1_pt1 | contig 13755 bp, 15 predicted proteins | sample 7268041 | NCBI WGS metagenome assembly SCLI03 (sample SAMN10721081, study PRJNA514188) | viral metagenome | isolation source: depth-stratified mine tailings core A | place: China: Fankou Pb/Zn Mine tailings | collected 2017-10 | reverse complement strand
CTCGATGACGCCATTGTAAACGGTACCGGCGCGGGCCAGCCGTTGGGGTTCATGAACGCGCCCGCCCTTATCGTCGTGGCCAAGGAAAACGGCCAGGCGGCGGACTCCATCGAGGCCAAAAACATCGTCAAAATGTGGAGCCGGGTCCCGGCCCGCAACCGCGCCAATGCCGTCTGGATGATCAACCAGGACATTGAGTCGGAACTGTACCTGCTTTCCCTGCCGGTCGGTACCGGCGGCGTGCCGGTCTACATGCCGGCCAACGGTTTGGCGGGCCAGCCGTATTCCACCCTGTTCGGGCGCCCGGTGATCCCCGCCGAGCAGGCCGCCACTCTGGGCGACCAGGGCGACATCTCGGTGGTCGATCTGTCGCAGTACCTTCTGACCGACAAACGGCAGATGGAGGCCGCCCAGTCCATCCATGTACGGTTCCTCGAAGACGAGCAGGTGCTGCGGTTCATCTACCGGGTGGACGGCCAGCCGGCCTGGTCCAGCGCCATCACCCCGTACAAGGGGTCGAACACCATCAGCCCGTTCGTCACCCTGGCGGCACGGGCGTGACGAGTAGTCTAATGTAATCAGATAAGATGGGGGTCGGTCAGGTCCGGCCCCGCTAATTTTAAAAAAGAGGTGAAAATCGATGAATATTGCCGAGGAATGCCACGTTGTAAACATTCTGCCGCCCAAAGACATTACCGGCGGCGCGACTTCGGACGTGTTTTCCCTGAAGAACTATGCCCACGCAACGATCATCGTCCAGGTTGGCGTCAGTGCGGCAGCCTGGACGAAACTGATCGTGGAGGAATGTAACGACTTCGTGCCGACTATCCACACCGATATTGCTTACTCCATTTACAAGGGGGAGATTGACTCGGGCGACACGTTTGGTCCCAGAACGGTCGTGGTCGCCGCCGGCCTGGATCCCTCCGCGAACGACAACATCATGTACGTGATTGAGATCGACGCCGATCAGCTTACTGAGGGGTACGGGAGATTGCGTTTGGAATTCACTAACGGGGTAAACAGTGTCCTGGCCAGCGCCGTGGCCATCCTCTCCGGCGCAAGGTATGGTGGAACCGAATCCGCGACCGCGATTGCCTAAATCGAACCGAATTTTATAAATCAAATTCGCCCGGGGCCTCGATGACCCCGGGCGCCCTTAACAGGGCGAAGGAGGTGCAGATAAGATATGCCTGCTAATGTTGGCAGCAAGTGGGTATCCGGGGACCTGGTTTTCTATGATAAGGTCACCGGGACAACCATTGCCACCATCAAAAAAGATGGTACAGTAAAAGTCGAAACCGCCGATAAACTTGACCTTGCCGGGGTAAAAGTGCCCTCAACTTTCGTGGCCGCCGAGACCCTGCAGGGCGCCGCAGCAGCCACAGCGGCAAATTACGGCGTGTTTTTTATCGCTCCATTTGCATGCGAGGTCGTCTCCGTGCGTGAAGCGCATACTACCGCCGGTTCCGATGCGGGCGCGGTGACTCTCGATGTAGAGAAACTGACCGGGATTCTGGCGCCGGATGCCGGTGTGTCTGTATTAAGCGCCACCGCCAACCTCAAGGGTGCAGCAAACACCGTGCAGGCTCCGGCTTTGACTGTAACCGCCGCGAACAAGCAACTTGCCGCCGGTGACCGGCTTTGCTTCAAGGACACTGGTGTGCTTACCGCCGTGGCTGGCGTGGCGGTGACGGTTGAGCTGAAGAAGATCTGAGTAAGGGGGCTTTGCGATGGCCGTTACGATCACTGAAGAGACCTTTGGGACCGTGAAAAAAATCAAGTTTAGTTGGACTTCCGATGCATTAGGCGCCGCCAATGGAACCACAATAAACGCTTATTCTGGGAAAATCGAACGGTTGGTGACTGTCCCTGGCATAGGTGCTGATCAACCCACCGCCCTGTACGGCGTGGTGATAAACGACGAAGATACCACGGATGTGCTGATGGCGGCGGGTGCGAACCGTTCCAACGCCGTGACGGAACAGGTGCTGGGGACATCCTTAGGGATCGTGGCAAATGATAAACTTTCCCTGGCCGTAATCAACGCCGGGGCCACCAAGAAAGGCACGGCATACCTCTATATAAGGTGAGGTGAGACAAAGATGGGGCTCCGAAAAGTGCGGATAAAAGCTGGCCAGGTTGTACAGGTTGATGAGTTCCGAGCTAAAGCTATTGTGGATGGCGGACTGGGGGAGTATGCGGACGGTCTGGAGACGAAAAAAGAATCGTCTGCCGCCACGCCCGAAGCCAAGCGGAGGAAGGCGGCGAAATAGGATGGCTTTGAAGCTCGTCACGCCGCCGGCCACCGAACCAGTGACCCTGGTCGAAGCGAAGGTGCATTTGAGGGTCGATGCTGTTTCCGAAGACGCGTTAATCACCTCCCTGATTACCGCCGCCCGGGAATACGCCGAAACGGTAACCTGGCGGGCGCTGATTACCCAGACCTGGAAGTTTTACTGCGACGATTGGCCAGTGGGGGATGAGATCCTGCTGCCAAACGCGCCCCTGCAATCGGTGGCCAGCGTGAAGTACAAGGATACCGCCGGGATTCAGACGACCTGGGGCGTATCTAACTATATCGTGGACACCGATTCTGAGCCTGGCCGGGTTGTGCTGGGATATGGGCTTTCCTGGCCATCCGTGACGCTTTACCCCGCAAACCCCATTGAGATTGAGTTTACTGCGGGTTACGGCGTGGCGGCGGCGGTGCCGGCGTCAATCAAGCAGGCCATGCTTCTGCTCATTGGTCATCTATACGAAAACCGGGAGGCCACGGCGGCGGGGCAGACGATTACCGAGGTGCCGTTTGCGGTGAAGGCTTTGCTTTCTCCGCTTCGGGTCTGGAGGTGGTGATGGTGCAGGCTGGGAAACTCAGGCAGCAGGTCACTATCCAGCAACTTGTAACAGCCCCCGACGGGTTGGGCGGCACCACCACTACTTGGCAGGCCTTTGCCACCCGGTGGGCCGCCATCGAACCGCTCACCGGCCGCGAATATTTTGATTCGCAGCAGACAACCTCAAAAGTCAGTACCCGCATTCGTCTCCGGTACCTGGCCGGTGTCAAGCCGGCCATGCGGGCATTGTACGGCGCAAGAATCTATAGCATCGAGGCCATGATCAACGTCGAGGAGAAAAATCGGGAATTGCAACTTTTATGCACGGAGGCGGTCTAAATGCGCACAATGCAATCCATAGTTCGGCTGGAAGGCACGGATGAAACGTTGAAGGCCCTGCAAAAGGTCGGAGACGCCCTGGCAGGGCACTTGGAAGAAGCAGTCTTGGCCGGCGCGGAAATTGTCCGGCAGGACGCGAGCGACCGGGCGCCGCGTGACACCGGTGAACTGTCCGCCAACATCGTCAAGGAAATGGACAAAAAAAGTCAGAAGGGCGAGGCAGTGGTTCGAATCGGGCCGCACGAAAAAATTTTTTATGGCCGGTTCGTGGAGCTGGGCACCGTCAAGATGAACGCCCGGCCCTTTCTGTTTCCGGCCCTGGAATCTAACCGCGCCGTTGTGCGGCGGACGATTCGCGATAAATTCCTGGAGGTGCTATTGGAAGGTGGTGGCTGATGTCTGCCGCATTGTTTGAAATCCAAAAGGCGATCTATGCGAAACTCACCGGCGACGCCGTTTTGATGGGCAAAGTCGCCGGTGTTTTTGATGCCGTGCCGCCGAACCAGGCTTATCCGTACCTCGTGATTGGCGATGCTACGGAAGTTCCCTGGGACCTTTTTGGAACCCTTGGGAACGAAATTACCATGACCATGCATATCTGGAGCCGGTATGCGGGATTTGCCGAAGCCTTGAATATTTTGGCGGAAATTAATCGCGTTTTGAATCGTGCCGCTTTGGTTTTGACAGGGTACAACACTTTTGTATGCATTTACGAATGGAGCGAGACATTGCGTGACCCCGATGGGATCACCCGGCATGTTCCAGTGCGATACCGGATCATAGTAGAAACATTAACTTAATTTGAAAAAGGAGCGTGAGATATCATGCCTCTTACCACCGAAACCAAGATCCTGGCGCTGAAGGATGTCAAGATCAGTCCCCTTCTTACAGACCCTTCCGGAGGGACCGCAACATACGGCACCGGGGTGGATATTCCCGGCGTGCTGGAGCTGCTGGCCACGCCGAAATTTAAGTCTGCCACCCTCGAAGGAGACGGCAAGATTTTGGACGTATGGTCGCAAGCTGAAAGCATCGAATGGAGTTTCAGCCATGGCAAGTTTAGCCTTGATGCTTTGGCAATCATTACCGGCGGCACGGTGACGTTGAGCGGGGTAACTCCCAACCAGGTTCAGCGTTTCCGGCAGACCGGGAATGACGTGGCCCCGTATTTCAAAATCGAAGGGCAGGCCGTTTATGCCGATGTGGGCGATGTCCATGTTGTTCTGTGCAAGTGCAAAATTACCGGCGACGGCCCGGCATGGACAATGAACGGCAAAGAATTTGCGAAAGTGGATGCCAAGGGCATCACTATTCCGCGGGCATCGGATGATGTGCTTATGGATGCATTCTTGAATGAGACTCTAACCGCGATCCAAATTACATCTGATGCCATTGCCCCGACTATTTCCAGCACTACGCCGATTAGCGGTGCAACCGCTGTAGCGCGGACAAGCGCAATTTCCTGGGTCTTTTCGGAGGCCATCAAGTCCAGTTCTGTTTCTCTGGCTAACTTCCTGTTGATTCAGACCGATACCGGGCTTGCGGTGGCCGGAACCTTGTCTTACAACGCCACGACGTTTACAGTAACGTTTACGCCGACCGCGCAATTGGCGGCGACCACCGTTCACAACGCCATTGTGACCACGGCGGTTGAAGACCTCGCCGGGAACCATCTTGCAGCGACAAACGTAATCAACTTCACGACTGCGGCGTAATAACGACGCAAGGTTATAACAGATAGGGGGCAGCTAAATTGGCCGCCCCCTATGATTATGGGGGAGGAAAAATTTATGTCTGAAAGCAAAATTAAGAAACAGGTCGCCGAAAAGAAGGCCGTTGCCGAAATCACCACCGAAATTGTCGCCGAAAAGCCCACTTCCGTCACTTCCCTGGACGAAATTCGCGCTCAACTCGCCGGTCAAATCATTTCCATTCCCGGCTTCAAGCCAGATACCGAAATCAACGTTAAAATTCGGCCTGTCGATCTTACTACGTATATTCTGAAGACCAATATCACCAATCCGCTCCTGGCCATTGCGGTTCAAAAAGTCAAGGACGGCAAGACGCCAGAAGAGATCGAGAAGGATCTCCGCGAGAAACTTGCCAAAGGCGATGTGGACTTTTCAGCCATGATGCCGGCCATTGACGCCGTGGTGGAAGAGGCTTTGGTTGAGCCGACATTCCAGCAGATCAGCGAGATTGCCCCCCTCACCTTGTTCCAAAAAATGGCGATCATGGACGCTGCCGTGGGAGATGTGACCGGGCTCATATCCTTTCGCAAATAGTGAAGGGTTTGACCGGCTGGCGGCAACGGCTCATTACTGGCGTAAAGCGCCGTCCGATTATCTGAGCGGGCTGACCGGATTGCAGCGTTTTTGGCTTGACGAGGCGGCGGCAATGTGGCTGGCGGAGATTCAGAACCGCCATTCTGCCGAGAACGGGAACGACGCGGGCGGGACTCAGTTTGGTTCAAAGTTGCCGCAAGCGTCATTCCAGGATCTGATGTCTTGGGCCAAAAGGTAGGTGAGTGAGCATGGAAGTAGGAAGCTTGTACGTAAAACTGGGCTTGAGGATGGACGAATTTGCCACCGGCATGAAAGAAGTTGAGAAGGAACTCAAAAAGGTCGAAAAGAAATTCTCTGGCTTCAAAACAGTTGGCGACAAGATCGCTGGCATGGGCAAAACCCTGACTGTTGGCCTTACTGCCCCTATCATAGCTGCTAGCGCCGCCATGACCAAATGGGCCATGGACGCTGTGGAGTCCGAAAACCTGTTTGAAGTATCCATGGGCAACATGGCCGGCGCGGCGCGAGCCTGGTCGCAAGAACTTTCCAAATCTCTCGGCCTGAATGAATACGAGACGCGACGGAATATCGGCACTTTCGATGTCATGCTTAAAAGCTTTGGCATGAACGAGACCGCGGCCTATGGCATGGCCAAAGGGCTTACTCAGCTTGCATACGATATGGCCAGCTTCTATAATATTAAGCCCGAAGAAGCCTTTCAAAAGTTGCAATCCGGCATATCCGGCGAGATTGAGCCTTTGCGCCGGCTGGGGATCACGGTAAGCGAAGTCGCCGTGAAGACTTACGCTTATACACATGGTATCGCGGCCCAGGGGGCCGAACTGAACGAACAGCAGAAAGTTTTGGCCCGGTATGGGCTGATCATGGAGCGGACCAAAACGGCTCAGGGGGACCTGGCGCGAACCATTATGAGCCCGGTTAACCAACTTCGTGTTTTGCGTTCCCTCGTGGAAGAGACGGGGATTAAATTTGGCCAGATGCTGATTCCGGTAGTGCTTAAAACGGCGATGGCGCTGAATCACTTTGCGCAGTGGTTGAATGCTTTGCCGCCGGGCGCAAAGCAAACAGTGATTTCTCTTGCGCTGATGGTGGCGGTCTTGGGTCCGTTGCTTTTGGGCATCGGTAAAATGATTGCTTTGGTGCCTTCCGTGGTGCAAGGTTTCAGCTTGATTAAAAGTGCAGTTCACGGTTTGGGCAAAGCGCTGGTTTGGCTAAGCATAAATCCCATTGGCACGATATTGATCGCGATTGCGGCGCTCGTTGCGGCCGGAATTTATGTCTATCAAAATTGGGATGGCATCAAAGGCAAAATTATTGCGATCTGGAATCTGCTGGGCGCTTCCGCTAAGTTGGTCGGACTTGAAACCGTTTATGCCTGGAAGGCCATGCAACTGAAGATCGCAGAGATCGTTAAGAAACTTCTGGATTTCGTAGCTCCCGTGACCCGGTTCTTGCCGAAAGAATGGCGGGACGCGTTTAACAACATGCGTGAGGCCGTGGGCGATTCGGCGGACAATATTCAGAAAGACATGCAGGACCTTGTTGGGAAGATGGACGGGGCCAAGGGAGATATAAGCAAAGCCGCTAAAAACGTTGGCAAGGCATTTGTCGAAATTAAGCCGGAAGTTAAAGACTCCGTTCAAGATATCGCAAATACAACCTCGAATTCGGCGGTCCAGATCGGCACCGATATTGATTCCATTATCAATTCAGCCGGCGATCTTGGTAGTGCGGCCAAAGATACCCGCAAAGAGTGGGAAAAGGCCATTGCGGCCATGGATCTGGAATTCAAGATCCTGGATGACAATTTCCAGGTGGCAACGTTCGGCGCCGACAAGAACGAGGAAGCCAATGCCAAACTTAGCCGGACGTACAAACATCTCCAAAGCGAACTTTCTTTAGTTGAAAAGGGTATCAAGAGTTTAACGGCGGCTTATAGCGAAGAAGTTCGCAAGAACGGCGAGAGCAGCGAGGGCGCGCAAAAGCTCAAAGCTAAGTTGAGTGAACTGAATGTCACGGAAGCCGAATTAAAAGCCGAAATCAAGACAACAACCGAGAAAATCAATGACAACTCAGAGGCAACTCGGCATAATGCTTCAGTGCTAAACAACCTGGCCATTCAATCCGATAAAGCCGCAAAAACCTTTGGGGTACTTGGTGAATGGGGTAAAAAGGCGGCAACCATTTTTACCAATGCCTGGGATAAAGCGTATGGAAAATTCGAAACAACGGCACAATTGATTGAAGCTCTTGCTCAGGATTTTGCCAGGGTTATTGTCGATGGCTTTAGTCAAATGGCCGAAGAGCGAAAAAGGATTGCTGAGGAGAATGCCAATGATCTAAAAAGTGCCGAGGGTTCTTGGCATCAATTTTATTTGCAACAGAAAGAGAGGCAAATTCAGAAAGGATCGGAAGCTACTCGGAAAAAACTCCAGCAGGCAGACCAGGAGATCGCCAAAGTCAAAGAGCAGTTGCAAAATGAGCAGTTGACAGATCAGCAAAAAACACTTTTAGAGCAACAATTAACCCAGCTTCAACAGCAACAAGTGCAACTTCGGAATCAGGCCGCCGACGAATACGTGGCCAAGCTTCTGGAGTTGTATCAAAACGAGTCCTTGACTGTGGCGGAACGCGAAAAGTTGCAGGAACAGATCGCCCAGGCTTACCTGGATGCCGGCGATAATGTAGACACGGCAATGGGCAAGGCCACAACCGCAACCCAGAACATGGCCATTGAGACCAAAAAATCCCAGGTCAGTGCCAAAGAGGCAATGAAGGATTTTGTGTTAAAGATTTTAAATCAACTCGAAACCCAAATTCTGGCTTACCTGGCTGCGGAAACCGCAAAAGCGATCATTGCATCCTTTTTCACGCTCGGTGGTTCCCTGGCGGCGATTCCCGGTATGGCCATGGCTTCCGGGATTGGCATTGCAGCAATCGAAGTTTTGAAGGCCGGTATTCGTGGCCTGGCCGAGGGCGGCAAAATTTCCAACGCCGGTGCGGTCCTGGTCGGCGAACGGGGTCCGGAACTTCTGAACCTTCCCCGTGGCGCTCAGGTGACGCCGTTGGAGAAGGCCGGAGCAGTTAGCAACATCACGATTAACATTACCGGCAACAAAATCGCCAACGATTACGACATCAATCGGATCGGTGATCAGTTGGTGCGGAAATTGCGGCTGGCGGGCGTTTATGTGGGGTGATGGATAAATGCAGCCAAGACAGATAGACACGTTTCACAAAAGTTTTTATGAAGTCAGTCAATATGACTTTCAACTGGGGACGCTTTTTCAGGTGACTTCGCCTCCTTCAGGCGGGTTGCAACTGGCTTTCCCCGCGACAAGCGGGTATCGAATTTCGCCGGTGTATGATATTTCGTCTGTTGGCCCATATGCGGATCTGAAGATTACCTGGGCCGCAAATACTCCGGTCGGAACAGTCCTTACCATTGAAACCAATTTGTCCTTTGACGCCGGCGCGACTTGGCGCGGCTGGCAAGCCTGCGTAAATGGCAACCAGGTGCCCGGCGTCACGGATCAAATGAATCTCAGCAAAGCCAGGATCCAGTTTCGGCAGACCTTATCCACTACGCTTAGTAACAGCGTGTCGTTTGTGGCGCCGTCTCAATATGTGGTAGCCGGGCAAACCCCAGTTTTACACGCTATTACTCTGGCGTGTACTTTTTCGAAGTTGCAGATCCTGGTTAACGGTGTGGATCGAACCTCAATTATCGACACGAAAACACTCAGTCCTGCGGATTCCATCGGGGAGCGGTCCACGGCATCCTTTGTACTAAATGATCTTGACAACTCTCTTGCTCTGAACGAAGGTCTGCCGGTCGAGATCCATAACGGCGGGGATCCGGTCTTCGCCGGCCAGATTGACCGGCCCACGCAATCCAAACCGCCGGGGAATGCGCCACAACGACAGTATCAACTTGATTGCGTGGACTGGCAAGGAGTGGCGGACCGGCGGATCGTCGCCGAGAGCTATGAAAACGTGACGGCCGGCTCTATCGTGGATGACATCATGGCAAAGTATCTACGAGCCGAGGGAATCCGGGGCGGGTTTTCCAATTTCACGTTTCTCAGAAACTCCGTGGCTTACGATGAAAACGGGGTTGAAGTGGCCGTCAATACCCCGCGGTTTCGGTCGGGCAAGATTGGCCAGGCGGTACTTTTTGAACAACCCAATTTGAACGCTCCTGCTGTCGCAAGGAATCGTTTGACTGTCAATCAAGCCGACGTGGAGACCGATTTAACCGGATTTACGGCTCAAAGCGGCGCGACGCTTACCCGTGTGACCAATACCGCCTGGCGGGGTCTGGCATCTTTGCAGGTGGTCGCTCCCGGCCTTGTGGCCGGCGAAGGCTTTTACGCCGAAAAGAACGTACCAACAGTCGAAATTGGCGTCGCAGTGAACTATTGCGGCAATATTCGTCTCACCGGAACAGGCACCGTGAAAGTTTACCTCAAAAACATGACCAACGGTGCGCAAAGTAACCCGATCACGGTGACGCTTACCGGCAGTTGGCAACGGGTGGACACCGAAGCGTTGCTGAATGTGGCGTCAAATCCCACCTTGCGGCTGGTTGTGGAGACCGCCACCGCCCAGGCCGTGACCTTTTACGCCGATGGTCTGCAGATTGCCAACGCTGATTTTCCGGTTTCGTGGCGTTTGCCGGGGATTACGGTGGAGGATGAACATTGCACCGTCGATGCCAACAAAGTTTTGAGCTATGACCAGGGCGGTGTCGAAGTCCTGGTTTATGTTTCCAAAACAGCTTTGGCCAAAAACCGGAATATACCGCAACTTTTAACAATAACAATCGCGGGTGCGACCGTGGGGAAAATCGGGATCTATTATGATCAGGCCGCGTCAAGTTGGAAACTGGTAAATTGGGATGTTCTTCCAGTGGTTTCAATAGACGTGCCCGACACCCTTGATGAAGGCTATCATTTGTTTCAAATTCGTTGGACCGCTTCCTCGTTTTCTTTTTTCATAGATGGCATTCACCGCGGTACAGAAAATGGAGGGTTGTTGTCGGCAAGCGGGTTTGGCCAATTGTACCTTGGCTGGTTTAACTACGACTTCGAAGGGCGCACAATCGGGGTGGCTTATTTCGACGAGATCCGGTTGTCGCTCGTGGCTCCTTCTGATGAGGATTTTTGGCAAGCCTGGCAAGACGTTCAGTCTGGGCGTGGTTTGCAGCCGACACTGGGCACTTCCTGTTTGATCCGCATGGATGGCGATTTTACAGACTTAGGTAGCATCAACCGCGGCCCCACGGTATTGCAAGCGGTGTTTAACTATGTCCCGGCCTCCCGGGCCCTGGACGCACTGGCGGAACTTGCCAGTTGCCACTGGTGGATTGATGCCGCGAAGGTTATCCATTTTACCGAGCGGCAGTTTTATCAAGCTCCCTGGGTGCTGGATAACCCTAAATATGTCAATAATTTGCAAGTTATCGGCGGTCGGGAGAACTACCGAAACAAGCAGTACGTCAAGGCCGGGAAAAGCATGACCGATCCGCAAACGGAGCGGTTCAAGGGTGATGGATCGCAGCAAACATTTACGGTCGGTTTCCCGATTGCCAAGGTGCCGACGGTCAAAGTTAATACCGTGACCAAGGCAGTGGGGATCAATGGCATTGATACCGCTAAAGATTGGTATTGGAACAAGGGCAATCCGACTATCACCCAGGAAAAAACCGCAACGGTGTTATTGTCCACGGACATCCTGGAAGTGGTTTACCAGGGTTTTTTCGATATTATTGCCACGATATCCGATACTGCGGAAATCGAGGCCAGGAAAGCAATAGAAGGGGGGACGGGGCAATATGACGTTTTAGATGAAAATCCCAATTTGACGACATTAAACGCCGCTTTTGAGTTCGCCAACGCCAAGCTGAAAACTTATGCCAAGATGGCAAAGCAGATCAGCTTCTACACCCACAAATCAGGTTTGCGGCCGGGCATGATTTTGACTGCGAACCTCCCGGACCGCAAGCTAAATAATGAAGAGTTTCTGATCACCAATGTTGGCTTCCAAAAGTTGCTGGGCAACAACTATACTTATACGATTCAGGCCGCCTCCGGCGCAAACCTGGGCGGGTGGACGAAGTTCTTCCAACGCCTTTCGGAACGCGGCCAGACCTTCGTCATCCGAGAAAATATTTCTGAGCAGGCAATGCTGGTTTATTTCGTGGCGCAGGCGGAGGCCGCGAAATGGGCGGAGGCCAGTGTCACGACGGTCTGGGCGTGCCCAATACCCGGAACCTCAATTTACCCGAGTACAACCCTTTACCCATGCTAAATAAAGGAGGAACACCAGATGGCTGACACATTGGTAAGAGAAGTAACTCCGCCGGCGGGGGCCGCGGCTTCGCCTGTCCCGCAGTATTGGGAACCCGTGGGGGCGGTATATGAAAAGGTACAGGGCAAGGACGGCGCGGCGTACATGGCCACGGAACGCAAATTTGCTGAGGCGACCATGTTGGCCTCGGCGGCCCGGACCGTCACGGGGGATACTTCGGCCACCCCCACGGCCTGCGGTAAACACAAAGAGGCGGTATTTTTTCTTGACATAACTGCGGCTTCCGGTACCACGCCGACTCTGGACGTGGTAATCAAGACCAAAGATCCGGCGTCCGGGAAATGGATTACCCTGGCGACGTTTACGCAGAAGACGGCCGTCGGGAATGAAATGAAGGGGCAGGCTAATCTTCTCGGCAGCCAGCTCGCCGTATTTTACACAATTGCCGGCACCACGCCCAGCTTTACCTTCAGTGTTGGCGTCGTACTGAAAGATTGAGGTGGATGGGATGAAGGGCGATGTAATGAGAGGTGCAGTAGCCTGGGGGGGCACGTTCCAGATCATTATCGAAACCCCGGAAGGTCCGGGGAAACGCCGGGTGATTAACCTCAAAAACCTGATTACCGATGCTGGACTAAATTACTTGGCTCAGCTGCTGAACGGCGTGATCAACGCACCGACCGAGATCCGGTATTTTGCATTTGGCACGTCGAACGTGGCCCCGGCGGCCACGGACATAAAATTGGGCAACGAGGTTTTCAGGAAGGTCGTCACAAAACAAGAGAGGCCGGGAACCGGGCAACTGGTGACCACGGTCTTCGTGGCGTCATACGAGTTGGTGGGCACGGCGGTGGCGGAGATTGGAATCTTCGCCGGGCCGACGGCCACGGCGACCGCGAATTCCGGCGTGATGCTCGCCAGGGTGCTGTACAGCAGAACAAAGACGGCCCTGGAAAGTTGGCAGGTACAGAGAACGGATACGATCCAAAGGGCGCCGTAAGGCGCTTTTAATTTTGCGGGCAAGGCCGGGGCGAAGGGAGAGGGATTGAGATATGAGCGATTATGTACCGACTACCTGGGCAAACGGTGGCGCGCCGGGGATCTCGGCGGAGAACTTGAACAAGATAGAAAGCGGGATTGATACGGCGCATCAGGAAATTGATGCCGGCTGGGTTCCTGGCGATATTAAGCAGTCTGCCTGTAGTACCCCATCTCTCGGCTGGCTGGAATGCAACGGGGCCGCCGTAAGTAGAACAACTTATGCTGCATTATTTGCGGCCATTGGCACAACCTTTGGCGTGGGTGATGGTTCGACCACCTTCAACATTCCTGAGATCCGCGGCGAATTCGTTCGTGGTTGGGATCATGGGCGGGGCGTGGATGCTGGGCGCGTGCTTGGCAGTGCGCAAACGCACGATATTCAAAGTCATGTCCACGCTGGGGTCGGCGGTCAGTTCATCGCAGCCTCGGGTATAGGCAGTTCCGACCGATATTATGGCAATGGCGTTAACTTAACAGGCGCTGCCGGCGGCACCGAAACCCGTCCTCGCAACGTGGCGCTGATGTACTGCATTAAATATTAGTGTAAGGCAGGTGACCTCGATTGGACGACCTCTGGGATAATGCATCGGATCTCCTTATAAAACTGCTCCACAGCCCTGGCTGGAAGGTGGCCGGGGCTACTTTATTGGCGCTGCTGCAGACCCTCTTTGGCGACACCATGCGCCCGGCGTTGTCGGCGATCATCATCTTGTGCGTGACGGACTTCATCCTTGGCTTCGGCTTCGCGACCGTCAAGCACGAATGGGCAAGCAACCGCCTTCTACGCGGGGCGATCAAGTGGGCGATCTACGCGAATCTGCTTCTCGTCGGCGCCCAGATCGCGAAAATTAACATCCTGGGGACGGCCTTCGTCGGCCAGGCGGTGGCCGGGTTGATTGACGGCTATGTGGTGCTGACCG
>SCLI03000071.1_pt1 | contig 13837 bp, 25 predicted proteins | sample 7268041 | NCBI WGS metagenome assembly SCLI03 (sample SAMN10721081, study PRJNA514188) | viral metagenome | isolation source: depth-stratified mine tailings core A | place: China: Fankou Pb/Zn Mine tailings | collected 2017-10 | reverse complement strand
TACGAAATGCTTCCGTGGTCTTCGATCACGTTGAAAACACGGCAACCGCACGGAGTAGCAGGGAGGAGCACGGGTGTGCTTGCCGGTCTCATAAGCCGGATGCGGAAGGTTCGAGTCCTTCCCCTGCCAGAGAAAACCAACACCATCCGGTCAAGGTGAAATGGTGGCTGACCCCGAGTGCATCGGATGCATGGCAGCGCTCGAAACCCGGAAGTTGTGAGTATGTCGGTATAGGACGACAGAGGTGGCGAAAGTGATATCACGCAAACCTTCCGGGTGCAACCCCCGGTGCTCGCAAAACCACGCCCTAAAGGTATGGGCAAGAGGTAGTAAGGAGACGAAGCGGTAACGAATATTAAGCCGGGTGATGCCTGGGGCAGACCGCGCAATCGTCAGGATGTCGCACCGGATCGACTGGCAAACATCAAGGTAAAGGGTGGTCCGGATTTTTTGATGAAGGAGTACGGTATGAACACTTTCCAATTCATCGGAATGATCGTTGGCATTGCGACGTTTGCCCTCGTCGTTATTTTCGGTATCTGGCTCATGATTTCGAACCGCATCGAAGAGAAACGCGCGGAAGCAGGACAGGACATTTACGACGACGGGGCGGAAACGAGATGAAGCGCAAAGCACTGCCTCCACCCCCGGTTCAGCCGCTACAGACTACGATCGTGACGCTCTCAGCCGAGCAGTGGGCCTTTATCCAGGCCGAGCAACAGGCGAACCGCGAATTCCGCGAGTCTGTCCTGAACAATACCGGAGCCACGGAAAAACCGGTCGGGGTAAAAGAAGCTGCGGCGCATCTCGGGATCGCAAAAAAAACGTTGTACGAGTACATGCAGAATCGAGAGATTAAGTTTTATAACCCGCGCGGGCGGCTGCGTTATTTTTACCGCTCGGAGTTGAACGAGTGGGTGAAGAAAGGACGGAAATCATGAACAACAGGGAATGGATTGATTTCATAGAAAAAGTGTGGTCGTCGGTGTCATTACACATGTCCAGGACTGAACGCAGGCGGCACGCATCGTCAATTCTGCTATCGGCAAAAATGAAGGGCATAGCGTTCGAGGACTGGAATCCTAAATCCGATCTATTCGCGGATGCAAATATTGAGGTAGCGGCATGACAATAGCAGAGGCGGACAAGGTTATCACGGTATTCGAGACCGCGTACACGGGGATCAAAGTCAACGGCACCTACGAGCCGAAAGGTGAATTCGCGGATCGCATTATCCGCGACCTGGAACGGATCGGGATACCGGAATCTATTTTCGGTGACGACTCGGAGCTTGCGAATGACGCCAGGGAATGGCGAATCCTAAAATTGAAATTGCAGAGCCTCGAGGCGGGGACATGACATCGGCAGAAATTGAAATTGCAGTCATAAGACAAAAGTACCCGCCCCGGCAATGGATGGTTATTCCAAACGCGTCGTGGGGGCTCGGTTTGGGATACGAAGCCGATCTATTGGTGATATCGAAATCCGGGTATGCGTCAGAAATAGAAATAAAAATAAGCGTAGCCGACTTCAAGAAAGATTTACAGAAAGAGAAATTTACGTATCCGCCACGTCGCGATAAATGGCTGAATCGGATCAAGCAGTTTTATTACGCTTTCCCGGCTGAATTGAAAGATAAAATCCTTCCGCTTGTTCCAGATTTCGCTGGCGTTATCACGGTCAGGCGAGACCTGCACGAGACCTGGTATCATGATGTCTGCGATCTCGTGAAACCGGCTCAGATACGTACGGTGATACCGTTTTCGCAGGAACAGCTTATCCATGCCGGAATGTTGATGCAGATGAGGTATTGGGATTTGAGAGAGAACACGTTGAAGTACAGACACAAGGAGGTCAGTCATGGGTGATGTACAGACAACAGAAAAAAAAGTTGTAAATAGAACAAAACGGAAAGATATAGATTTGAAAGCTTCGCCTTCAAACATACTTTTCCAACTCGCGGCAGACAGGGATTTTCCGGTGGATAAGCTCGAGAAATTGATTGAGTTGAAAAATCAGGAAGAGGATAGGGCGGCAAGGCGAGAATTCGACCTGCATTTCGCAGAGATGCAAGGAGAATTCCCGACACTTCCGCGTCCTGGGAAAAACCCAAAATTTAATAGTACTTATTGTCCTTATCCTGTCATGGTCCGGCTCTGTCGGCCCACGATAACAAAACATGGCTTTTCTTATTCCTATGACGAAATGGAGATACCTCAAGAGCCTGGAGCTTTTTTTATAACAATAACAGTATCTGGCTGGGGATGGGAGCGAAAACACACGAAAAAGGGGTATGTCGAATCTAGAACGAGTAGATCGGGGAATGAAATATGTAACAGAAATCAGGAATCGGGCTCGATGGATACGTATGTTTACAGAGCTTTATTTAAAGCCGCATTTGGAGTCGCAGAAGATGGTGAAGACGACGACGGAAATGCAAGCTTGCCCCTCGATGGCGACAAGAAAACTACGACACAAAAAGCAAACACGGCAACGACAAAGCCCGTAAATAAATCTCCATTCTCGGTTCCGGATGCACCTGTCTCTGATCTGGATCGATCTACGATCATGGGCATGATAGACGGCGATGAAAAAACGGCGTTTCAAAAGGCGTTGATGGCGGGGGGAAAGGGTAAAACTGAACCCCTCTGGCGCGCGAAACGCGAGGAGTGCAGGAAGCGGTTGGAGGTAGCGGAGCCTGAGACTGTCTCAGGAGTCGTCGAGGACGGCGCAGAGGCTGCGTTCGATGCCCCACTCAAGGAAAAGAAAATGACTACGGCGGAGAAATTCGCAGATAGTGCAGCGAATGCAACGCCGGAACAAAAGGATATTTTTTAAGGAGGGCGTATGGATATAAATAAAACTATTGCCGCGAAATCGAGACCGCATACGATTTATAAATGTAAGGATGGTGGACGAGTCCCCGGCGTTACAACGGTACTTGGGATTCTCGCCAAACCAGCTTTGATTCTATGGGCAAACCGAATGGGGTTACAAGGAATCGATACTTCAAAATACGTGGATGAAGCAGCAAAGGCCGGGACAGCGGCACATGAAATGATCGAATGCCACTTGACGAGACAAGATTTCGACCGTTCCCAGTATTCCGAAGACCTTTTAAGTATCGCTGAAAATGGATTTATAAAATATCTGGACTGGGAAAAAAATCACGTCATAAAAAACGTCTGTTCTGAAATGATTCTCGTTTCCGAGAAATATCGGTATGGCGGACAGATCGATATGTATGCCGATATGGATGGAGTCCCGACGCTAATAGATTTTAAAACAAATGCGACAGGAATATACCCGGAAATGGAACACCAGACAGCGGGCGGATACAGGATGCTCCTTGAGGAGAACGGATATCCGGTACATAAGGTACTCATCATCCGTCTTGGGAAAAGCGAAAACATGGACCTTGAAACGAAAGAGATCGGAGAATGGGAAAAACATCAACAGATTTTCGAGCACTGCCTTGCGTTGTATAGGTTACTTAGAGGTAGCAATGGAAATTAAATCGATTACCGTTCTTAGCGGAAACGGCGTTGGCATTTATGAATGTGGTAGAAATGGTGTGGAAGAAATAATTAATATTAGCCGAGAATTCGAAAACTATATTCTCCCTGCGTATGAATGTTTGGATAATAAAAAACACACTATTTTCCGCATTGAAAATTGTCCCGTTGTAGTGGAATACAAAAGAACTCCGCTTACAAAAGCAGAGGAAGACGATCTTCCATTTTAGGAGAATAAAAGATGCTCACGCAGGAACAAAAAAACAAGATCGACCACGCCTACGATTATGCGCGCGCCGAGGGTAAAAGCTGTTACGACAGCATTCAGCAAGCGGCATTGGTAGCCGAGGTCGAAGTCTATCAGGCTTGTGATTACCTCATAGAACGTACCCGCGCTCCGGGGGAATTACTGTGAAAACGATCCAGATTTTTTGTCAAGCCGCCCTGTCTCCGGATAAAAAAACGCTTGTCGTCGATATCTCCCGTCTTCCTGGCGATGTCAGGGAGTGCGTGGAGCGATTCGAAACCGAGCTCGCGCTTACAAAAGGGGCATGGCAAAAAATAGCGATATCGCCGCCGTCGAAACCTCGGACAACTGGGGAACGTAGTCAGGAGGCGCATGTACGGGGGCATTGTGAGAGCATATCTGTGCAAGCGAAAAATCATCGATGGACCCCGGAACAAGTTCTTGCGGTAATGAAAGGTTTGACGGCTCTTTCCGGGCGTCCATACCCGAAGCCAGAATATTTCCGGGGCGTTCCCGTATACGCTTCGAATGCCGATTTGTCGTCAATCGAGGAAAACTCACTCATCGAAACCATCCATCAATTTGCGGATGAACATAATTTTTGGCTCACAGAATACACGAATGAGCTTGAACCGCGCCCGTACAAAACCAGAGGTGGGCGTACTCTCGCGGAAATGATGTCGATTGAGCCGGAATTGAATCCCGAGTATGCGGGGGAACAACAACAAGAACAGAAAAGAAAAACTACAAAAGAGCCTGATATTGACGATCCTTTCGTACAAGAATGGCTTAAAGACCCACAAGGATATTGATATGAAACGCAGCGCATTGAAAACAAATACGAGAACGCAGTCCCGGTTCAAGAAATTGAAAGCCCGCGCGGTTGGAGTATTCAACTCCTGGATCGTGCTCAGGGATGACGGGATCTGCTACACCTGCGGCAGACCCGGGAATCAGGCAGGTCATTTCATTCACCGCAAGCTCCCATTTTCCGAGGTCAATACCCACTGCCAATGTCATATCTGCAACTGTGGTAGGGGTGGGAATCTCGAAACCTATGAAGCCCGCTTAATTGCTGAGTACGGATATGAGGCCGTGGAAAAAATGAAACGCGATGCCGAAATCGTGCACCGGTACTCAATCGATGAGCTGGAAACAATAATACATGAATACGGGAGATCAAAATGATGTGCATGAAATGCGGTAAAAATCCCGCGACAATACACGTAAACCTGGGGCATAAACCGCATAAATGGTTATGTGAAACCTGTAATCCTATAAAAATAAGGCCAACTGTTTGCAAACCTGAAAAATATTTAAGACTTCTACGGGTCAAACTTGGAATTACATATAGCAAATTAAGTAAAGAAACAGGCATAGACAGTATCCGTCTTTGTGATTTTGAAAATGGATACGCGCAGATGACCCCGCAAGAGGATGGGAATCTGTTTGAATATTTTGTTTTTGCCATGAGAAAGGAAAGGAACCATGAACGATAAAAACGACATCACACTACAAGGCCGTCTCACCAGAGACGCCGAGGTCAAATACACGAACACAGGAACCGCGCTCGCGAATATCGCTATCGCCTCAAATTACAGCTACAAAAAAGGCGACGACTGGACAGACGAGGTTTCGTATTTCGATGTCGTGGCCTGGGGCAAGCTTGCGGAGGCGCAGGCGGAATTAAAAAAAGGCACGCCTGTGATTGTGTTCGGACGCCTGAAACAGGAGCGATGGCAGGTACAGGACGGAGCCACGAGATCGCGGGTCAACGTCGTCGCCGATAAAATTGTTGTCACCGTGTCCGCGAGAAAAGAGGCTCCGGATGGGGCTTAATATCGCGCGAGGGAACATGTATCCATTCGTGACACACACATGGAATACGATAAAAGGCAAATGCCCCCATGATTGTAGTTACTGCTACATGAAGCGATTTCCGCAGAAACAAGTACGCTTCGACGACAAGGAATTGAAAACCGATCTCGGTAGCGGCAACTTTATTTTCGTGGGGTCGAGTTGTGATATGTGGGCAATAGAAGTTTCTCCATCCATGATTGCAAGAACTCTTGAAAAATGTGCTCTGCATGAAAATAAATACCTGTTTCAGACCAAGAATCCGGTAAGGTTTATAAATTGGGAACAAAGAATTCCGGATCAGTCGGTTTTGTGCACAACGATTGAAACGGATCGATTTTATAAAGAGCAAGGAAATGCGCCATCGATTCATTCAAGAGAAAGAGCGATGATTTATTTAAAAGACTCTGGATTTCGTTTGTTTATAACAATAGAACCAATAATGGATTTCGATGTCTTATCTTTGATCAAAATTATTCATAACATAAAACCTGAACAAGTAAACATTGGTGCTGACTCCGGAAACAATAATCTTCCGGAACCTGGCGCAGATAAGGTGCTTTCACTCATATCGGAACTTTCGAAATTCACGAAAGTATTTCAAAAGCCAAATCTCAAAAGGATAACGGGATGAAATGTAGTAATGAAATCGAAAAGCGGATCGAAATGAAAAAGGCGGTGCTCAATGGGTGATCTATTCGGACATTTCGTACGAGACAATCCGGATGATGATTGTATTTCAGGTGATTATGAACCTGGTACTCCGAATGGAGAATGTGAATCCGATGGTCATTATTTATGTGCGAACTGTATACATCGAGTTCCAAAAACAGAAATAGATTATGAATTGGAAGAGGACGAGATCGGGCGGAGGATGGAGTAATGGCATGGTTCTACACACATTCCACCTTTTCGCGGGAGCGGGAGGAGGTATCCTTGCGGATCTCTTGCTGGGACATATCCCAGTCGGAGCTGTCGAGATTGATCCGTACTGCCGCGAAACACTCCTTGCCAGACAGGCCGATCTCATACTTCCGCGATTCCCAATCTGGGATGATGTGCGTACTTTTCGATCAGATAATCCGGAATGCTTACCTTTCATCGATCGATTACGGGGGATTGCTGGACAGCTTGCCATATGCGGAGGTCCGCCTTGTCAGCCGTTTTCGGTCGCGGGAAAAAGAAAAGCAAGCGAAGACGAGCGCGACATGTGGTCTGAAACAATCCGGGTCATTCGCGAAGTACGACCCTGTTTCGCATTCCTGGAAAACGTGTACGGGCTCTTATCGATTAGAGAAAAATTCTATCTCCTTATTCTTGAAAAGGTTTCCCAGCTTGAGCTTTGTTTTCAAGAAACATCGAAGTCGTTCACAGGGAGATTTATTCGCCGTATCTACGAGGCTGTCGGAAATTACTTCTTCGGACAAATACTCGGGAGGCTGGCCGAAATCGGGTACGATGCGGTCTGGACAGTGCTGGGAGCTACCGACGTTGAAGCTCCGCACGACAGATACAGGGTGTGGATACTCGCTACCGACTCCGAGCGCGACGAGTTACGGCACGAATCAGGGCGGATCAGCAGGAAGAACGGGGAAAATCAGACCGTCACTGGAAACGATGGCGAGAACCGGAATATTCCCGACACCGAGAGCGGGTGACGCGAAAAATGGAGATTACCAATACGACCAAGGTGATCACTCGAAACCGAGACTTACGCTTTCGGGAATAGCGAAGATGTATCCGACACCCTCGGCAAGCATGATGACGACACAAGATATGGAACAAGCGAGATTCTCGGGAAGCGATCAGAGGAGGCCTAAATATGCGGAGGTATTCCCAACGCCAACGGTAGGGGATTCGAAACAGAATGGACCTCCATCGCAATACAAAAGGCATACGAAACCGTTAAATGCGGTAATCGGGGGCAAGCTAAATCCCGACTGGGTAGCGTGGCTCATGGGCTGGCCTATCGCTTGGGAATCGCTCAAACCGTTACCACGGGAGTCATTCACTGCCTGGCTACAATCCCGCGACTGGTGGGCACGCGAGCCCGAGGGCGTGAGCCGAACGACAACTGATACACGGAACCGGGTTTCGCGGATTAAGGCTCTCGGAAATGGACAAGTACCTCTATGCGCGGCAATAGCATTCCTCGTGCTTATGAACAGGCTGAACTCGGCGTTGCCGGATAAGCAGTAGTTGTCGGAAGTAATGGCCGATTCCTCGGGGGCTTGAGGTGAAGCCGCATCCTGACTGGCAAGGCCGGGATGTATCCGGAATTGAGTAAGGAGCTCTATGAGATAAACAGGCTTTACCGTGTTTCAAAATAACAGCAAGCCCGGGCTTTCCACGAGTCCGGGCAATTTTGGAGGTGTAAAATGTTGGTAGAAAAAGAAGCGAAGCGGAACCGATCGATTTATATTGTCGGAGTCATCGGATTTATCGTAATCACGTGCCTACTCATGGGTATGTGGTGGGTGATGGTATTGAAATACGCGGTCGATCCCTCGTTTTTCGCTGCGGTCATAATCTCTGTGATTTTCGCTTACTGGCTGGCCTGGGAGCTCAGGGGCAAGGCGAGCAATTCGATCGGGCTGCAAATCGCAAAGATGACGAAAGCAGAGGCGTTGATGTTTGTCGCCGCGATCGCGGACCACCTCCGTGACGAATGCGAAACCGCAGTCGATTACCACGTGTCACCGGCACCGAAAATCGAGGAAAAACGAAAATGACCCACGACTACGACGACGCCAGGGATGGACACGAGGACAAGGACCGAAAAGCGGCGCGGCTGAATTCGCACGTGGCAATGCTGCGCCTGGTGATGCGAGATCCACAGAACCTTCGATTCCAGTGGTTCATCAAGGCCGAGATCGCGGATGCGCTTGCAGAACTCCGACGCCTGGGCGCCGAGGTGTGGGAAGCGAACACGAAGCCGATACCGGATCGGGAAGTGCTCGGGTTTCGCATCCATCATGACCATATCGTCGGCACGCGGGCGCGAATAGCGGCGGTGCGATGATGCTCAAGGCTCCATTCCCGTATTTCGGCGGTAAAAGCAAGGTTGCCTCTGTCGTGTGGAAGCTCCTGGGGCAACCGAAGCACTACCTCGAGCCGTTTTTCGGAAGTGGTGCCGTTCTTCTCGGTCGTCCTGATTACCATCAGGGCATGGTCGAGACTGTAAACGATAACGGTAATTGGCAGGACGATCTCGGAAGTTGTGGTATTTTTTTTGATCCTCCTTATAGCGAAATCGCAAATAGGCGAAAAAATATTTACACGCATGATTCGGAATCTGTTGCCCATGACGTGAGAGAATGGTCTCGAGACCGGGCACAGAAACCAAGTTATCGTATCGTGATAGCGGGCTACTACGACGAACACAAGGAATTGCTCTCCGAGGGCTGGGGCGTTTACAAGTGGTCGACCGGAGGCGGTTACGCCAATGTCGGTAACGGCCAGGGGCGAAAAAATGCAGAGAAAGAAGCCCTTTTTTACTCTCCGCATTGCCTACCGTTGGTGAAGGAACAAGGCGAACTATTTTAGTACCTGGGAGGGGAACTGTGAAGTGGTTCAAGCATTATACAAAAGCGCATGAAGACAGAGCAGTCGAAAAGCTGATTATCGAATTCGGGGTCAAGGGTTACGGGCTTTATTTTTACTGCGTCGAGATTATTGCCGGGAACCTGGATAGCGAGAACATCAGCTTCGAACTCGAGCCCGACGCCGAAATCTTAGCCCGTAGATTGGCAATGGATACGCTCGAGGTCGAGAAAATCATGCATAGATGTATTGAGTTGCGGCTTTTTGAAATTGCTGACTCTGGACGCATATCGTGTCAAAAACTGGGAAAATTCATCGATAAATCGCAGTCAAAAAACCCGGATATGATAAAAATCATCGAAAAATACAGGAATTCGAGCGAAATCCGAGAACTTCCAGGAACTTCCGAGATTTTCCGAGAACTTCCAGGAGCTTCTACACCAGAAGAGAAGAGAAGAGAAGAGAAGAGAAAAGATATTAATACAATGTCTGATTTGGAGAACGACGAACCCGATATTTTCCCGAAACCGGAAACACCAGCCGAAGCCGAAGATCCAAATAAAACCGAACTCATCAAAACCGTTATTGACTACCTGAACGAAAAAGCGGGAACTAAATACAGGTACGACTCGTACAAGACCCTTCATCACCTTAGCGCGAGAATCAAAGACGGATACACGCTCAACGATTTCAAGTCAGTCATTGATAAAAAGTGCCAGGACTGGATCGGGACGAAGTGGGAAGATTATTTACGACCTGAAACACTTTTCAACGAAACTAAGTTCGAGTCATACCTGAACCAGAGAATCCGGGGGAGTCCGAAAACATCAACTCCGAGAAAATCAATCGAAGACCGAGAGAGAGAGGTAAGAGAAAAATATGGAAATGCGACTCGATGACTTTATCGGCAAGATCGAGGATTACTATTCCGAATACAAGCCGCTTGTTCTTCACGAAGTACGGGAGTTTTTATCGACATACCGGGCTGAAACTCTTTTTGAACTTTATTACGTTTGCATTCACAGATACCCAAGCCGGAATCGAGAGGGATTCCCGAATTCACCGCCTGATGTCTGGATGATTGATCAGGTGCTTGCGGAGGCGATTCTCAACGCTGAGAAAAACAGTCGCAGGGTCGAGGCCGCGATAGAAAATCGAGCCGTTACCCGTGACGCCGCCGAGGAAGCGCAGGCGTTCGATTTTTTTCAAGAAATGCGACGTATTCTGAAAATGAAAGACGAGAAGACGAAAGCGGCGCTGAAACCACCGAGTGAGACCGAACGCCGGGAACTACTACGGCGGCAGGCGCGAGAACTGGAGGGGAAATGAATCAGAAACGAATTCTTTCGCTCATCGACTCGTTCGCGGTCGAGGTGCCGGAAGCGCAGCCGGGGGCGATAGATAATGCAATCGGTTGGTTGGAGGAACAGTGGGAGAATAGTGGCAAGAAAGAATTATTGCATTCGCGCCGAAGAGTAATAGCCGCCGCTCGCGCCGAACTCGCGCAACTACAAGCGGATCGTGACCGCTCGGTAGCTGATAATATAAAACTGCGTACGGAGATTGTCGGATCCGATAAACGAGATATCGCAATCAGAATAAGCAACCAGGAAACAGAGATCGAGAACCTCAAAGGCGCTCTGCGAACGCTGGCAAGAGAAATGGGACTTCCTAAGTGTTACGCCTGCCCAATATTAGCAGAAGAATGCAAAAATCGAACGGATTGCAAAGAAGCACTTATTGCCTACGCTCTCGCGCATCCGACAGAGGCCGAGACATGACCGGAGGAGAAACTATTTTCTGGCGGCTTGTAGAGGCCCGCTTGCAAAAACAAAGACGTATGCATTGGGTTCTTTTACGACCTGGACGAATCATAGGCTCATGGGAGCCCCGGCAGGAAAGCTGGTCATGAAGCGCTGCTGCGTCTGTGGCCGCAAGCTCACCGAGCGCGACAGCTACGACGTGAGGGTAGAGAAGGGTTCATATGAGTGGAGGTGTTTCGAGTGCTTGGAGGCAGAGGATGTTGATCGAAGCGGGAATATTCGGGACGATAGACAGGGTAAAGGAAGCCTTAAGATTCCTTCGTGACCTTGAGCCTCCGGAGGGGTATTGGCTTGCCTTTTCGGGCGGGAAGGATTCGATCACTATTTACGAGCTCGCGAAAATGGCAGGAGTAAAGTTTGAAGCCCATTATAATTTCACTACGATCGATCCTCCTGAGTTGGTAGCATTCATCCGTGACAATTATTCTGACGTCATTATTGATCATCCGCAGAAATCGTTTTTCAAGCTTGTCGAAGAAAAAGGATATCCAACCCGTCAAGGCCGATGGTGCTGCTCCGAATTGAAAGAGCGTAGCGGGGACGGGAGGAAAGTCGTCACTGGCATAAGAAAACAGGAGTCGGTAAAACGATCGAAGCGAAAAGCCGTTGAATTCTGTTATAAAAGAAAAAGCACGATATACATAAATCCGATTATCGACTGGCTGGAATCCGATGTGTGGGATTTTATTCGAATGCGTCGCCTGAAATATTGTTCTCTTTATGATCAGGGCTGGACGCGGATCGGGTGTTTGTTCTGCCCGATGGCTGGAAAAGAACGACGACTATACGAAGCTCAAAAATATCCGAAATATGTCCGGGCGTTTATCCGTGCTTTCGACAGACGTTTGGTTGTGGCACAAGATCGGAAGCTCGGGGTTGCGAACAGATTTACAACAGGACAAGAGATGTGGGATTTCTGGATCAATGAGCGGCCTCAAGAAAATTCAGATCAAACGGTGATGTTTGAATGAGGATAGCGCAAGTATTATAAGTGACCCAAGAAGATTTTGCCCGAAAGCGCGTCGGACCTTACGTTTAGCGAAAATCCAAAATAAAAGCCGGATAACGCCGCTCCAATCGGTGCGCTCCGGCTCGCCTCAAATAAAGTGAAAATATACTCCCTTTTGCAGGGATCGTCAATCCTGTTGACGCATGATCCGGCGCACTCGCTCCACGATCGCGACTTGCTGAGCGTACGACAGCATTTTCACTTTTGCTATCAGTAGCTTTCGCTTCTCGTTATCACCGAAAAACTCGGTTTCCGCATCCTCAAGGTCGGCGACAATCCCGCCGTCGATGATTGACGCTGGGTTCCAGATCGTTCCGAGTATGACGTTACCGATTACGTATAATTCGTCTTCGGTTAGAATTGCGTCGAGCTCACGATCCGCTCTTTTCACGATCTCGCCGTACCTGTCCACGATGTCAGCGATTCTTGAGCTGAGCTCGCCGTCGTCGGTTTTCCCGATTATCCTCTGGATCGTCGCGGGCAGGTAAATCGTCGCCTTCGCGCTTTTGTCTGTCTTCGATAATTTCGCCATGTTGCCTCCTTGAAAAAATTGGCCTCCGCACCAGGCAGAGGCCGACCTTGCGTTAATACATTTTGTCGAATATCTTGATCTTAATGTTCTCGCCTATCGTAGAATTTCCTGAACCTAAAAGGTTCAATTTTTCCCGGATGTTTTGATTCAATTTATAATGCGTGTTTCCGTTTTTGTAGACTTTGATCTCGAAGAAATCGTTTTTATATTCGGATCTTTTTTCCGAGTGCATGACATCGATGCAGGTTTTGTCAGGAACGGGGTACCCGGAAATTATGTAACATACTTTTTCGAGGTCGTCGGTAATCGTTGGCCTATACTGATAGCCGAATACGCGCGAGTAATCAAAATGCGTAGAGATAATAAAATACTCATCGATGCCGTTGTTGTTCCGCTTCTTCCTATCTCGGCTTCGGCGTCCGGTGCCGGTGTAATACCAGTTTTGTGTGATCTTTTCGAACACCTGTTTAATCAGGGTTTCGACATTGTGGTAGATGACATCCTTCAACCCTTCCAGCCAGGCCGTAATATTTTCGAGCGTGAATTCCGGGAACTTAAATTCTTCGATCTCTTTTTCGACGCGCTCGTACTCGGTACAGAGCATGTATTTTTTGAGGTCGGCGTATTTGACAAGGTAAGACCAGCATCTTTGGTCGACGTGTTTTTCTAGTTCTCCGGGACAGAATCCGTTCCTGTAACGGTCGATTCTGTACGGCGAGTATGCTTTGATCGACTCGAAAGCTTTTTCAATTTCTATGTCGAGGTCGAAAAATCGATGCATTTTCGCGACGATGGTATTTCTCCTTCTCACAAGATCAGCGATAGAGTCTCGGATTTGTGGAGGTTCGGAGGACCAATCCCGCTCCTGTTCTTCGTCCTCTGGTCCTTTCGAGAGCAGGGATAAAAGCGCGTTTTTCTCGTCGCGGTCGCATGTGACATAGAAGCCGTTTCGATAGTCTTTAATTTCCATGCTCACACCTCTGCTTCGTTTTCGAGAAGGTAGCCGAATTGATCTTTTACGTCTGATTTTGCGAGATTGTAGGACAACGTGATCCACAAATCCCGCTCAGACATATCCATGTCTTTTAGGACCAATTTTTTAAGGCTCGCGGTCGATATGCCTTTCCAGTACGCTCCCAACCTGAATGATAATATTTCCGGTTTCTCAAGCCTTCGGTACCGCCGAAGGTCGTTATTATCGCGGGACCTTACGTCCAGCGTATACGCCGTCCGGGAGTCGAACCCGGACCGTACCGATCGGCGTGGTTATCTTTTTATACCGAGGACTGTTTCGCGTCCCGCAAATCCCAT